>Ga0182021_10002183_pt1 | contig 22800 bp, 23 predicted proteins | sample 612E3MmetaG_FD_120493 | JGI IMG/M metagenome (GOLD analysis project Ga0182021, IMG submission 120493) | Permafrost microbial communities from Stordalen Mire, Sweden - 612E3M metaG (Illumina Assembly) | ecosystem: Environmental > Terrestrial > Soil > Wetlands > Permafrost | place: Sweden... | reverse complement strand
AAGGGTTTCTTGATAACCAGATAGCCGCCTTCATTCACGCCAACCGGAGTACCGTCTTCTCTAACGATCGCCGGCTCAATGCCGGGGAAGGGTAAAGTTGCAGAGCCGGGTTTAAGCGGAATAGCACCGGGTAGCGGGGTGATGAGGATGCCGCCGGTTTCTGTCTGCCACCATGTATCAACGATAGGGCATTTACCCGCGCCGATAACATCGTGATACCACATCCAGGCTTCGGGGTTGATCGGTTCGCCGACAGACCCTAAGATTCGGAGACTGCTTAAGTCATGTTTGGCAACCCAGGCATCGCCCTCTCTCATAATCGAACGGATGGCGGTCGGAGCAGTATAGAAAATATTGACGCGGTACTTTTCAATGATATCCCAGAATCTATCAGGATTGGGGTAATTCGGGACGCCTTCGAAGATGACGCTGGTCGCGCCGTTGGCTAGAGGTCCATAGACAATATAGCTGTGTCCGGTGATCCAGCCGATATCCGCCGTACACCAGAAAGTATCTTCATCTTTGCAATCGAAAATCCATTTAAAAGTCTGGTACGTGTAGAGTAAATAACCCGCCTGAGTGTGCAGAACGCCCTTGGGTTTGCCGGTGCTGCCTGAGGTATAAAGGATGAACAGAGGATCTTCGGAATCCATTACTTCCGGTTCGCATTTGATGCTGATATCCGGCGCTGCCATTAACTCGTGATACCATTTGTCTCTACCGGGTTCCATTTTCACATCGGCATTGCCGGCGCGTTTTACAACCACGACATTTTTTACGTTGGGGCATGATTTCAACGCTTCGTCGGCATTGTCTTTGCTCTTAATGACTTTACCGCTACGATAATACCCATCGCTGCAGACCAGTAAACTGGATTCGCTGCCGACAATTCTGTCCTTCAAAGCATCGGCGCTGAATCCGCCAAAAACAACAGCATGAACCGCGCCTATTCTGGCGCAAGCCAAACAGGTAATAGCGAGTTCGGGTATCATAGGCAGGTAAACGGAAACCCGGTCGCCCTTTTTAACGCCCAGTTTCTTCAGTACGTTGGCGAATTTGTTCACTTCATTGGACAACTGCTGATAGGTCAGCGTCCGGCTATCGCCGATGTCGCCTTCCCAGATGATTGCGGCTTTGTTCTTGCGGGCAGTCTTGAGGTGGCGGTCGATGCAGTTGTAGGAAACATTCAATTTGCCCCCAACAAACCATTGGTGCTTGGCTTCGGCAAAATCCTGCACAAGAACTTTATCCCATTTCTTGAACCAGTCAAGCTGTAATGCCATCTCTCCCCAGAAAGCTTCCGGGTCGTCGATGGACTTTTGATAAATCTTCTTGTACTCTGCCATACTCTTGATGTAAGCTTGCTTACTAAGCTCTTTAGAAGGTTTGAAAACCCTCTTTTCCTCCATCATGGAGGTAATGCTCTGTTCTACGTTTTCAGCCATGTTTTACTCAAACACTCCTTATTTACTTTAGCAGTCAAATCCTGCCTATTAATGCCATAGTTATAGGACTAGCGATCAATCGGGATTCTTTGCATACAAAAAATACCCGGTAATTCAGTTCGTCGCAGTACCGGATCCGCGGTGAATTTAAATTCTGTTGACATTCTTACCTGTGTTTCTATTGTAACCGGATAACAAATCTAAGTGACCGGATATCATAACACAAGAAACATTCTACCTCTAATAATGTACTTAAGTCAATCCGCCATAGGTAATGGGCATCCCAATGACACGGGTTTTTAACCCACCAGACCGTTTTGTCTTCATTCCAGATTTCATTCTAAAGAAACCACATCTGCCACAACGCCCCATCTCTTTATCTCTTCCCGAGGGAATAGAATTTCTTTTATTGGCGGGCGCGAGGACAAAAGCCCTGCTTCGCCGGTGTTTTCCCCTTATCCCTCCTTCTCTGTTGTCATTCCTTCGAATGGCAGTAGGCCGCACGCTCGAGTACCCCTCAAGGGCGAAATACTTTCCGAAGGTATTCTGCCAAAGGCAGACATATAACCTCAGTTAAAAAATAAAAGTACAGGAATCCAACAATCCTCCAACTATAGTTGCGAGACCTTCGGTAGAAGGTCACGTCACTCTAAAATCCTACGTGAAAATTACTTAAAGAACGTTGAACTGATATATACATGGCTTTTCAAGATATACGATGCCTGCTAAATAATTATTCACCCGTGATTGCTTCGTCGTTACACTCCTTACAAAGACAGTGCGCTGACGACTGAACGCAGAAAACTGTCAGCTATTCTCAACCATGCGGTTCAGCTATTGGCTTTAATCATTAGGTTAGGTATAATTAAAGCGCATTTTTACTTTTTCATGGATCAGGGAAGACAAATGAAAGTTATTGGGGTAATCGGTCAAAACGGTTCGGGCAAAGATGAGGTACTGAAATACCTCCGCGCCCAACATAATATACCTTTTCTGTCTACCGGGGATATGGTCAGGGAGATAGCTTCAAAAGAAGACAAGGACCCAACCAGAGAAAATCTGCAGGAAATTTCCGAAAGATATTTCCGTGAGTTCGGCAGAGGATTTTTCGTAAAGCAGGCGGCTGAAAAAATATGCCGGAGCGGTTGGCAGATCGGAGGTATTACCGGCATAAGGTCGCTGGATGATGTTCAAACCCTTCGGAATAGTTTCGGCAAGGATTTTATTTTGATAAATGTCTACGTCAGTATTCCCGAGTTACGCTACAACCGGATGCGTCAACGTAACGAAAGTCGAGACCCCCATAGCTATGAGCAGTTTCTGAGTCAGGATGAAGCCGAAGATAATCTGTTTCATATTCAATGTGCAGCTCAATACGCGGACTATTCTCTTAATAACGATGGCTCGCTTGATAACCTGTACAAGGAAATCGATGAATTGATCGTTAAGAAAGGCTTGTTGGATACTTGAAGATCAGCGGGACGTTATAACAGTTTTATGTCATTTCCATGACATGGTGATATAATATATTTACTTGGGTTTTTGCGCGATATATAATCCTCATTACGGATAAAACCTTGATAATTCGATAAGGAGGCAAAGATGAAAGGGGATCCTAAAGTAATTGAATTTCTGAACTCTCTATTGGCGGATGAACTAACCGCAGTCAGTCAGTATATGGTGCATGCAGCGGTTTGCGAAAATTGGGGTTATGGTAAGCTGCATAAAACTATCGAGAAACGCGCCGTCGATGAAATGAAACATGCGGAAAAACTCATTGGGCGTATTGTTTTCCTCGAGGGTGTTCCTATCGTTAACAACCTCCGGAAAATGTTCATCGGTAATGAAGTACCGAAGATGTTCGCCGCCGACCACACATTTGAAGCAGACGCTATCAAAGCTTACAATGCCGCAATAAAAGTCTGTGGCGATGCCAAAGATTTCGTGACCCGCGAATTACTTGAGAGTATTCTCAAAGATGAAGATGTCCATATCGATGGTATCGAAGAAGTTCAGGATCAGGTAAAACAGATGGGTTTGCCGGTATTCCTGTCCACCCAAATCGGATAGAAATTTTTTTAAACAATCAGAAAACTATTTGTTCCGCCCTCAAAGCGACGGCAAGGTAGTTTGGTTAATTGAGAATAAAAAGAAGTCTGCACATTGAAGCGGGCTTCTTTTTATTTCATCCATATCGTCAAACTCGAAGGGTGCTATGAACAACAAAAGTAGGTTGTATGACAGTCGCTTACTTAATGCTATATACTATTTTTAAATAAACCGCTCAGGCAGATAAAGTGAATCCATCAAAACCAAACATCGAACAGCAAATTAAACAAGCCGTCGTTATTCTGAAACAAGGCGGGCTGGTCGCATATCCCACCGATACGGTTTACGGATTGGGGGCCGTTATGACGGACATTGCCACGGTAGATAGGATCTTTCAGGTCAAAGGCCGTCCCAAGGGTATGGCTTTGCCGGTTTTACTGGCCGACCCCGGGCAAATCGAGGAGATTGTAACCTCGGTGCCGCCTGCGTTGCGACTTCTGGCCGATGCATTTTTTCCCGGCGCTCTGACAATTATTTTACCCAAATCCATAACCGTACCGGATATTGTCACCGGCGGGGGGAAGACAGTTGGCTTCCGCATTCCCGATCATCCTGTGCCGATTGCGCTGATCAGGCAATTGGGCAAGCCGATTGTCGGTACCAGCGCCAATCTGAGCGGCTTGAACAGCGCACTCACCGCTGCGGAAGTAACAAAACAAATTGGTGATAAAATAGATATGGTGATTGATGGGGGTAAATGCCCCGGAGGCGTCGAATCGACCGTTGTCGACCTTTCCGGCGATAAGCCATTGATCCGAAGACAAGGCGCAATTCCAATCGAGCAATTGAGAACTATATTACCGGATATTGTAATAGCTTAGGAGGATAGAATGCATATTGCCATCGGTAGCGATCACAGAGGACTGGATCTAAAACAACGGGTGATCAAACTGGTTACTGAAGCAGGACAGGAATACAAGGATTTCGGGGCATATTCCGAGGCTCGTGTTGATTATCCGAATATTGCGGAAACTGTGGGAAAAGCCGTTGTTTCAGGAAAGTACGAACTCGGCATTTTAATATGCGGTACCGGCATCGGCATGAGTATCGCTGCAAACAAAGTAAAAGGCATCAGGGCGGCATTGGCACTCAATGAATTCATGGCGGGTCGCGCGCGCCAGCATAATGATGCCAATATACTTTGCCTGGGGGCGGAAAACGAGAACTCTGAGTTACCGCAAATGATTAAAACTTTCCTTACTACCAAATTTGAAGGCGGCAGGCACGGGGATAGAGTAGAACAGATGAAAAAAATGGAGAATGCCTGCTAGGAAACGCATGAACCAACTGGAATTATTAAACCTGATATTTGATAGCTGGAACGACAGCGTAGTTTTTGTAGATACTAACCATATAATTCGATATCTTAACGCTCCGGCTAGAGTTCACTATGCCAAATGGGGCAATGTGCGCGGAAAAAGTATCTTCGAATGTCATAATGCTAATTCCTGTCAAATGATCCGTGATTGCTTTGAGCGCTTACAAAACGGCGAATTAGAAATCCTCTTTGCCGATAATCCGAAACACCGTGTTTACATGCGCGCGGTACGGGACAAGCAAGGCAAGTTGATCGGCTACTATGAAAGGTATGAACCGCCCGTCGTAAAAGATGGCACCGGGAAGCCGGATCCCCATATTGAATAGCTGAGTTTCTTGTGTTTGGCAGGAATGAGCGATATGTATACCGACGGGATCTCATTTTCCTGCCGTTGTGCACAGGGATTGCACGGGCGGGTTCGCACGTCAGTTAAAAACTGAGTACATTCGGAAACCAGCCCATAATAATGCCATCCCGCTTCTCATTACTAAACTGGAGCGGGAAATTCCACATTATTCGTCCTCATCACCATCGTCTTCTTGAGGCTTTTCCGGTTCGATTCGGACACTTGGGAGAATTGCCAGGCCTCTGTCGCGTTTTCGTCTTGAGGGATAGTTTAGTTTATCGATCATCTTGCGCAATATCTGAACGGTAGATTCTGCCTGTTCTACATCTACGGAAACAATAACCCCACTGATACCCGCCTCCCAGATTTGTTGCAGATCGGTTTCACAGATATCCGGTAAGACTTCGATCAGGAGGGGTTTGTTCAGTAAACTGGAGAACCGGTGAATCAGCATCAGCCGTATCCATGTGAGTCCCCGGCCGTTTTCCTTATCTTCGCTGATAAGCACCGCATCCACGGGTAATTCATTGACGGTGCGTAATAAGACATCGCTAATCGCGGATTCTATCTGGAGAATTTTCCCGAGCTTTTTGTCGGAAGGTAAAACTTCCCCGTTTGCCGGCAGAATCACAAAATCCACACCGGACTTTATTGATTTTTCGACTTCCTCTCTCTCCCCCTTAAACAGCCAATTCCCTGAAATAGTTTTGCCAACCTCAATCTCCGGGCATGGCAATATCGCCGCGTCCGCCGCATCCAGTTCCTTTACCGCAGATTTTGATTTACTACCGGTAATGTTCAAGACCAATTGCATGTGCGGTCTTGCCTGTTTCGCTTGGGCGGTTTTGAAGCCCATCGACTGAGGCATAGGTTGCAACACCTGTTGTAACTTTTCGATAAATTTACTCATTCAAATCACCTGCCAATTAATAGCCATGTAAAATAGCCGCTACAAGCATTGTAGGTTAAAGACTCTCCCGATTTCAAGATTAGCCTGTTTCCTTATTTTTACCCCTTAATAATATTAAAATATGTAGTTATTCGCAGATTTTTAACAATTATTTTATGGACTATTGACGTTGCGCAACGTAAAATGAGTTATAATACTAGGAAAATACTACTAGGGAATAATGACATATGGTTAATTATGGCCGGAATCCTGATATAGGCAAAATACTGAGACAACAGAGAAAATCTATAACCCTGACAATGAGGGAAGTATCCGAAAAATCTGGGGTCTCGCCTTCACATCTCAGTCGAATTGAGCAGGGAGGCAGGTTTCCATCTGCCTCGGTTTTACGGCGTCTCGCCGGACCGCTTGGTTTTGAAGAGGCTGAGTTGATGATGCTGGCCGGATACCTGTCACCTCTAAAACAAGGTGTTACCGAAGAGAAAAAGGGCTACCGGATCGGTAAGATGGATCCCTATGTCGCCCAAGTCCTCGGTAATGAACCTCTAGAGGTGCAACGAGCCGTCATCGCGATTCTTTCGCTCGTCAAACACCTTGCCGCAGCTCAGAAAAAAAACGATAACAAATAATACTGCCGGGCTACGACTTTTGTCCTTCAGTAAAGTTTGTTGGTTGTTTCTCGTTTTTTCCTGAAAATACCGTTTTGTTTCACATTGGACTCGGTGGGTTTCACCAATCCTGCTCAAACTATTTCTTATGTCTTTTACCATTTTGACCGATGGTTCTGACTTCCACCCGTTATCCGCTTTCAACCCCGATTGACGACCGTCTTACTCTTCTTATTGAAAACCAAAAATGCTATAGTTGAAAATTAAGAAAGTCAATTTGAGGATGGGTCATGAAGAAATCATTGATCATCGTCCTGGCAGTAGTTATTCTGGCAGTAATCGGTGCTATCAGCTACCTGACAATGAACTCGGGAGACAACGAAAAGTTTGCTGAATTCTACCTTCTGGGCGCAAATGGTAAAACCGGAGGTTACCCGACAGATATCCAAGTGGGAAAGAGCGCTCAGGTAACCGTCGGCATTATTAATCACGAGCAAAAAGTAACGAATTACCGGATTGAAGTCCTGATTAACGGTGTGAAAAATAATGAGGTAACTGGAGTTAATCTGAATCCCGAACAAAAATGGGAAAATCCGGTGACATTTACCGCAAAACAGGCAGGCGCAGATCAAAAGGTGGAATTTTTCCTTTACCACGGCTCGGATACCCAAGCGTATTTGAAACCGTTACTGCTCTGGGTTAATGTACAGGGATAGCGACTGCCATGCGAAGTGCTTCCTTCCGGAAGAGATTGACGTTGAACGCCTTTCCGTTTCTCAGACAGGTGGTAATAATATGCTCGAGCATCAGGTGGATATCCTCCGCCTGCTCCATTGAAAATACCGGCGCCACGATTGCGATATCAACCATTCCCCTCAAATGACCGCCGTCGAAGGCAGTCAAACCGATAGTGATTGCGCCTTTGGTGCGTGCCGTAGCAATACCGTTGAGCACATTCAAAGAATTACCGCTGCCGCTGATCGCTATTACAATATCACCGAGCTCAACGTAGTTTTCAATCTGTTCTGAAAAAACGAACTCATAATCGGAATCATTCGCCCAAGCCGAAACCTGAGACATGGTATCGTTTAATGAAAATGCCTTGATTCTCGGCTTGTCGGAACGTATCGCGCCTTTGGAAAGATCACAGGCAAAGTGGGACGCGGTGGCCGCGGAACCGCCATTTCCGAAGATATAAATCCTCTTGCCGTTTTCCCGCGCTTCGTTGATAATATCGACAATCTTCAGGATATTTCCCGTCGGAATTTTGCTGATGACCGCTTTTAATTCATCCAGGTAGTTGCCGACTATTTCGCCATTTATTTGTTCCATACTACACTTCCAACTAAACCAGAATCCTTGTGTTTCTGTTTATAAAGTCCAGATTGACCGCCCCGTTCGCTACATCTTCGTTAACTTTCCGGTATCGTGCCAGGGTGCCGATATCCAGTAAATACGCGCTTTTGTCCAGAACGTAACCGTAAATGGGATTATTCAGACTTATCAACTGAGGAAACAGATCTTGGCCGAAATCATAAAATTCTTGCTCCGGAATATAATCCAGAATTTCTCTTTTCAAAATATAAGTGCCGCCGTTTAAAAGTCCTCCGGCGATAGAACCGACCGGTGGTTTTTCCAAAAAACCCTTCACTTTCCCGCAACTGCTGAGCTGTACCATTCCTGATTCCCACGGTGTATCCGTGCGTAACAGTGCCAGAGTCGCGATGCCGTTTTGAGCCAAATGGAAATCCATCATTTTAGTCAGGTCAAAATCGGTCAGGACATCTCCGTAATGCACGACGAAGGAATCACAATGTTCGAAGAAGCGTTCCGCCGTTTTAATACTGCCGGCAGTGCCGACTAATTCAGCTTCCGCTGAGTAATGAATCGAAGCGCCGAAATCTGCGCCGTTACCCAGATACGTTTTTATCTGCTCTCCGAGATGATGCGTATTGACCACAACTTCGTCGATACTGTGACTGCTTAACCATTTGACCAGATATGTGATCAAGGGAACACCCGCTACAGGCACCAGAGCTTTAGGCAAATCGACAGTAACCGGGTATAGCCTCGTGCCTTTACCCGCGGCTAGGATCATCGCTTTATTTATATTTACGTTAGCTCCCACGAAACCTATCTCCAGACGACTGCTTCTCTGATCACACCGGTTTCTATCATATTATGATAGGCGTTATTATGTTCACTGATAGAGCATTCCGCCTGCTCCCTGACCCAATCTACATATTCCGCGATTATTGCATCGAGTTGCGTATTCGGTCGCCATCCCAATTTCATTAGTTTTGAGCTGTCCGAGATACAATTGCGATTATCGCCGAAGCGGAATTCGCCCCGAATGGCAGGCGGGATATTTTTCCCGATAACATTCTGAGCGATTTTCAGATAATCGAGGACGGTGAGTACCTGATTTCCCCCGACATTATAAACTTGATAGTCTGCGGCCTTATTTTCCATCACTAACACATTAGCATTGGCGACATCGCCCACATAAACATAATCGCGCAATTGCTGACCGTCTTCGTAGATGATAGGGGATGAATTGTTGAGTAGCGATAGCGTAAAGTTCCGCAGAATACCGGAATAGGCATTGTGATAGCTCTGTCGTTTACCCTGAGTGATACTGTACCGTAGCGCCACGGTCGGAATGTCGTATCGTTTTCCCAATGTCAACGCATACAATTCCTGGCAATATTTGGAGACGGCGTACTGGTTATGAGGGCTGGTAACCGCCTCATCCGTTAATAAAGGCTCCATCTTGTCGTGGCACTTTTCACATCGGATATCCCATTTCCCCAATGCCATTTGACTCAAGGAACGTAGAGACGGATATTGTATTCCGTGTTGCGGGCAGTAGTATCTGCCTTCTCCGTAAACCGATTGTGAACTGGCCAGGATCACTTTCCGCACCGGCATGCGGTATTCGACGATCAGCTCGTAAAGTAACGCAGTACTCCCGTCATTTACCAGGGCGAAGGTGCTGAAATCCGGAAGATAATCCTGGTGAGCCGCCAGGTGATAGATCACATCGATATCTTTAAGAGCGTGGGTCATATGTTCCGGGTTGCAGACGTCACCGACAATAAATTCGGCTTCGTCCGGAAGGTATGCCGGTTTTCTTCCCGTGGGATGAATCCGCGGGTAAAGATTATCGATAATCCTGACGTTGTGACCTTTCTTGAGCAGCAGATCAACAGTGTGCGAACCAATAAAACCAGCGCCGCCTGTAACCAGTATGTTCATCTTCTCACTCAATTCCTGTAATTAAAAATTACTTTACTGCCATCGCAATAATTGCGGAAGGGAAACTCTTTTAACCCATGTAAGCTGGCCCGGATATCATCTCTTTTAGCGGGAGGGCAACAAAGCAGCATAAATCCGCCGCCGCCCGCCCCGGCGATCTTCCCGCCGATCGCGCCGGCATCTCTAGCTGTCTGGTAAATGTCATCGATTTCACTATTGGTTACCCGGCTGGCGAACTGTTTTTTTATATTCCATCCCTCATGCAATAATTCGCCGAATTCGGAGAATGCCTGTTCCGAGAGAACATCTTTGCCGCGATAAGCCAGTTTGGTCATTTCTTCCAGAAGCGGCCTTGTTTCCCCGATATTGCTCTTTTGCTCAGCCAGTATTGGGTCAGCCTGACGCGTACGACCGGTGTAGAAAAGCAGCAGATGTTCGTCAAATCTCTGTTTACCTTCCTCACAGATATCCAGCTTATCAAGCGTGATGCCATCGGTTTTGAAAGTGATGAACCGCATATTTCCATAAGCTGAAATATATTGGTCCTGCTTCCCGATCGGTTTGTGAAGAGTGTCGATTTCTATTTGGCAAGCTTCTCTGGCGAGAGTTTCCGATGTCACGGAATCGCCTTGATAAGTGTGTAATGCCAGTAATAATCCTACTAAAATACTGCTGGATGATCCCAAACCGGTCCCTTCCGAAGGAATATCCGCGAGAGTCGTGATCTCCACTCCCTTTTTAACGCCGGTCAGTTTCATAGCTTCCCTTATTAATTCATGCTGCAGGTCTTCTACACGCTCTACGATTTCCTTATGCGAATAATTCACGTAGATCATATCGTCGAACCGTTCTTTGATAATGACAAAAGTGTGTTTATTGATGGCTGTGGTTAACACAGCGCCGCCACCGTTCAGACGATAGTAGTCTTCAAAATCGGTGCCTCCGCCCAGGAAACTTATTCTAAGAGGGGTTTGAACGACTATCAATTTTCACCTCGGGGTAATTGAGGATTCATTACAATCGGCATTATTAAAACAATCTGAAGATATTATCCAATACCGGGATTGTCCATAAAAGTACCCTGAGTATCTGTCGTGGCAGTCCGGGAGTATCTGTAGTGTTAGACCCAAAGGTCAGCAGTGACCCAAATGGACAATTTGAATGAACCCGATGTTCCCGAATAATCGGGGTTTTTCTTCTGGCAAATATAACAAGTCTAAAAATCGCATAATGGTATAATGCAAATATGGTCCCGGATAAACAAATCAGTCGTTCGCAACCCGAAGCAAATCCTGACGAACTCGACCTCCACCGTCTGACGGTAGAGGAGGCGATCCCCAAACTTGATGATTTCCTCTATAAAGCATTCCAAAAAGGACATCTCCGCGTTTGGGTTGTTCATGGCAAGGGCAGCGGCAAATTACGACAGGAAGTGCGGCGCTACATGTCCAGGCATTCTCTGGTCAGATCCCAAAGACCGGCCGACCCGCAACATGGCGGCGAGGGAGCGACTCAGGTTGAAATCAGCGATTAATGAAAGTATTTTATTTTTTTGGAGATGAATTTGATCAAGAAACTGTACGTTGCTTTAATGATTCCCGTGTTGCTTTCCACATTATTTTTCGTGGTTGGTTGCTCCGGCGCGAAAGCAGCTAAAACCGGAGATACTGTCAAAGTAGATTACACAGGGAAACTATCGGATGGCACTGTCTTTGATACATCGGTGGGCAAAACTCCACTGCAATTTACCCTCGGTACGAATCAGGTGATCGTGGGCTTTGAAAAAGCAGTCACCGGCATGAAAGTAGGTGAATCTAAAACGGTAACGATTCCGGCTGATGACGCTTATGGACAGCACCGCGATGACCTGCTTTTTCAAGTTGATAAAACCAGATTACCAAAGGATATGAACCCGGAGGTTGGGGTACAAGTGCGAGTAACTCAATCTGATGGATCAACTGCTATATATCCAATTGTCAAAGTCGATGATACGACCGTAACCCTGGATACCAACAGCCCGTTGGCCGGGAAAGACCTGACCTTTGAAATCAAACTTCTCGAAATTACTGCTAATAAAACAACGAAATGAAAGAAATAATACTGGCCTCAGCATCGCCGCGACGAAAGGAATTACTCGAAAAACTGAGATTTAAATTCGCGGTGGAGCCGGGAAACTGTGAAGAAGACATTGATCCGGAACTCGAACCTCATGAAATTGCCCGCCGATTATCAGTTTTAAAAGCTCAGTCAGTGGCGGCAGGACATAAAAATGCCATCGTTATCGCCGCCGACACTATCGGATTAATTGGCAACAAAATATTGGGCAAACCGCACACTGAAAATGAAGCCCGTAAAATGCTGAGTGCAATAAACGGTAAACCGCATACCGTTATCACCGGCTTTACCATCATGGATACAGCGACGAACAAAATACTAACTAATACCGTAGACACGAAGGTCTATATTAAAAAACTGACAAAATCCGAAATCGCAGCCTATGTTAAAACCGGTGAGCCGCTGGATAAAGCCGGCGCTTATGCCATCCAGGGATTGGGAGCAGTGATCGTCGAAAAGATCGAAGGTGATTATTATAACGTTATGGGGCTCCCGCTCAATTCCCTCGTCGAGACGCTAAAAGAGTTCGGAATTAATGTCCTCTAAACTCCAAATATTTCGAAGTTTTGAGATTACGCCTTTGATTTCCCCATCAATTTCATAGTGCTCTGTGCATCGGTCATAAATTGCTTGACCGTCTCTCTCGTAAACTTATGATCTGCCATTTTACCCAGGAATTGCGGCGGGATCGTGACAATGTGCGCTCCGGCTAATGCGGCGCTGATTACATCGCCTACGGATCTGATGCTACCGATAACTAACTCACTCTTGTATTTCCACCTTTCCAGCCATTCTACGGCTTCCGAGATGATTTCGGTTGCGTTTCCGCCTTCGTCGGCGATTCTTCCTGCGAAAATACTGACAAAAGTGGCGTCGGCTTTCGCAGCAAGCATCATTTGTCCGATGGACAGGATGGCGGTGGCATTAACCTTGATACCTGATTTCTCAAGTTGATTGATAACTCCGTAAGTAGGAACACCAAATTCGTTCTGTACGGGAATTTTAACCACTACGTTCTTCGCTAAAGAAGCCAGCCATTTCCCCTGTTCCAGCATTTCTTTCGGATCGTTGGTGGTAACTTCCGCGCTGACCGGCAGGGGATTGAGCAATTTTGCCAGGGTCTTTACTCCGTCCTCGATGTTGTAAAGGCCGTCTTTTAACATAATCGATGGATTAGTGGTCACACCGTCGACAATGCCCGTGTTCATCCATTTTTCTATTTCCTTCACATTGGCAGAATCAATAAAGATTTTCATATCAGTTACCTCCTAAGATATAATCCGTGGCTTCTGTGATATTTAATTTGATAGCATCGGGTTTTACACCCTGACTATCCATCAAATCGCAGAGTTCACATCTCATTTTGCCTAACAACATAGTATGACATCCGGCATTCTTACCGGCCTTAATATCAGTCAAATTATCGCCGATAAACCATGACTGGGGAACATCGATATTCAATTCCTTCGCCGCCTGGAGAATCAATCCGGGCTTCGGTTTACGGCATTCGCATTCCACTTTATATCGCTCGATCCGCGCGTTCGGATGATGGAAACAATAATATTCTCCGTCCAGTATCGCGCCACCTTTTTTTAGTTGTTTTTTCATCGTTTCTTTAATGTTTTCAAAATTTTCTTCGGTTATATGCCCTTTGGCAATACCGGGCTGATTCGACGCTATTATAACCTTAAAGCCGGCTTTTTGGAATTTCTTGATTGCTGTCGCAATTCCCGGACAGAGCTGGAACTGACTGGCAAGAAAAGGGGAGTCGATAACGCCTTGTTCCTGGAAATATACCAATTCATTCACTACTCCGTCCCGATCCAAAAATACTGCCTTAGTTTTTTGCGCCACGCAAAAATTACTCCTTTTTAGTCTCCGTCTTCAAGAGAAAGTAAATCTAGCGGTTTCAAACTGCGAAGAGAAACTCAAGATAAATGAAAAGGGGTTCCGGCGCTTGCTTACTTAATAGACTCCCACTTCATCTCAGCCACCCGCATTCGCGGATGAGAGACGATCAAGTGCCAGATGACACCCTGAAAGGCTTCGGTATGGGGGGTAATATTATGCGGATTAACTATAGGTATAATAACACAAGCATCCGCTACTTGTCCTGTGTAGCCGCCATCCCTGCCTACCACTCCCAATATTTTCGCTCCGACCTTTTTAGCATAGTCCAAAGCTCTGATCAGATTAACGCTTACGTTCTTTTCCTGATTCCCGCCCCCTACGGAAAAAACAAAAACGGCATCTTTAGCGTTGAGATTACTCCCTTTCAGCCAGGCAGCGAAAACATTTTCCCATCCGTCATCATTAATCCTGGCGGTTAACTCCGATACATTATCAGTCGGTGCGTATGACTCCAACCCGGCGATCTTCCTGAAATCATTTACCGCGTGAGCCGCATTGCCTGCGCTTCCTCCGACCCCAAGGAAGAAAAGACGCCCTTTATTCTCCCGGATACTGACAAGGATATCAACCATCTTTTCAATGGCTTTCTTGTCCGTTTTCTCCGCGACAGATTTTACTTCTTCCATGTACTCGTCGATAAAAGACATCTTATTCCCTTTTTGTTCCTTACAAATATCTATTTCTGATTCGTTACTAGGCATTGACCAGGATCTTGGCGCCATCCAGATCAAAGTGGAATCGCTCCCATCTTAAACCCATTTGTTGCATCGCATCTATCACCTTGTGTTTGTTTCCGTTCTTGCAATAGAACATCAGGAAACCGCCGCCACCGGCCCCGATTAATTTACCACCGATAGCGCCGTTCTTTCTCGCCGTCTCGTAACACTCATCTATCAAAGGGTTGGTCATATTCGGGGAACGCTTTTTCTTTGTCTCCCAATGAGCATGAAAAAGCTCTCCGATCATATCTACCTGACCGTTTTCCAGATATTTTCTCGTTTGCAAACCTATCTCTTTTACCTGATCGAGATTCTGTAGCATATTCGGGTCGCCTTTTTTACTTTTTGTGTCCTGGTCGCGTAATATCTCCGAAGCACTTCTCTCTTTTCCGGTAAAGAAAAGGATCAGGTTGCCTTCCAACTGGTCAATGATTCCATCCGCTACGTTCAACGGTTCTACCAGCACTTCGCCGTTTTTATCAAATGTCAGGCAGGTCAGCCCGCCGAATGCAGCCATGTACTGGTCCTGTTTTCCGATCGGTTCGCCCAATATATTGATTTCAATATTACAGGCCTCTTCCGCTAATTGTCTTTGAGTAACGAACTTCCGCCTATATGCGTAAAGCCCGTTTAATAAGGCAACCGTAAAGCTTGAGGATGTACCCAAACCGCAACCGGCAGGTACATCGGACGTTGAATGGAGCTCAATGCTTTCATTGATGCCGGTAATTTGTAGAGCCGCCCTGAAAATACGGTGTTCGATTTCACTCACTTTTTCTTTCAATTCGGTTTTTGAATAGCTCAGGCGAATATCATTATAGAATCGATGATTCGCCAGAATCGTGCAGTATTTGTTGATTGCTCCGGCAATTAAAAATCCGCCACGCTTGGAATAATAAGATTGAAGGTCGGTACCTCCTCCACCAAGTGTAATTCTGGTTGGGGCTCTGGAAATAATCATAATTTACTTATCCCGTATTTCCCGCAAAGCAGGACAACCCTCTTGATCCGTAATTGTCTTGATATATTGCTCGAACTCTCTCAGACCCTTGAGAGAGCCAATCTCATAAAACCTCTCTTTAACCTCGTAGGCAAGAAACTGGTTCATGCTTATCAAACTGATAAAAAGGTCTTCAAGCGGATACGGACGATCTGCCGGAATCAACTTAAGCGCCTCTTTTTTCAAGACTGTGGCGCCGTAATCGATGTAGACCATGTCCTTTGTTTTTTCAACTTTACTATACTTTACTACCATATTGCCACTTATTACCATGTTACTTTGGTCATAAGAGTCGTGATTCAGATAGACCGTATTTAGGCCAAGTTTATTCTGTTCCAGAAAATAAGGCAACATTTTCTGTAAATCCAGGAAGAGGTAGGAGTCTCCGTACATCACTACGAAGACATCATGTAACAGGGTTTCGGCATTCTTTAAAGCGCCGGCGGTGCCCAACGGTCTGTCTTCCACGCTGTAGCTGAGACGCACTCCGTATTCACTGCCATCGCCAAAGGTTTCCCTGATTTGCGCCCCCAGATGCCCGATGCACAAAACAACGTCAGTGACACCTTGTTGCTTGAGTAATTCGAGCTGATAAGCGAGGAAAGATTTGTGGAGTATTTCCATCAGGGATTTGGGGCGATTCCTGGTCAGTTCACCCAGTCTGGTGGCCAGACCTCCGGCTAAAATTGCTACCTGGATATCCATTGTTATTCACCATAATAGTCGCATTCCGATTCTGTATACACTCACGCGCGGCGGACAGACAAACTATATACGAGTAATTATTTTTTGTCAAATTACTTTTATCCTCGGTTAGCTTCACTTTGAAGCTGAGGTGTGTTAAAATATGGTATAATAAATAATGCAAATGGAGAGTTCGTTGCCTGCTTCAGATGGCTCGCTCACGCTATCTCTACTCGCAATATTCAGTAAGTCCATATTGCCACTATCGATTCGGAGTAATTACCAATTATGACAGAAAATAATATTCCATCATCTGCGCCTAAAAAAGACAAACACGATACTGGTGTCGAAGAATATAATGCCGCAGCAATTCACGTCCTGGGAGGACGCGAAGCGGTTCGTCGCCGCCCCGGTATGTACATCGGGAGCACCGACCAGCGTGGTTTACATCATCTCGTTTATGAAATCATCTATAACAGCGTCGATGAAGCGATGGCCGGTTTCTGTACCCATATTAAAGTTACCATCGAGAAAGATAACTCTATCACGGTAGAAGACGACGGCCGTGGTATTCCTGTAGAAATCCACCCCGCTACCGGTAAATCCGCGCTGGAGACAGTGATGACCGTGCTTCATGCCGGCGCTAAATTCGGCGGGAAGACTTATCAGGTTTCCGGCGGTCTCCATGGCGTCGGTGCTTCGGTGGTTAATGCCTTATCTACCTGGGTCAAAGTTTGGGTGAAACGTAATAATAAGCTTTATTTCCAGGAATACCACCAAGGTATCCCTGTAGTGGATGTCGCCATTGCCGGTAAATCGGAAGGTACGGGCACCACTACCGGTTTTCTTGCCGATCCGGAAATTTTCGGCACGATAAAATATGATTTCAATACCTTGGCCGAACGTGTCAGGGAAGTGGCTTACCTGAATAAAGGGCTCGAAATATCCATCACCGATGTCAACGAAGACAAGGAGCAGACTTTTTATTTCGAGGGCGGTATCACCAGTTTTGTGCGCCATTTGAACCATAACCGTCCGGTAATCCACAAACAGCCCATTTCGGTATCTAAATCCAGTAACGGCATCGGCGTAGATGTCGCCCTGCAATATAACGATGGCTTCAGCGAATCGATTTTCAGTTTTGCTAACTGTGTCAACACCATCGACGGCGGCACCCATCTTACCGGTTTCCGCTCCGCCTTAACCCGTGTTTATAACGATTATGCCCATAAAAATAAGTTCCTTAAAGAGGAAGACTCGAATTTAAGCGGAGATGATGTCCGTGAAGGACTGACCGCCGTTGTAAGTGTTAAAATCGGTGAACCTCAATTCGAAGGACAGACCAAAGGCAAATTGGGCAATGCAGAAGCTAAACCCGCGGTGGAAAGCGTGGTGGCCGAAGGACTGGCTTTGTATCTGGAAGAGCATCCCGACGAGGCTAAAGCAATTATCGACAAATGTCTGCTTTCTGCCCGCGCCAGAGAGGCTGCCCGTAAAGCCCGCGATTTGATCGTCAGGAAAAACAGCCTCGATACGGGTACTTTGCCCGGCAAATTGGCCGATTGTTCAGAGAAAGATCCGACACTGTGCGAATTGTATCTGGTGGAAGGTGACTCCGCCGGCGGTTCCGCCAAACAAGGCAGGGAACGTCGTTTTCAGGCAATTTTGCCGCTCAGAGGCAAAATCCTGAATGTGGAAAAAGCCTCCCCTGAAAAGATGTTGGGAGTGGCTGAAATCCGGTTTATTATTACAGCCCTTGGCGCCGGACTTGATGAAGGGTTCGACTCGCTGAAACTACGCTATCATAAAGTGATTTTAATGACCGATGCCGACGTGGACGGTTCCCATATCCGCACACTGCTGCTGACGTTCTTCTTCCGCCACATGCCGAAGCTGATCACGGAGCAGCATCTTTTTATTGCCCAGCCGCCTCTGTACCGTCTGAAAACCAATAAAGAAGAACGGTGGATTTACTCCGATCAGGAAAGAGACGCTACTTTAAAAGAATTGAAAGACAAACGCGTCGATGTCCAACGCTATAAGGGTCTGGGCGAAATGAATAGCGAACAGCTGTGGGAAACCACAATGAATCCGGCTACCAGAACGCTGTTGCAGGTTAATGTGGAAGATGCCGCCAAGTCCGATCAGATCTTCCAGATTTTAATGGGTGATGAAGTAGCCCCGCGTAAAGCCTTTATCACCGCCAACGCCCAGTATGTCAAGAACCTGGATGTCTAGAACCAGTATGTTTTGTTGAGTTATTGAAGATGGAGGGCAATTGCCCTCCATCTCGTGTTTTAACTTACTCCTTTGTGATGAAGCAAGGCAAACCCATTAAAACCCTACTCTACTTAAGGGAGTTCAAGAGGGGCGTTTAGCCCCTCTATGGTAATATAAAATTCTCTTCCCTCGGGAAGACTATAGTACTTTGCAAATGCAAATGTAGACAAAGAGATGGGGCGCTGTGATAGAAATCAGAGGTGCAAATCTAATTTAGTCCTGTTCCAGATTGTTTTAATAACAATTTCTAGCCGTTGTGAATAATAATTGAGTCTTTTAATGGTAATCTAAAATATGTTACGTGTCGTTGATATCTCTAAATCTTATGCCGAACGGGTACTCTTCGACAATCTGAGTTTCGATATTGGCGATCGGGACCGTATCGCTTTAATCGGTCCTAATGGTTCCGGAAAAACCACGCTGTTCGATATTATCAGCGGTAACAGCCTTCCGGACTCCGGGCAGATCATTAAGCGTAAAGACGGCACTATCGGCTATTTACATCAGGACATCAATCCCAGCTCTAATAATCCATTATTAGAGGACGTGGAAAGCGCTTCAAAAGAAATTACCGGAATCACCGAAAAGATAGATGCCGTCCATAAGGCGCTGGAAAGCACCGATACTGCCAACCACGATAAGCTTCTGAGCCAGCTTGGCGAACTACAGCACAGTTATGAATTAGCCGGCGGTTACAATGTTCATCACGAAGCGCAGGCCATTCTTTCGGGATTGGGCTTTAAACAAATGGACTATGAACGTCCTCTAAATGAATTCAGCGGCGGCTGGCTGATGCGTGCCGAACTGGCGAAACTGTTACTCATCAAACCCGACCTGTTATTGTTGGATGAGCCGACAAATCACCTCGACCTCGAAGCCCAGATCTGGTTCGAGAAGTATCTGACATCCTACCGCGGCGCAGTGATAGTCACTTCCCACGACCGTGCTTTCCTCAACCGCGTGGTAAACAAAGTACTGGCCATTGAACCGGGCGAAGTTGTTCTCCATCACGGTAATTATGATAGCTATGTCTTGGCGAGGCAGAAAAGAATGGAACAACTGGAAGCCTCGGCCAAGCGGCAGGACAAGTTGATCGAGAAAGAGAATAAATTTATCGAACGTTTCCGTTCGAAAGCAACTAAAGCCAGCCAGGTACAGAGTCGCATCAAACGACTCGAAAAATTACAGACTATCACTATCCCGCGCACTACCAAAAAGATACACTTTTCTTTCCCCGAGCCGCCGCACAGCGGCCGGGAGGTTGTCAGTCTGCGTCATATTAAAAAGGCTTACGACGATAAGGTTATTTATACCGACCTGAATCTTACTGTCGAGCGCGGCGACCGTGTGACGCTGGTTGGTCCGAATGGCGCCGGTAAGACTACTCTGCTGAAAATTCTGGCCGGGGTGCTGCCATTCGAAGACGGCGCGCGCGTTCTAGGGGCAAATGTCATTACCGCCTATTATGCGCAGTATGTTCTCGACTTGCTCGAGCCGGGCAATACCGTCCTCGAGGAATTGGCCCGGTCCGCCCCCAACCAGACGGAACAGAATCTGCGGCGGATACTCGGCGGATTTTTATTCAGCGGTGATGATGTCCGGAAAACTGTGACGGTGCTCTCCGGCGGTGAAAAGGCGCGGGTAGCCCTCGCTAAAATCCTGATGCAGCCGAGCAATCTGTTATTAATGGACGAACCGACCAACCACCTCGATATCGCCTCACGGGAAATTCTGGCCGATGCCTTGGAAGCCTATCACGGTACCATTTGTTTGATCACTCACGACCGCACTTTGATTCAGCAGACAGCCAATAAAATCATCGAAATCCAGGCAGGCGTGCCGGAAATCTTCCCCGGCGACTATGCCAGCTACGTTTACCGTAAAGAACACGGCGCTCCGCCGCCTGTTTTAGAGAAAGAGCCGGAAATCAAAGCACCGGCAATTGCGGCAGAAGATGAATTTGATGACGGCAGGGGTTGGATTGCGGTCAGACAACCCCCCAAGCGGAAGCCTAAGCCTCCGGCCGACCCCAAAATAGCCCTCCAAAAACGCCTCCTACAGGAAAGCAAAGACGTCTCCAAACAGCTTGCCGATAATGAGACTCGGTTGGCAGAATGCGAAACGCAGTTGTCCGAAATCGAGGTTGCTTTTGCCCGACCCGAGTTTTACAAAGACAGCGAAGAAGTGCAGACGACGATGGAGAAACACCATCAATTGAAACTGGATATCCAGCGCCTTACCGCAGAATGGGAAAGCCTTTCTTTAGAAGCGGAAAGACTGCAACGGGAAATAACGGAAACAGACGCCGAAAACTAGTGCTTTTCGCTATTTAATTTACTTAAACCGTTATTAAGTTGATTTCGCACCTTTGCGTTTCTGGTAAGGCCGGAATTTAAACAGGTTGGCTGTGCGGAAGGCCAGGTATGATTTGGTGAAGTCAATGGCTGTCCTGGGGTCAAAATAAGGATTTCTGGCGCCGCTGATATCCGCCAGCAGCAGCACCTGCTCGGCGACACTTACCGGGCATCCGGGCAAACGCAAATATGTTTTTTTCTTTGATTTAAAGAGACTCCAGGTCACACTCACCATTTTTTGATAAATATCCGAAGTCATGGCATAATGCGGGTCTTTCTTGGCGCGCGTGGCAGCCAACGGTTTTATGTTCACCGACTCTTCGGCAATCGTCCCCTGCCATTCAGCGCAATTCCCCATGAAAATTACTTTTTCGCCGGGTTTGGCATCTATTGGGCCGTTATAAGCTCCGAAAACTAAATGAATCGGAGGCATCTTATTGTCAGTCTTTTCATCGAACTGGCGGAGGATCTCGATTGCTTCCTCAAGCGCGCCCGGGCACCCGCCCCAGCAATAGTCGCAGGATTCATTTTTCGACGGCACTCCTGCATACGTTTTGATTTTTGTGTCCCGGAAATAATCCTCAACACGTATCAGCCCTTTCCGAAAACCGCGACTCCGCTCTCGGGCTTGCTCAAGTGTGACATCACCGGTGATATCAATTTGCGTCAGGTCCACCGGGCCGAAGCCGCGTTCATAGGCTAACCGGATATGCTCTACTGTCAGCGGGTCGATACCGATGATCTGGCAGCAGACAGCATCAAAAGCCACCTGGTTGTTGCCCATGATGATCAGCTTCATATCGAAAGACAGCGGCGTCAACATCCGTCCCTCTCCGGCAATAATGGCATCGGCGGCGATGAATTTCGGTTGGATGATATATTGGAGATCGGCCACTTTTTGATTCAGATGGTGATCATGATCGATGAGTCGATGTCTGTCATCCTGCAAACCGATATAATTCTTCATTGAAAACGTAACAGTCGTCCACGGATGCGCTTTATACTTTGGGCAATTGACGAAAAATTCAGTTTTTGTTATCGCTTCCGGGATAAAGATGTAATCGCGCAACCGCCCTTGGTGATCCAAATGGAATTCAACCTGTTGTTCTTCATCGAAACAATACCGCTTGACCTTCAAACGCCGGAGCATTTGGTCGTACCCGGCGCCCGTAAATGCATAACGGGTGGGTATTGTGATTCCGCTGCGTTCGCCGACCGCCAGTTCGGTCATCCCGCCTTCGTCTTCGTCGCGCAAAGCCAATAAAACACCTTCCGTGAACTCAGAACGCGTATATGCGTGGTCGAACAGATTCCCGCTGGAGACCAAATTAGGTTTTAACAATGTGCGTCCGGAGGGATGGATCTTCATTTGCCGCAGGCCGTCACGAATGATCGTCCTGATTGTGGGAACATCGTAAGCATCGCAAAACCGGAGGATAACCTGTGGACGCTCGCTGTTTGTCATTACTGGATCCTCCCCATCGTGTTGATTACGTTCATTAACATCTAAACGGAAATACGAATGCCTTTAATTGTACTTGGCTGATTAATTAGTTGCAAGCGGTTGACTAAACGGTATATTTCATCACTAAAAATATGTCCGCGGTGATACTGCCGTCCGGTTCCTTATACGGTTGATCTTCCTCAGATATGGTCAAAAATCCCAATTTTTCGAGTTTGTTCTTAATTACTTTTTTATCGTAATAATTATAAAATATCGGGTATTTGGAGAAACTCGTTTTT
>Ga0182021_10002182_pt1 | contig 22801 bp, 20 predicted proteins | sample 612E3MmetaG_FD_120493 | JGI IMG/M metagenome (GOLD analysis project Ga0182021, IMG submission 120493) | Permafrost microbial communities from Stordalen Mire, Sweden - 612E3M metaG (Illumina Assembly) | ecosystem: Environmental > Terrestrial > Soil > Wetlands > Permafrost | place: Sweden... | reverse complement strand
GGGGCAGACCCCCTGGTCTGCGCGGGTCCCCCTGGACCCGCTCTTCGGTCGAAGAATCAAGTGGTTGCCCGCGCGAAAAGCCGGCCAGGGGGCCGGCTGCGGACGAGGGCGTCCGCCCCACAACCCATGCAGGTGTTCGGTCATGGGAAAAATATGTGGCATTGGGCACTCCTGCCTGCCGTGCCGGCGCTTTTGCTGCGGCACTTTGTCGCTACCGCGAAGGAGTGTCGAGATAAACCTCGACACGGCAGGCACGAGTGCCCTCGCCACATCGGATGGTGGAGTGTGAGATATGCGGGCTAGTCCCATCTCGACACTCTTTCGCGGTCGTGGCAGGAGCGCCTGCGCTCCGCCTTCGCCGCCAGCCCCCTATGGCTTCGCGGCCGGGCCGCTCTCGGCGGAGAGCTTGTCCAACTGGTCCAATTGCCCCTTCACCGTGGCCGCATCCTCGGCGCCCGGTGCGAACTTCAGGTAGTCGCGCATCTCGTTGGCCGCGCCCGTGTAGTCTTGGCGCTGCGCCAGAATTACCCCCAGCAGGTGCGAGACTTGCGGGTAGTGGTGCTGCGTGTCCAGTTTCTCGGCCTCTCGCGCGCTCTTCTCCGCCGCATCCAGGTTCCGCAGGTTGTAGTTAGCCAGCGAGTTGAAGAGGAACTGCTGCGGGTAGTCGAACGGGTCGAGTTTCACTGCGCGCCCGGTGACATCCGCCAGTTCCTGCCAGTTCTTCGCCCCCAGCGCCATCCGGGAGAGTTCCAGGTAGGGATTCAAGTACTTCGGGTCGGCCTCCACGGCTGCGTTGAACGACTGATGGGCCGCATCCGCCTGGCCCTTGCCGGCCTGCAGTTTACCCAACTCAAACCAGGCCGCGGCGTACTTGGGATACACGTCTACGGCCTTCTGATAGCTCTTCATGGCATCGTCCGGCTTCTTCTTCTTGGCCAGATCCGATCCCTTCTCGAACGCTTTGCGGGCGTCCTTGGGAGCCGCCAGCGAAATCGCGCTGATGATGCGCCCTTCCACGTTGCCCAGGCGGTGAATGAAGATGGTGCCGATGTCGGGACTGTCCATGGCACGGCGCGTGGCCAGGCTCAACACCTGCGAACGGTAGCCCGGAAGGTTGGCGCGCAGATCGCAATTCGTGTACCGCTGTTCGGCCATGGCCCCTCCGCCCATCCCGGATGCCGTCTGGCTCTGCCCGGGAACGCGCATTCCCGAATCGCCGAACATCCCGCCGCTCGTGCTGGCGTCCTGCATCACTGCCTGACTCATGCCCAGATCGATCGAGAAGTAGCCCTTGTGGTCGGTATAGCCTTCCGCGCGGGGGGTCCCGTTGCACACGCGTTCGATCACCACGGTTTCGGGCGGCGGCGTGCCGTCATCCACCATCACGCGCCCGCTGATGGGAACAGGCATGGGCATGTTTTGAGGTGTGTTCTGGGGAGCCTGTTGCGGGTTGGTGATCGACGGCGTGTTCCGCCCCGGAATGCTGGTGGTTCCGGTTCCGGTGCCCGTGGTGGTGCTCCCGCCCACGGGCGCGCTGGTCGTTCCGCCTTTGATTTGACTGAAAGCCGGCGTCAGCAGGAAAACCGCTGCCGCAAAAACAGGGATCGCCCTCCCGTAGGTCTTAGGGGACATATTGCCTCCCATTACTGGCTTTCATTATGGCACGTCCGCCACCGGCGCCACCATGACGCCTGTTAAAATGGCGGTCGGGTGATTATGAGAAAGCTTTCATCGATAGTGGGGTGCGCGCTCCTATTGCTCCTGGCGGGCTGTTCGGAACAGCCGCAAACCGCTGAAAAAAAGGAACCGCCAAAGCCCGCCGAGCCGGTCACCGGACTGACCGCCCTTTTCAGAATGTACCAGGTGGCCCGCTCCTGGGCGCCCGACGCTCAAGTGCTGAAGATGAGTAGCATCCACCTCCTCGAAGTCCCCTCGGTCCCCGGACAGGCGGGCGCCTGGGAGGCCGTGTTTACCTCCGCCAACATGGGGCGCGCGCGTACCTACACCTACTCCGTGATCGAGTCGCCCGGCAACCTGCACCAGGGTGTTTTCGCCGGCCAGCAGGAGGCCCTCGGCGCCCAAGCCCAGCCCTTCCTCATAGCAGCCGTCAAAGTGGATACCGACGTCGCCTATAAGACAGCGCTCGCCAAGGCCGCCGAGTACGACAAGAAGAACCCGCACTTGACCATCTCCATGCTGCTCGAGAGAAACAAACAGTACCCCAATCCCGCCTGGCGTATGATCTGGGGCGAGTCCGCCGGGACTGCCGGTCTGTCCGTATTCATCGACGCCTCCACCGGCGAATTCCTCGAAACGCTGCACTGACCGCGCTGGCTGGCAACCTGGCTGGCAACCCCACCGGCGGCAAGACCCGCATCGGCGTCCCGCTGCCGGCGCGCTACTCGTGCCGGAGCGCGCGGACGGGGTCGATGCGCATGGCCCGGCGCGCCGGGAAGAACGCCGCCAGCAGGGCCACTATGGTTACGCAGGCGGCGGCAGCCAGGATGCCGAGCGGGTCGTGCGCCGGGATGCCGTAGAGCTGCGACTCGACGATGCGGGTCAGTGCCAGCGTGGCCGGCACGCCCAGCGCCAGTCCGGCTGCGGTGGTGGCGGCCACTTGGCCGAGGATCATGCGCAGCACGCCGAGCCGATCGGCGCCCAACGCCATCCGCACCCCGATCTCCCGGGTGCGGCTCGCCACTGAGTACGAAACCAGCCCGTAGAGACCGACGCACGCGAGCACCAGCGTGATGGCTCCAAACAGGGTGACCAGCGAAGCGAACAGCCGCTCCTGCGCCAGCGATTCGTCGATCTGCGCTTCCATGGTCTTGACGTCCGCCAGCGGAAGCGTGCGATCCACCTCGCGAACCGCGGCCCGGATGGCGGCCACCGCAGCCGCCGGATCGCCGGCGAAGCGGACCTCGAAATCCATCTGCTGCAGCCAGCCGCCGCGCTGGCTCTGCGTGTAGGGAACATAGACCGTCGGCGGCGAGTCGCCCTTTAATTGTTGGTATTTCGCGTCTTTGACCAGGCCTACCACCTGGATCTCCCAATCCGGTCCACCCCTCCAGCGGAATCGCTTGCCGACGGGAGATCCAGCGCCGAAATAACGCCGGGCGCAGGTCTCGTTGATCACGGCTACCTTCGAAGCGCTGCCCAAGTCCCGCTGGTCGATGGCGCGCCCCAGCACCAGCGGAATCTGCATGACGTCGAAGAAGTCGGGGCCGATATCGTTGATCGCGGTTCCAGCGGCTTTCTTGGAATCGCCGCCCTCCACCCGTATTTCGCCGCTATCGCCGAAGCCGCTGATGGGAGTGTCGGTGGACAGGCTGGCGCCGATTACGCGCGGCATCCGGTTCAGGCGCTCGAGCACGCGCTCGTAGAGTTGATAGCCGCGGACCTCGTCGTAGCCGTTCCGTCCGGGCGCCAGGCCGAACACCACCAGGTTCTTGGGGTTGAACCCCAGAGGGATGGCCCGAAGGTTGGCGAGACTGCGCGTGAAAAGCGTGGCGCCCGCCAGCAGCAACAGCGCTACGGCAATCTGCGCCGTCACCAGAGTTCTCACCGGCCCGAAGCGCCGGTTCCCGCGCTCGAGCGGCGTATCCTCTTTCATCGTACGCGCCAGGTCCAGGCGCGTCGCGCGAAGCGCCGGGGCCAGGCCGAAGAGCAACGTCGTCAGAAGAGAAATGGCCGCCGTGAAGCTCAGTATCCGGGCATCCGGACGCACCTGGAGCGGAATCGCGACCGGTCCGGAGGAGACCATGGCCAGCAGGGCATGGACGCCCCAGAACGCCAGCAGCAATCCGGCAGCCGCGCCGCCGAGCGAAAGCAGGGCGCCTTCCACCAGCAACTGCCAGACCAGCCGCCGGCGGCCGGCCCCCAACGCCAGCCGAAGCGCGATCTCCTTGCGCCGGGTGGTGGCGCGCGCCATCAGCAGCCCGGCCAGGTTGGCGCAGGCCATCAGCAGCGTCAGACCGACTACCGTCATGAGAATCAGCAGAGGCTGCCGATAGCGTTGCCGCAGATAATCCAACCCCTGGCTTCCCGGCTGCAATTCGATGCGCACGGCCCCTGTCAGCGGGTTGCGCAGAATGGCCTCCGGCATGTTCCCGGTCAGAATAGCGGTGAGTTCCGCTTGCACCGCGCTTTCCTCGCTGGCGGGCTTCACCCGGCCCATCATTTGAATCCAGAACCGGTCCGGCGCAAAGAATGGTGTGGGAATTCGGCTGCCCCGATCGATCCGGTCCCTGAATCGGATGGGCAAGGTAACCTCGACTTCGGGAGTGGCGACGAATCCGCCGGCCGAAACCCCGAAGAACTCCCGCGGCGTCACCCCCACCACCACGGACGGCTGATGGTTGATGTAGATGGTCTTCCCGATGGCGGCCCGATCCAGGCCGAAGGTGCGCTCCCAGAAACGATAGCTTACGACGGCGGCGGGAACGCCATCCACGGTGTCGTCGTCGGCGACAATCGGCCGTCCCAACAGCGCGTTCACGCCGAGGCCGGAGAAGTAGTTGCCGCTGACCACCAAGCCCCCCGCCACGCGAGGCTCGCCGTTCGCCGTCACGTCAAGCCGTCCCAGGTGCGAGAACCCAAACGCGTCGGAGAGCGTCCGGCTCTGGCCGCGCACTTCCGCGAACACGTCCCACGAGAAGACGTTGATTTGAAACCGCCCCTGGCCGTCCTTGCGGTTCGAACTGGCGTAGAAGTACAACGCGCCCGGCTCATGGTTGGCCGACCATTTCAGAATCGCCAGTTGTTCCGGGCTGCGCACGGGCAGCATGCGCAGCAGCACGGTGTCCACCAGGCTGAAAATCGCGGTGTTGGCGCCGATGCCGATGGCCAGCGAGAGAATCGCAACCGCCGTGAAGAGCGGCGTCTTCAGCAGCACGCGCCAGCCGTAGCGAAGGTCGCGCGCCAGGTTCTGGAGAAACGCGACCCCGCGGGCGTCGCGGCACTCTTCCCGCGCCCGCTCGACGCCGCCGAACTCGACGCGTGCGGCCCGGCGCGCCTGGGCCTCGGACATGCCGGTCAGCCGGTGCTTTCGGGCCGCCATTTCCAAATGAAAACTCAGTTCATCGTCGAGATCGCACTCGGCGCGGCGGCGCGCCAGCGCGCGAATCCGCAGCCAGAGATCGGTCCAGCCCATGTCACGCCCCTTCCAGCACCCGTCCGATAGCGGCGGTCAGGCGCGCCCAGGTTTCGGTCTCCGCCTCCAGTTGCCGGCGCCCCGAGGCCGTCAGGCGGTAGAACCGCGCGCGCCGCCCCAACTCGGAAACGCCCCATTCCGCCACGATCCAGCCTTGGTGCTCCAACCGGTGCAGGGCGGGGTAGAGCGATCCCTGGTTGACGCGCAACACGTCCCGGGAGATCTGCTGGATACGCTCCGAAATGGCCCAGCCATGCCGCGGGCCGGTATCGAGCGTGCGCAGAATCAGCAGATCGAGGGTTCCCTGGAGAAGATCGAGTTTCGATGGCCGGCTCATGGTGTCGAATGCCTACAACATGAATTGTGCCATTCTTGTTGTCGGATGTCAACAACAAGCCGCGGGCCTTTCGGCGGTGCCCCCATTCCTCCGCGAATTCACGCAAATGTAATATGGAACACCACGTATTAGCTATTGACAGAAATCCGGTTTCGATCTTATACTCAAAACAATTGGCACTCATAGACCGGCTCGCGGAAAGCGAGATACACACAGCCCCGAGTTTGTCGGCAGGCGGCTGAAAACGGAACCCTTCGATGCGGTTGGATCGAACGGTTCACGTGTTGAAAATAGAGGGAATACTCCATGGCGAAGCAACGCACTCACGCGGCCAGAGGCTCCGGTTCAGTTACCGAAATCTTAACTCAATCTGCTCGAATCGGGCGCCCCACCGCCGAAAATCACGAGGGAATCGCCGCGCTGGCCCACGCGCTTTGGCAAGCCAGAGGCTGTCCGGACGGGTCCCCCGAAGAGGATTGGTTCCAGGCGAAACAAACGCTGGCGGAAGAAGCGGACGGGCCAATTCTCGCACGACAGTCCGGTTCAGGCGCTGCCTGAACCGCGAATCATAAGCCAAGACAAATAGAAGGCAACCTTCCCGGCGCAGGTCGGCCGGGGCGGTGGCATCGCGCCACGAAGCGCACCAACCCTGTTTCATCTAACCGAGGAAGATAAGTGTCATGAAAAAAGCTGGCGTGTCCGCAGCCAATCATACCGGAGTTGTTACCCTCCTGTCAGTGGGCCTCATCGACGAGGACCACGCTTCCCTGGAAGGTCTCTTGCAGTGTTCCCAATGCGACCTGCTACCGGTGTGCGAATGGAAGTTGAACGCCTGCCCCAACCTGGCCTCGGCTCTGGCTACATTGCGGAAGGCTCGAGTTCCCGTTGTCGTGTGTGAGTCCGATCTGCAGCCGGGCACATGGAAAGAGGTTCTGGAGGAGTTGCACGCCTTGCCCGAACCGCCGTTGCTGATCGTCACTTCCAGGTGCGCCGATGAGCGCCTTTGGGCCGAGGCCCTCAATCTGGGAGCTTACGATGTGCTGGCTCAGCCGTTCGACCGCACGGAAGTCTCTCGCATTGTCAATATGGCGTGGCTGCGTTGGGAGGGGCGGCACGGCGTTCCCGGCGGCGTCGCGGAAGAGGAACTGGCGCTGGCCGGCGGGATGTGAGGCGCACGCGCGGCGTCCCTTACCCCGCGCTCATTCGGATCAGTTGCTCGGCGTTCTTCAGCGCTTCGGGCGTGAGCTTCTGCCCCGACAGCATACGGCCGATTTCGCGGGTGCGCGCGGCGGCGTCCAGTTCCTCCACCACCGCCACCGTTCGGCCGTTCGATTCCGCCTTTTCCACGCGGTAGTGATGGTCCGCGAACGCCGCGATCTGCGGCAGGTGCGTGACGCACAACACCTGGTTGGCGGAGGCCAGCTTCTTCAAACGGCGGCCGATGCCTTCCGCCGCGCCGCCGCCCACCCCGGCATCCACCTCGTCGAATACCAGGGTACGTACCAGCGCCGTCCGGGGCGCCGTCAGACACGTCTTCAAAGCCAGCGCCAGGCGCGAAATCTCGCCGCCGGAAGCCACCTTCTCCAGCGGCCGGGGCTCCTCGCCCAGGTTCGGCGACACCAGGAAGTCCACCCGGTCGGCGCCCTCGGCGGACCACGGAGCGGGCGCCATCGCAATGCGGAAGACCGTGCGCTCCATGGCCAGTTGGGCCAGCTCGGCTTCGACGCGCTTTTCCAGTTTGCGCGCGGCCGATCCGCGGCGCCCGGTCAGCTCGGCCGCCAGCTTTTCGAATTCCGCGGCCAGCCGCTTCCGCTCTTTGCGCAATTCGTCCATCCGCTCCCCGGCGTGTTCCACGGAGGCGATCTGGCGCGCCACGTCTTCCAGGAAACTCAGGATCTCCGGAATCGACCGGCCGTACTTGCGCTTCAGCCGGTCGATGGCGGCCAGGCGCGTCTCCACCTCTTCCAGACGGCCCGGATTGGCTTCCAGGCGTGAGAGGTAGTCGCGCAGCGCGTAGGAGACTTCTTGGAGGCTGAGGTCCGCCGATTTGAGGTGCTCGCGCAGGCCCTCCAGCGAGCCGTCGATGCGGCACAGCTCCTCCAACCGCTTGGCCGCCGCGCGCGTCAGGGAGAGAGCCGATTCGGGGCTGTCGTACACCGCGGCATACGCCGTCCCGGCGGTTTCCAGCAGGCGCTGTACGTTCTGCAGCACACGGCGCTCGTTCTCCAGCGACTCTTCCTCGTCCGGCTTCAGCGCGGCGCCCTCGATCTCCTTGCGCTGGAAGCTCCACAGATCCAGCAGCCGCAGCTTCTCCTGCTCGGAGCGCTCCAGTTCTTCCAGTTCCGCCGACGCGGCGCGCCACTCGTGGTACGTGGCGGCGGTGCGCTCCAGCGGCTCGCGGTCGCCCGCGAACGCGTCCAGCATGTCGCGCTGCGCGTCGGCCGCGAACAGAAGCTGCTGCTCGTGTTGTCCGTGGATATCCGCCAGGTGCGGCGCCAGGTCCTTGAGCAGGGCCGCCGATACCGGCCGGCTGCCCACGAACGCGCGCGATTTGCCGCCCCCCAGAATCTCGCGCTCGACGATCAGCTCGCCATCCTCGATCTCCAGCCCGGCGGGTTCCAGCAAGCGCCGTACGGGCGCGTGATCGCGCACATCGAAGATGCCCGCCACGCGCGCGCGGGAGGCTCCGGTGCGGATGGCCTCCGCCGAGGTTCGTCCCCCCAGCAGCAGGCCGAGGGCGTCTACCACCAGCGATTTGCCGCTGCCGGTCTCGCCCGTCAGCAAATTCAATCCGGCGTGAAAGCGGATGCGCAGGCGCTCCACCACCGCGTAGTTTTCGACCACCAGCTCCAGCAGCACTTCGATCCGATTATAGCTTTCACCCCTGGCTACCGGTAGGTCTTGTCGTCCAGCTTGCTGAGATCCAGGTCGTCCGGCAGCACCCCCACCGTGACAATCGCAAAGGTGAAAACTTCGGTGCCCGGTTCCAGGTGGCCGCCGAAAGCCTTGTCCGGGTTCGCCAGGGTTATGTGCGCGTGGACTTTCCCGTTGATGACATAACCGTTGATGCCGATCAGGTCGGCCGGCCCGGTGGGGTCCTTTTCGAACATGTTCTTCGATGGCATCGTGCGGTTGCTCACCTGGTGCACCTGGTAACCTCGCACCGACCCGGCGCCCGATAGGATCGCCGCGTTGCGAATCTTGTTCTCCTTCACCAGTTGTTCCATGCCGGCCAGCAGGTCCACCTGGTATTTGAAGCGGAAGATCAGCACGCGTTGGAACTGGCTGGTTACCGCATAGGCGCCCGGCACCTTGGCGCTGTTCGGTTTGGAGTCCTCCGCCGGCGTGGTGGCGTTGGTGACTTCCCTGCGGGTCTCCTGCGCGGCGGCCAGGGACAGCAACGCCACTCCTAATACCAGCGATCTTCGCATGATGGAAGTGTGCCACAAGCCGGACGGCTTACGCCACGAAATGCGCTTTCACGCGCCGCGCCGCCGCGCGTCCCACCACCGCGGCCAACTGGTCCTCCGACGCCGCGCGCACCAGTTCCGAACTGCCCAGCTCCTTCAGCAGCTTCCGCACCGTCTTCTTTCCCACGCCCCGTATCGCGTCGAGCTCGCTCGATAGTTGCCGCGCGTTCCGTCGCGAACGGTGGAACGTCACCGCGAAGCGATGCGCCTCGTCGCGGATCGATTGAATCAGGTGCAGGATGGGCGAGAAGCGGTCCAGCACCACCGGCTCGTCCTCCTGTCCGTAGACGTAAATAATCTCCTCGCGTTTGGCGATCGAGGCCAGCGGCTGGTCAACAATACCAAGGGTTTCCAACGCTTCGGCCGCCGCGTGCAACTGCCCGATTCCGCCATCGATCAACACCAGTCCCGGCATCGCCCGCTTCTCTTCCCGAAGCCGCGCGTAGCGCCGCGCCACCACTTCCCGCATGCTCGCGAAATCGTCGTTGCCAACCACCGTCTTGATGATGAACTTGCGGTAGTCCGACTTCTTCATTCGGCCGTCTTCCCACACCACCATGCTGGCCACTTTGTCGGTGCCTTGAATGTGGGAGACGTCGAAACACTCGATGCGCGCCGGCGCCGTGGGCAGGTTCAAAGCGTCTTCGAGCGCACCCTGGATGGCTTTGGAAGTGGGTTTCAGCACGTGAAACCTCGAATCGAAGCTGTGCTTGGCGTTGTTCCGGACCAGGTCCAGCAGCGCTTTCTTCTGCCCGCGCTGCGGCGTGCGGATCTCCACGCGATGGTTCCGTTTCTCCGAGAGCAACTCCTCCAGCGCCTCGCAATCCTCGAACTCCACCGGGACGTGGATCTCCGCCGGAATGAACTGCTGGTCCAGGTAGACCTGCTTCAACAGCGCCGAGAAGAACTGCGGCTCGTCGAAATCCGCCTGGTCTTCCCAGAAAAACTCGCGGCGGTCCACAATCTGGCCGTTGCGCAAGTGGAACAGGTTCACCGCCACCAGCGGCGGTTCGGCATGGCACGCGAAGATGTCCACATCGTCGCCCTTGGCCGCCGACATCTTCTGCCGCTCCTCGATCTCTTCCACCGTGGCCAGCAGGTCCCGCAGCGACGCGGCTTGCTCGAAACGCATCTCTTCCGAAGCCGCTTCCATGCGCGCGCGCAGGCCGCGCGCCAGGTCGCCGTGCCGGCCCTCCAGGAACAGTTTCACGTCGCGCACCGCACCGGCGTACGCATCGTCCGTGGTCAGCCCTTCGACGCAAGGTCCCAGGCAGCGGTGAATGTGATATTGCAGACACGGTTTCGGATGGTAGCGCGTCAGGTCGATCTTGCACGACGGCACCTGGAAATGCCGGTGGATGAAATGCACCAAACGGTGCGCCAGGTTGGCCGGGAAGAAGGGGCCAAAGTAGGTCGCGCCGTCCTTGCGCACCCGCCGCGTCACGTAGATCCGCGGGTATTTCTCGTGCGTGAGTTTGATGTACGGATAGGTCTTGTCGTCGCGCAGCAGAACGTTGAAGCGCGGCTGGTACTGCTTGATCAGGTTGTTCTCGAGCGCCAGCGCCTCTTTTTCGTTATCGACCAGAATGTACTCGATGTCCCGCGCTTCCTCCATCAGCGTTCCCGTCTTCACGTCCGCCAGTTTGTCCTCGGAAAAATAGCTGCGCACGCGGTTGCGCAGGCTCTTGGCCTTGCCGACGTAGATGACGCGGCCACCGGCGTCCTTGTACAGATATACGCCGGGCGCCAGCGGAAGCTGGCCTGCTTTGTCGCGGAGTTCCATGGGAGGGGAAGCTATAATCGAATTATGTCACGCTGGATTCCGGCGCTGCTGGTGGCTTCCGTGGCGCTGCTCCACGCGCAAGATCAGCCCGGCCAATTGAAAAAGGGCCGGTCGGAGCCCGCTACATCGGGCAAGCAGGCGGTCCCCCCCGAAGAAGATACCTCGCTCGCGGTGGGAGAGTATTCCTTCAATCCCCTCCAGGCCGAGAAGGAGCTGCAAATCGGCAACTTCTACTTCAAGACGGGTAAGTACCGCTCCGCCGCCATGCGCTTCCGCGAAGCCACCAAGTGGAACCAAGGCTTCAGCGACGCCTGGCTGCGCCTGGGTGAAACCGAGGAAAAGTTGAAGGACCCCAGGGCCGCCAAGGAAGCCTACACCAAGTACCTGGATCTAGCCTCCGACGCCAAGAACGCCTCCGACATCCGCAAGAAGCTCCAGAAGCTGAAATAGCCTTCAAGGCAGGCGGCACCGCCTGCGCCACCACGACAAGCCCTGCATTTTCAGCGGCAGGCGGAACCGCCTGTCTGGCCCGCTTGCAAGCGAGTTTTTCACAGCCCCTGACGTTTGCGGCCTCATTCCGAGCCGCGAGTGTCAGAGGCCGTGAAAGAATCGTCGGTGAACGGGATCGGCAGGCGGAACCGCCCACCACTGCAAACACAGGATTCCTATTGGTGGCGCAGGCGGTTCCGCCTGCGCGGCGCGATTCTTTCGCAGTCCCGTCAGAGAGCGGTTGGCCTCAGCGGATCAGCCGCATCAGCCCCCAACAGGCCAGGCAGATCCAGAAATCCACCGCCAGCCCCCAATCGATTTGGTAGAGCTGGTGCTGCGCCCGCACCGGCAGGAACCGCTCCACGCCGAAGTAAATGGCGTTGCCCGCCACCACCGCCGCCAGCGACCGCCAGAAGTCGCGCTTCATGAGGCACCGCAACCAGTGTACGATGAGCACATGATGACGCGGCGCGATGTATTAGGGACTCTGGGTGCCCTGGCAGCCACCCTGGGACGGGCTGCCGGCCGCCTTCCGGTCAACAAGAACGTGAAGTGGGGCTTGGGATCGAATCTCTGGAATTCCTTCAAGGGATCGAAGTTCACCGACATCCTCGACGTGATGCGCGACACCGGGTTTATCGGCCTCCGGTTGACCCAGTTCCCCAGGATTCTGGAAACCTACAACATCACCACCGCACAAATGGAAGCCGAGGTCTCCAAGCGCGGGCTCCACGTGGTGACGATCTCCTTCAACGGCCCGGCGCAGGACCCGGCCCGGCGCAAGGAAGTCCTGGACAGCGCCAAACTGTGCATCGCCTTCCTCAAGAATTTCGGCGCCGAGCGGTTGGTGGTGTTCTCGCCCAATCGCGCCGCGGGCGCGGCCCCCGACGCTTTCAAAACCATGTGCGAGTGCTATAACCAACTGGGCGAAATGGCCGGCGAAATGGGCTTCCAGGCGGGCCTCCACAACCACATGGGCCAGATGGTGCAGAACGAAGACGAGCTCGATCGCTGCATGCGGACGACCGATCCCAAGCTGTTCTGGCTGTCGCCCGATACCGCGCACCTTCACCTGGCCGGCATGGACTCGGCCAAGATCCTCGACCGCTACAAGAACCGGCTCATGCTGGCCGACTACAAGGACGCCAAACGGGGCCCCGGTAACTTCCTCCAGAATATCTACGACCTGGGCGACGGAGACGTGGACTTCCCGGCCTGCCACCGCGTGCTGAAGGCGGCTTCGCTCAAGCTCTGGCTCATCGTGGATCTGGATATAGCGCGCAAAGGCCCGCGCGTCAGCTACGAGCGGTGCGGAGCCTACGTGGTCAACACGCTGGAGCCGATTTATGTCTGACGTTTCGCGCCGGACCTTCATCGGGACCACGCTCGCCATGACCACGCTCGCGGCCGCCGACTATCGCATTATCGATTCCCACGTCCACACCTGGAAACACGACCCCGAATTTCCGTTCGCGCAGGGGGCCAACGTCCCCGCGCGCGATGCCGCGCCCGAAACCCTGCTGGGACTGATGAAGGCCAACGGAGTCTCCAAGACCGTCATCATCCAGGTGATCCACTACCGCTACGACAACCGCTTTCTGGCGCACGTGCTCAAGCAATATCCTGGGACTTTCCAGGGCGTGTGCCGCGTGGACCCGCTGGACGCGGCGGCGCCGGACACCTTGTCTCAACTCACCGGCCAGGGATTCCGCGGCGTGCGCCTGAGCCCCGGGAACGGCGCTTCCGGCGACTGGCTGACCGGGCCCTTGATGCCTCCGCTCTGGAAGCGCTGCCTGGACTTGAAAGTGCCCATGACGGTGCTGGCCGCCATCGGCCGCATGCCGCAGGTCGCCCAGTTGATGGAGAAGCTGCCGGATTTGACGCTGGTGATCGACCACATGGCGGATTGCCCCGTGAGCCAGCCGCAGGAGCTCGAAAAGCTGATCGCGCTGAAACGTTTCCCCAACGTGTTCGTCAAAATCTCGCACACCTGGTCGCTTTCGCGCCAGCCGTATCCGTGGCTGGATTCGCAGGAGCTGGTGAAGCGCCTCTACGACGCCTACGGCCCGCGGCGCCTGATGTGGGGCACCGACTGGCCGATCATCGAGCCCGTCGCAAAATACGAGCAGGCCCTCACGGTAGTCCGCGACGACATGAAGTTCCTCAACGCCGAAGACAAAAGCTGGATGCTCGGCAAAACCATCGAGCGCGTCTGGCCCTTCGGGGCGTAAGCCGGCTTCCGCCGCGCAGGCGGCACCGCCTGCGCCATCGCCCGCTGGCGGGTGTCGGGGTCAGCGCGATTGCAGGTACGCGGCGACCGCCCGGGCCTGATCGCGTTCGAGGTGCTGTGCCACCGCCGCCATGGCCGGAGACTGCTGGAGGTCGGTCGCCCGAAAGAGAGCAAGCTGGCCGACCACGTAAGAGGCGTTCTGGCCAGCCAACCGCGGAGCTAGGTCGGATCCCTGTGCCTCGGAGCCATGGCAGGTCTGGCATGCCGGGAGGTCCTGTGAGTGGAGGCCGTTGGCAAACAGCCTCTTACCCTCCTCGATCAACTGTGGCTTACCGCTCTTTCCCCGCGCAGGCACCCGGGAGGCATACCACTGAGCGGCGGCTTTCCCGTCTTCGCCGGAAACAGCGCGTGCCACCCCGACCATCTGCACGGTGGCTGCGGAGGTGATACCGGCATGGGCACTGGCACCTCCGCTACGGACGGCCCGGCTGAGCGCCTCGTCCACCGGCGGTGAAGCAGACGCCCGGAAACTCGCCAGCTTGCGCTCCACGTACGCGGCGTCCAGGCCGGCCAGCCGCGGGACGTATGGCAATTGCGATTTGCCGTCTACGCCGTGGCAACCCGAGCAATATTGAGTGACGATGGCGGGTGCGCTCCCCGTGTGCTGCTCTGCCCGGACGGATGGAACCATCGGCAGGACCGCCCCTAGCAGCACCGCTGCGTATCGGGACCAGTTAAGACTCTTCATGGAAACTCCTCCCCCTCAGAATGCGAAGAATACGCTGAGCCAGAGCGTGTTGTTGTCGCTGGCATTTCGACCCATGCCGTCGATGTTGCGACTGACGCCGTTGAACCGCCAGTAGCCCCGATACTGCGCCATAACCTGGATGTTTTGCGTGATCTGGCGATCCACCTCGAAGTTGTAACCGCTGGTTTTCGGCGAAGCCGTGACCTGGTCGCCCGAAGGAGTGGTGATGGCGTATAGAGCCGAGTCGCTATTCCCAGTCGTCAGGAGGTACCCGGCGTGGAAGGTCCAGGCGTTTTCGTACGCATAGGTGCCGCTCACATTCAGCGCCTTCAGATTGCCCTTGGGAGTTGCCGAAACTTCCAGCGGGAAGCTGGCGTCCCATGCCCGGCGTTCATAGATGTAGCTTCCGCGAAGAGTGACTTTGTGAGTGCCGCCCAGATGTTGGTACTGAGAGTCGAAGCCATAGTCCGTGAAGGTATCGACCGGTCCCGTAGGACTGGAGCTGTCGGGATACACGCGCGCGCGCATGCCGAGCGTGCCCACCATCGCGGAATGCGCGCCATGTTGCTTGGTCCAGTACGCCCGCCAGTATGGATTATATCCGTCCAGGTAATTCTTGCCGCCGGCCTGGAACGACGTTCCCGCGCTCATCCAGCGTAAGAAGCCGGTAGCGGCGCGGTAGAACGAAGTCTCGACATAGAATTGCCTGTTCAGAAGCGCATAGGCGCCGATACTTCCCGACTGAGCGCCCAGGCTGGAGATCATGGGGCTGGCCGGTCCGCTCAGGGCCTGCGGCGACGAATAGAACGGGAAACTCCAGTCCGGCACCGAATTCCAGACGTCCTGCACGGTAGGGTTGTTGTTGCTATCCACGCCCACCAGAAGCTCATTGCCGCCCAGGTGAAAGAAATGCACCGCACGAATATCCGCGGGACCGGATGTCCCTTTCCAGCCCGGGAAAGTGTTGCCGACCTGGTACTCATAGAAGACGCCCATGAAATTGGTCAGCTTGGTGCCGACTTCACCCGTGAACTGATACCCCTCCGGAGCTCCGTTGTGGGCCACGACGCTCCCTCCTTGCGCGTCGTTTGGATTCGCCGCCCAGGTCATGCCCGCCTGGCCGAAGATGCCCACCGGTATCGAGACGCCCTCCCCTCTGCTCTTGTCGAACACGCTCTTCCCCGCCGTGTACCCGGAGAGTTTGAAAAAGCGGCCCCACGGTGTGAGCTGGGGCCAGGCGCCGCCCACATGGCAGGCCGAGCATTTCTGGCCTGTCTGGCGGGCGAAAGAAGGCAACCCGTAGGCCTGCCGCGGCAGGCACAGCGACAAGAAGAGCGTCGTTACACTGGCGACTCGTAGAGCGATAAACCCGTGACGCATGAAGATTTCCTTTCGGGGCACTTCTTTGTAAGCGAGATGCCAAGACGCGATCACTTATTGTGGACCTTACCCCGCCAGCCAGTCCTTGCCCTGGGTCAAGTCCGCGCCAGGTATTCGTAGCTTCCTGGTCCCGACCTCGGGATGCGTGATATTCTTGCAGTTCATCATGCGAATCGCGTGCCGCCCGATCCTTGCGTTTGCCTTCGCTCTCCCGCTGCTGGCCCAATCGGGCTCGCCCCGCGCCATACGCGCGGATTTCACCCAGGTAAGAGGCCGCATGAGCCAGGTGTTCAAGGAGTGCATCGCGGCGGGCCGCGCCAATGAAGGGCTGCGCGCCGATTGGCAGCAGCAGCTCTCGGTCGTCCAGAAGGAGATCGGCTTCAAATACATCCGCATGCATGGCCTGCTGCACGACGACATGGGTGTCTACAGCGAGACCGCCCAGGGCAATCCGGTCTACAACTGGCAGTACATCGACAAGCTCTACGATGCCATCCTGGGCGCGGGGCTGCGGCCGTTTGTCGAGCTGAGCTTCATGCCGCGGGATCTGGCCAGCGGAACGCAGACTATCTTCTGGTGGAAGGGCAACATCACTCCGCCCAAGTCTTACGAGAAATGGTCGGCGCTCGTCCGCAACCTGGCGCTCCACTTTCGCGAGCGATACGGAGAAGACGAAGTCCGCAAGTGGTACTTCGAGGTCTGGAACGAGCCCGACCTCTCCGTCTTCTGGACCGCCGATCTGAACGAGTACCTCAAGCTCTACAAAGCCACCGCGGAGGCCATCAAGAGCGTGTCCAGCCAATACCGCGTGGGTGGGCCGGCTTCGGCCACGGCATTCCGTTTCGAGCAGGAGCTGCTCGACTATTGCGCGCGCGAGCACGTGCCCCTCGATTTCATTTCCACCCACTCCTACGGAGTGAAGGAAGGCTACGTCGACGAGACCGGCCAGACCGGAACCACGCTCGACGGGGACCCGGCGGCGGTCCGTTCCCGCATGGTGCATTCCCGGGAAATCATCCAGCGGTCCGCATTTCCGAATCTCGAGCTGCACTTCACCGAGTGGAGTTCTTCCTATACTCCCACGGACCCCATTCACGACCAGTACCACCAGGCTGCCTTTGTCCTCGACAAGATCAAGGGCGCTCAGGAATCGGTGACCTCCATGGCGTACTGGGTCTTTACCGACATCTTCGAGGAGCACGGCCCCCGTGCTACTCCCTTCCATGGCGGATTCGGGCTGCTGAATTATCAGGGGATCCGCAAGCCGGCTTACTATGCGTTCCGGCTTCTGAACCAGTTAGGAAGCCAGGAATTGCTTTCGAGCGATGCGGCTTCCTGGGTAACCAGAAACCCCGAAGGCGATGTCGCGGCGCTGTTCTGGGATTTCACGCCCATTGTGCCGCCCATCGGGACCAACGATCAGGTCTTCTACAAGAAGGAACTCCCCGCGAAGGACACCCGCGCGGTCCGCCTGGAAATCGCGCAACTTCCAGCCGGCCGGTACCAGGTTCAGGCTTATCGCACCGGGTACCGTATGAACGATCCCTACACCGCCTACCTCGACATGGGCGCTCCCGCGCAACTCACGAGGCCGCAGGAGGACGCGCTCCGTCAGGCGGCCGGCGGCTCCCCGGCTTATCGGGCCATCGTAACCCACCCCGGGGGATCCTACTCGAAGGAGTTCGCGATGCGGGAAAACGATGTCGTGCTGGTGCTGGTGCGGAAATTATAAGTTCATAATTGAGCTTCAGGGTAGCAAGCTGGTGGTCCCCGGACGGTGTGATGCTGGCGGTCGGATAGAACCGGGGGAAGCCTTCGTCTACCGGGCTACATTCCCGTTGTGTCCGCGGAGTTCCGCGACCGTCTCCTCGCTGGCACCTACCTGCCCCCGCCCAGCATCTTCAGATCTTTCAGCACGCTCAGCATGCCAGGCACCAGGGTGATCACGAATAACGCCGGCAGAATGAAGAGCACAATGGGGAAGAGCATCTTGATGCTGGCTTTGGCCACGGTGGCTTCGGCGCGCAGGCGGCGGCGCGTGCGCAGCGCGTCGGCGTAGACCTTCAACGCTTGCCCCAGGCTGGTGCCGAACTTCTCGCTCTGAACGATCATGGCGGCCAGCGACTTGATATCTTCAATGCCGGTGCGCCGCACGAACTGGTGGAAGGCGGTGGTGCGCTCCTGGCCGGCGCGCACCTGCATCACTACGGTGGCGAATTCGTTGGCCAGCTCGGGGTAGATGTAGTCCATCTCCTCGCTGACGCGCATCATGGCCTGGTCCAGGCTGAGGCCGGTGCCGAGCACGATGCCCAGCAGGTCCACGGTGTCGGGCAGGGCTTCTTGCAGCTTGCGGCGGTAACGCTTCACCATGCGGTAGAGAACCTGCTTGGGCAGGATGAATCCGAGGATCAGAACCGCCACCATGCCGCCGAGCAGCGAGGTGGCCGGGCTGTTGCGCTGGAGGTAGAGCAGGCCGGCCGTCAGCGCCAGCACAAACACGATCACCAGGATGGTGTAGACCGCCAGCGCCTGCTTGCGGCGCACGCCGGCCTGGTGCAGCAGTCTCTCGGTGCCGCGCATCCAGTCGTCGCCGCCGGGGAACAAGCCCACCAGGTAGAGAAAGCGGTCCAGGCCGCGGCCGGCGCGCTTGCGGCGCTCGGCGCGCGCGGCTACCACCATGGCCTGGGATTGCAGCGCTTCCAGGCGGTCGGCGAGCGGGTCCTCCTGGTTGCGGAAAAGCTCCGCGCCGGCCCAGATCAGCAGGGTGAGGGTGGCGCCGGTCAGCAGGAAGAAGAGCAGGTCGGTCAGCATGCGTTCCTCATACCCGGACGTTGGAAATCCTGCGAATGATCAGGATGCCCACGGTCTCCGAAAGAATGGCGTAGGTGAAGAACTTGCTGCCGACCGGGTCGGTCCACAGCGGCCGGACGTATTCGGGGTTGAAGATGTAGGATCCCAGCCCCACCACGATGGGCAGCACGCACAGCAGGCCGGCGGAGAAGCGCTGCTGGGCGGTGTGCGCTTTGAGCTTGGCGGCCATGGTGAGGCGCTCGCGCACCAGCGCGGCCAAGCCTTCCAGGACGGCCACCATGTTGGCGCCGGTCTGCCGCTGCAGGATCAGACTGGTGATGAAGAACTTGAGGTCGATGAGGGGCACGCGCTTGCCCAGGCCGTGCAGCGCGGGCTCCACCTGCGAGCCCAGGGCCAGCTCTTCCATGAGCTTCTTGAACTCGGCTTTAACGGGGTCGGTGGTTTCGTTGGCGATGGTTTCGAGGCCGTTGTGGATGTTGTGGCCGGCGCGCATGGTGCGCGTGAACAGGTCGATGGCGTCCGGCAGTTGCTCCTCGAATCTGCGCAGCCGCCGCGCGCGCACCCGGAGGATATAGACCAACGGCGCGCTTCCGATGGCGGCGGCCACCATCAGCCGGATCAGCAGCAGGCTGGAGCCGGCGATTCCCAGGATTACGAAGCTGGCGCCCGCCAGCAGCAGGCTGAGGCCGAACACGTCGGCCGCCCGGTATTTCAGGTCGGCCTGTTGGATGATCTCCTGCAACCGGCGCAGCATGGCGACCCAGGTCACCAGGTCGCCCAGGAATGCGAATGTGCCGCGCTGCTCGCGCCGCAGCAACTCCGACGCGCCTTTGGACCGGCCGCGCATATGGGCGCGCAGCTCGCGGAGGCGCGCCCCCAGGTTGTTGGAGGCCTGGTGTTCGGGAACCGACCAGATGTAGTAGCCGGCGCCGAAAAGCGCCACCGAGAAGATGAGGAAGGCGGCCAGGAAGAACATTTATGCGGTCCCCGAGAAGCCGTGAAACAAACGCCCGCAAGCGGGCGAGGCAGGCGGAACCGCCTGCCCCACCTCTGAAAACGGACTTGTTGTGGTGGCGCAGGCGGTTCCGCCTGTGCCTGACGGTGGGGCAGACGATCGGTTTTCGTCGTCTGCTCTTGGCAGGGTCGAAAAAGCAGGCCGCCTTACAGGCGGCTGGACCCGCTGAAAGCGGGTCCGCAGGCAGGATTGCCTGCCCCACAAAGCACGCTTTTTCATGGGGTTTCGCGGGCCGCATCCCAACAGACCACAAGAAACGATGGTCTGCCCCAGGTGCTGCCAGTCGAGTGGATAGCCAACTGTCGACATATCCTACTTCTCCCTCACCACATGTTCCTCCTCGAAGATGGAGGCCGACAGATGAATGCCGTAGGCCTTCAGCCGGTCCAGGCAAGTGGGGCGCGCGCCCGTGGCGTGGAAACGGCCCAGTACCTTGCCCCGCGCGCTGATGCCGCTGCGCTCGAACTCGAAGATGTCCTGCATTTCGACCAGGTCCTCCTCCACGCCCACTACTTCGGCGATGCCGGTGACTTTGCGCGTCCCGTCCGCCATCCTGGCGGTGTGCACCACGATGTTGATGGCGCTGGCAAGCTGCTGCCGGATGACCTTGTCGGGTACGTGCTGGCTGGCCATCATGACCATGGTTTCGAGGCGCGAGAAAGCGTCGCGCGGCGAATTGGCGTGCACCGTGGTCATGGAACCGTCGTGGCCGGTGTTCATGGCCTGGAGCATGTCGAGCGCCTCGGGGCCGCGGGATTCGCCCACGATGATGCGGTCCGGGCGCATACGCAGGGTATTGATCACCAGATCGCGCTGGGTGATGGCGCCGGCGCCTTCGATGTTGGGGGGGCGCGTTTCCAGGCGCACCACGTGGCCCTGCTGCATTTGCAGCTCGGCGGTGTCTTCGATGGTGACGATGCGCTCCTCCTCGGGAATGAAGCGCGAGAGCGTGTTCAGCATGGTGGTCTTGCCCGAGCCGGAACCGCCCGAAATCACGATGTTGAGCCGCGCCTCCACGCAGCCGCTCATGAAATCCAGCATGCCGGTGGTAAAAGTTTCGTTCTTGAGCAGGTCTTCGGTGGAGAGAATTTTCTTCCCGTAGCGGCGTATGGAGATCACCGGCCCGATCAGCGAGAGCGGCGGAATGACGGCGCACACGCGCGAGCCGTCCGCCAGGCGCGCGTCCACGATGGGCGAGGAATCGTCGATGCGGCGGCCCACCGCCGAAACGATGCGTTCGATGATCATGCGGACGTGGGCCTGGTCCTTGAACCGCACGTTGGTTTCCACCAGGCGCCCCCCGCGCTCGATGTAGACGTTGTCGAAACCGTTGACCATGATGTCGGAAATGGAGGGGTCCTTGAGCAGCGGCTCGAGCGGGCCAAGGCCGAAGACCTCGTCGAGAATCTCTTCGATGAGCTTTTCGCGCTCGCCCAGCGTCATGGGGAGCGCTTCATCGAGGATGAGCCTCTCGACCACCGCGCCCACCTCTCCGCGGACGCTTTCCTTGTTCAGGTCGCGGAGCTGGTCGGTGGTCAGCGAATTGACGAGCTTGTGATGGACCAGGCTCTTGATTTCGAACCAGCGGTCGGCCCCCGATGTGGCCCGGATCAGGCTGCGGCTACCCACGAGCACCTCCGGATTCCGCGGCCGGCGCGTTCTTCTTTCCGCCGGTGGCCTTGTCCACAAACGCGCGGAAGATGCGGTCCAGGTCGGGCGCCTGTTCGCGGTTGGCCACGAACGGGCGGGCCTTGTTGATGGACGCGGTCACCGCCGGCGATGCCGGAATTCCATAGAACACGGGCTGGTTCAGGGTGGACTGGATCTGCTCGAGCGCGGCCATGTTGGGGCTGGGCTTCTTGCTGTAACGGTTCACCACGATCTTGATCTGGTCCTGATTGAAGCCCATTCGCATCAGGAACCCGATGTAGCGCTGGGCGTTGCGGATGGAGGGGAATTCCTGGTCGACCACCAGGAAGACCGAGGCCGAAATCTGGGCCGCCGCCAGCACCACTTCGTTGGAAACCGCGCGGCCGCCATCGATCACCATGGCGTCGTACTTCTCCACCAGGAACGTGGCGAACTCGCGGAACATGTGGTCGCTGAAATGCCCGTGCTGTTCCAGCGCATCGGGCGGGCCCACCAGGAAGAAGCCCAGCGGGTCGCGCGTGACGAAGCCTTCAAACAACGCCTGGTCCATGCGCTCCAGGTTTTCCGCCACTTCCATGAGGGTGTACTGCGGGGATGCGCCAATCTGCATGGCGGCGTCGTTGCCGGTCCAGTCGAGGTCGATCAGGACGCTCGAAAGCCGGCGTTGCGCCAGCACGGCGGCGAAATTCACGGCCAGCGTGGTGGTACCGACGCCCCCCTTGGTTCCGATGAAGGTGTAGAGGCGGCCGAGCTTGCTCTCGCCCGCGGTGGCGTGGCGGGGCGCGCGCTCCAGACGCGCGATGGCATCGCGGAAATCGGTGCGCTTGATGGGCTGCAAGAGAAACTCGTTGGCGCCCGCGCGCATGCAGGCGATCACGGTTTCGCCGTCGGCGTGGAAGTTGGAGGCGATCACGAACAGATCGGGGGCCGCCTGTTTGACCTTCTCGATGGCTTTGATGGCCCCATCGGGGTCCCCGGAGATATCGACGATCAGGCCGGCGCTGGGATTCCGCTCCAGGTCCTGCAAGACCCGGATGTAGAGGTTGGCGGCGATCTCCTGGTATTCCGCGGCCACCTTGGCGTTGGGAACGTTGAGCAGGTTGTCGCGAACCATCTCACGGAAATGCTCGTCGCTCGAAGCGACCATCAATGCGGTGTTGGGCAAGACATCCCCTTTCTCATGGCAGGCAGTTCCCCGATTCGTCGCAGCCCGCGCTTTCCATGGGCACGCTGGCGGTGAAGGGCGGGATGGCGACCGCGGGCAGCTTCAAGAAGCCCGAGAAGCGCGTGAACTTGTAGCTGGTGATGCTCACGCTCACGGCGTCGGGCACGCAGTTGGCGCTGCATTCGCCGGAATCGCAAGCGAAAGGCGACAGCGCTCCAGTGGCCGGGTCGGCCTGAAAATACTCGACCTGGATTCCCGCGGCGCCGCTCTGGAACTGGTCCATGTCGATCATGCGCGGCACGTGCGTCGGCATATAGCCGCCCGTTCCGGCGACGTTGCTGGCATCCGCCATCCAGCAGTGCGTGGCGGCGTAGCGCGCGCCGTCGCGGGTAAAATCGGCCACGCTATGCCATACCCACAGCATCTCCGAAACGAAGACGATCATGAAGGTGAGCGGCAGGACCACGCTCACGTAGAGCACCGCGAATTCCATGGTGGCCTGGCCGGAACGGGGGCCGGAGCGGGGGCCGGGGGCCGGGGGCCGGGGGCCGGGGGCCAGGGGCCGGGGGCC
>Ga0182021_10002181_pt1 | contig 22821 bp, 12 predicted proteins | sample 612E3MmetaG_FD_120493 | JGI IMG/M metagenome (GOLD analysis project Ga0182021, IMG submission 120493) | Permafrost microbial communities from Stordalen Mire, Sweden - 612E3M metaG (Illumina Assembly) | ecosystem: Environmental > Terrestrial > Soil > Wetlands > Permafrost | place: Sweden... | reverse complement strand
ATTTTCTTATGCTGTACAAAAAGAACCAAGGGGACTTGCTGATGCATTTATAGTGGGAGAAGATTTCATTGGGAATGATAAAGTGGCTTTGGTACTTGGAGATAATATATTCCATGGGCACAGATTTAGTGAGATATTAGAAAGGGCTGCATCCTTAGAAGAAGGTGCAATTATTTTTGGATATTATGTTCGAGATCCTAAACCATTTGGAGTAGTTGAATTTGATGAACATGATAATGTAATTTCTTTAGAGGAAAAACCAAATAAACCTAAATCAAATTACGTTGTACCTGGTCTTTACTTCTACGATAATTCTGTAATTAAAATAGCTAAAAAAATAAAACCTTCTAATCGGGGTGAAATGGAAATAACCTCAGTGAATGATGCCTATTTAAAAAAGAAACAATTAAAAGTAGAGTTGTTAGGCAGAGGAATGGCATGGTTAGATACAGGAACACATAGAGGATTATTAGAAGCATGCAATTATGTAGAAGCTATACAGAAAAGACAAGGATTTTATATAGCATGTTTAGAGGAGATAGCCCTTAACAAAGGCTGGATAAATGAGGATATGGTTATAAAATCTGCTGAAACTCTTGAAAAGACTGAGTACGGCAAATATCTTATTGAAACAGTAGACAAAAATAATGTAAACCAAAATTTTAGAAATAAAACAAACTAATCAATTATACCTAAAATCATAGCGAGATTACATAATTAATGTTTACTTTTTCATTTTGATAATTAATTAAATTATTTCTTTAGTGAATTTATTATTAGAGGACACAATATGAGCAATCTTTTGTCATTATTAAAATTAAATGTCTCAAAAAACCATTTAAGATATATTAAAAATTCTTTTAATGACAATTTAGAATCAATTAAATATGATTTAACTATTTTTAAGAGTAAAATATTAAAACATCCCAATTTAGGTTCTCATCGTAAAAATATAAAAACTATTATAATGACTGAAAGGGAAAAAAAAGAAAAATACGAAGAAATAATAAAAAAAAACAAATTAAATATGGATTTACATCATTTTGAAGATTATTCTCCTCTAATTTCTATCATAATATCATACCGTAATGATTTAAAGGGTTTGAAAAGGTTATTAAAGAATTTTGAAGAAAATATTAAATATCCTTCCTATGAGATCATTGTAGTAGATAATACCTCTTCAGATGATTTAATAGTTTTTTTAGAACATCTCAAGAAAAGTTTACCCTTGAAGATGATTAAAAGTGTTGAAAAATGTTCATACTCAAAAAACATCAACATTGGTGTCAACAATGCAAATGGTGAATATATATTACTTTTAAATAACAATGTTGAGCCCACCTATGGTTGGCTTAATCAAATGGTTAACACTGCATTAAAATCAGATGATGTAGGTGCTGTAGGTGCTAAGTTAGTTTATCGTGAATGTTTTGATTCAGTTTATAATAAAAATAATTCATTTAAAATTGAAAGCATTGGAATAACCTTCAAAAAGGATCTTGAAGGATTTATAGAACCATACAATATTGGTCGAGGCCTTGAACCTTTCGAAATTAAGATTAATTCAGAAGAATTGAGATTAGCTGTCTCAGGCGCTGCTTTACTTGTTCAAAAAGAAAAATACCTACAAGTTAAAGGTCTTGATGAGGGATATGATGAGGGATATGAAGATGTAGATCTATGTTTGAAACTGTATAAAATGGGGTATAATAATATTTATTGTCCAAATGCTATCATATTTTATTATGATTATATAGAAGAAAAAGGAGACATTATAAAAACCAAGAAAATTAAAAACAGAAAATTATTTAACCAAAAGTGGGATTATTACCTGCCAAAACAATTTTTGATGGATAAATTGAATGATGGAAAATTATTTTCTGTTAAACCTCTGAAAATTGCTTTTGCAGTTACTGAAACTGGAGAAAAATCCATAACAGGCGATTATTTTACCGCTTTCGAGCTAGGAGAAAGTTTAAAAAAATTTGGTTGGCAAATAATTTTCGTTACAAAAACAGGATCTGGATATTGGTATGAAATAGATCAAGATGTTGATGTTTTAATTTCACTATTAGATGTTTACGACCCACGTAGAATAAGATGTTTAAATAAATCTTTGATAAAAATTGCATGGCCACGTAACTGGTTTGATAGATGGGTTTCTCATCCTGGTTTTTTATTTTATGATTTAATATTTGCACCTAGTAAACCTGCTTTAGAATATATTAATAAAAAAAGTAATAAAAAATCATTTCTACTTCCAATTGCCACTAATACTGCCAAATTTAATGGAAGGGTCACTCAAAAAAAAGAATATTTGTGTGATTACTGTTTTACTGGCAGCTACTGGAACTATCCACGTGAAATCATCGATATGTTGGAACCAGAAGAAATACCATATACCTTCAAATTATTTGGTAAAAATTGGGATAAAATTGATAAATTCAAGAAATATAACCAGGGATTTATTAATTATTCTAAATTACCTGAAATATATAAATCTACAAAAATTGTAATCGATGATGCTAACTGTGCTACCAAGAAATATGGGGCAGTTAATAGCAGGGTTTTTGACGCATTGGCTTGTGGAGCTTTAATAATAACTAACGGCGAAATTGGTGCAAAAGAAACTTTCAATGGAAAATTACCAGTTTTTAGATCTAAAAAAGAATTATCATATTTAATTGGATACTATCTATCAAATGATAATGAACGATCTGCAAAAATTAAGGAACTGCAAAAGTTTGTACTGGATAATCACACATATATAAATAGAGCCAAAACACTAAAGGGTAAATTAAAACAATACATTGCGGAAATCCAATAACTATCCTCAATAACAAGGAAAATTTTTAGATAAGTGTATTTAGTTTTAGATTTAGAAGGTGATGTTAATGAAAATAGAGAAAATAAAAAAAATAATACTTCATCCGAAAAAAGTTGGAAGAAAAGTTAAATTAAAGCTTAAAAAATCGGATTATAAATCTTTAACTCAACAAAATAGTTTTAATGATTTTTCAGGTTTTTTATCAAATTCTTTAATATCTCCAATTGTATATGCACCTTTCCGTGAGCAGGACAAAAGGTGTTTTGCCACCATGGAAAATATAACCCGTTATCTCACTAATTTATCTAAAACAGCAGATGATACCCCATTGGTTTCAGTTATTATGCCTGTGTACAATAGAGTAGACTGTGTAAAATCTGCTATTGATTCTGTGTTAGAACAAACCTATAGAAATATCGAGTTAATAATAATAGACGATGGTAGCGATGATGGTTCAAAAGAATTATTGGAAAATATAAATGACCAAAGGATAAAGTTATTAAGTAACAATAGCTGTAAAGGAGTTTCTAATGCACGAAATAAAGGACTTTCAGTAGCTATTGGTAAATATATTGCATATCTTGATTCGGATAATATTTGGGATTCAAGATATTTAGCAGCAATGGTTGGGGCTTTTTTAGAGTTGCCAGATGCAGAGGCATTATACTGTGGTCAATTGTTGTTCAAGGCCAATAAAAAATATCCATATGCAGTAAGATTTGGTAGTTTTAATAGATCTTTGTTAACCAACAGAAATTACATAGACCTCAATGCATTGTGCCATACAAATGAGTTATACAAACGGATAGGTGGATTTGATGAAACCCTGATTAGATTAGTGGACTATGACTTGATTATGCGCATGGCTGAAACATCACAAATATATTCTGTTCCAATCATTCTATCACATTATTTCTATAACAAAGCCCATAAGACAATTACCAATATTCCAAATTACGAACGTTATTTGGAAATTGTTCGTGAAAAAAGAGAGAAAAGAGAAAATATTAATAATGAAAGAGTTAATGATTTGAAATTTAATAAACTCAACAAAAAAGTCAGCATTATCATCCCTAGCTACGAAGCTCTTAGTAATATTCAGGAGTGTATTGATTCATTATTTGCATCAAATACAAGTAAATCGCTGGAAATAATTGTAGTTGACAATGCTTCAAGCCAGTCTGTAATAGATTATTTAGAACAAATGGTAAACAATGACAAAATCAAACTTATAAAAAACAATATTAACTATGGATTCACCTACGCAGTAAACCAGGGTATTGCCCTTGCTGAACCAGATAATGATATTGTAATAATAAACAACGATGCAATAATTACACCCAGTGCAATTGAATCTATGCAAAAAGCTGCATATGAACTATATGATTGTGGGTTAATTGTTCCACAACAAGTTTTGCCGGGGGATACAAAAACAATAACTACACACGTTCCCTTTGCATATCCACAATATGAATGCGATGTAAATCTCTCCACAGTCCATGAAAACGTTATCAATGTACCAGTTTTCCACTCTGGTCGGGTAGTCGAACTTAGTTTCGCTCCATTCTTCTGCGTGTATATTAAGCGTGATGTTCTGAATAGTTCAATGGGTTTAGATGCAGAATTTGGGCGCCATTACCGTTCGGATCGTATATTCTGTAACTATTTAAGACATATGATGAATTTAAAAGTATATTATATTGCTGAAGCTATAGTGTATCATAAACTACAAAAATCCACGGATATACTACGCAGTAATCCTAAAAAAAGTACTAATTTTGATAGAATATTCTATAAAAATCAGTGGGATGAAGAATTAGCGTGCAGATTCGGATATAAAACACCTTTATGGGATTATTAAAAAAAAATTTGATTTATGTCCAATTAAATATTGGATTGTTAATTTTTGATAATTTCAAGTTTATAAGGAAATTCAACAATCTAAAAACTGGCAATATAAATCCAGATATTCCTGAGCCATGTCCTTAGTACTTTTAAATGATATTTTTTTAACTTGTTCTGCAACTTCAACATATTCATCATTTGATTCTGATATTCTTATTATTTCATTATATACTCTTATAGGATTCTTATAATCTAAAAGCCATCCTCCACCATTATTATTAACACGTTCTTCTAAAACCCCAATTTTAGAAGTTAAAACAGGCACTCCACAACTCCATGCCTCAGATAATGTATGACAATAAGTTTCAGGCCATATCGAAAATATTCCAATAAATGAGGGTTTAATTTTCTTTACCATTTCACAAAAATTTTCCCTTTCATAAGGACCATGATAAATTCCATAATTTTCTAAATCCTTAGAATGTAGATATAATGAACCTATAAAATGAAATTCTAATCTAGAATTTTTATCTAATATTTTGATCTTCTTAATTAATTCGCTTCCTTTTACTATATTAATATTTCCAGGGAATAATATTTTAATAGGTTTATCTTTAGAAGGTATTTCATAAAATTTAGATGTATCATCAACTTTTTCAAAATCTCTACCATGTTCAATTATTCTAAATTCCTTTTTTGACAATCCAGGATAAATAGACATATAAAGCTGTTTAGTAAGTTCTGATGTAGTTACAAGAGCTGAAGAACTATATAAAATATCTGCAACTGCTATTCTCCACTCATTGACAAATAATTTTAACAGGGGAAGATCACTGAATTCACTGCCAATCAAACACTGTTCATGTCCATCTGTGCATTTTCCAGCACAATAAACATTGTTTTCATCAAGTAAATTATGGGATGGACAAATAAAATAGAAATCATGGAACGATATTATAACGGGTAAACCTAAACTCTTGGCTAAATAATATAGATCAAAAGTGTGTTTAATTAAATGTCTGATATGTATAATGTCAATTTTTAATCCATTTAGTACATTGAAGTAAATGTTCCTAAATTCAAGATTGTGAAAATCCTTTGCTGACCATTTTGATTTGATTTTCCAGGAATATATCTCCTCAAAAATGCTATTTTTATATCTCCATAATTTTATTTTTACAGTATTTGATGTAAGTACATAGCAGTCTAATTTTTTTTGTATATTAGCCATGAGATCTATATTAGTTGCAGGCGTACCGCCTTTGCTGCTATGTAAAACATATAATATTCTTTTTTTGTTTGATTCTGATATAGTAGATTTTATTAACCTATTTTTGGCTTTGTAACACAATTCTTCATATTTTTTATCATTTAGAAATTTTTCTACTCTTTCATTGTTTGAATGATAATTTCTATGAGTGATTGCACTATCCATTTTCTTTTTTTCATGTTTTGTTAAAATTGGAGTACTTCTTTTATAGATATACGTTGAATCATCTAAAATATTTTTCCAAGATTTTTCAAGTGCTCTTATACAAAAGTCTACTTTTTCATAGCCTTTGTAAATATTTTCGTTTTTAAGTAACCCAACATTCGTTATTGTTTCTCTTTTTATGTACATGCAAAAATCATTACAAATAGGAACTTCTAAGTCTTCGTTATCAGATATTTTTTCTAGTAATGTAGCCATATCTTCAATTGATAGTGATTCAATTTGTTCTTTGTTAATTTCTGGCACCGAAAATAATCCTTCTGTATTTGTAAGGGGATTTACTATTCCTATTTTCTCATTTGAATAAGCTGCCACTACTAATTTTTGTAGCCACTTTGCAGATACTTGAGTTTTACTACTTAAAAGTACTACATCTCCGTAAGAATTTTGGATTTGAATGTTAATGTTTTCTAAAAGTTTATTTTCCTGATTTCGAATGACTTTAACATTTGGAATTTTTCCAAGTTCATCTAATAATATTCTTATTCTTTTATCAGGACTGAAATTATCGATTAATATCATTTCATATGGAATTCTAGTATTTTTTAGTACACTATTAATACATTCTTTAACTTCTTCTAATTGGTTATCAATGGGTATTATAATAGAAATTTTTTTATTGTTGTTCAAGGCATTTAGAATATTATTTATTTGATAATGGGAATAGTGTATAGATTCTAATATTTTAGGGATAAATTTTTTTATTTTTCTTTTTTCTTTAATTCCATATAAGCTGTAGTGTACAAGTGGATTTAAATTTGATTTTTTAACGTCACTATACTTATTAAAGTAATAGTTTGCATCAAATTCAGGATGGGGACTTCGACTTTCCTTAAAACCATGAAACAGATAATGTATGACAGGATCCATACCAGATAATTTAACATCGATATTATTTATTAAATAATAATCCTCATCAAGTAAATGATTCTCTTTTATAGCGTTATAACCTCGAATATTAATCAAAGCATTTTTAAAACCAGTTTTTTTCCCATTATAAATGATATACAGATTAGGAAATCTTGAAATCAGCCTTTGTGCAATCAATTTATTTATTGTATTATTACTCATCTCCAAAATCTCCTATAATTACTAATTCCTATGGTATTTACAGATTATATATGTAAAAAATATTGATCTTTATTTATTATTGTCCTAAATTTAATATCACTATTCCCAATTTTTTTATTTAAAAACAAGTATTTCTAAGTCTGTATTGATGATAATTTTTATATTATTCAAGTAACTGAACAATATTTAGTAATTTATTAAAATGGTGATCCTTAAAATTAGTGATCATTTATCTTGATAAATGAAATGTAAATATGCGATTTATTTAAGATTTTGTTTTTCATTCTTTTTCTTTATAATCTCCGATTCCATATTCTCTAAAAGTCTTTCTGTTCTTATTTCAAGAACTATATCAGGTTTATACCATTCAATTAGTTCTTTATTAAAAATCCAGTGATCCCAATAGGTTAATACTTCTTTAAAATATGTTGATAATACAATTTTTAAATAGTTTGCAGAAGAATCCCTTAAGATTAAAACCCTCAAATTAGTAAAACTATTTTCGTTCAAATAATAATCTGATTCTCTTTCACTAAAAAATTTAAATTTTTCAGGAAGAGTATCTTTAATATCTTTAATATATTTATTTGTATAGAATATTGTTTCTTCTTCACAATACTTTAATTTTTCATTATCAGAATATGACCAGTTGTCTTCTGAAACAAGATCACAAGAAGGAAATTTTTGGTAATCATATGTTATTATCATCTGTTCATCAATTAATTTATTAAATTCTTCTCTTTTAAATTTGTTATTAATATGATTTAGGATGTTATATGATAATTCTTTACCTCCTTCAAAATTAACATGAGTATCAGTATTCCAGTAACAAGTATGGTCTAAATTATCGGCAAAATCTGGTGCTAAGTGCTTTATTAGATCATAATTACGTTTAATTATTTTAATATCAAATGGTAACAAATTTCTACAAACATAACTTTTGTCAGGTACTAAAAAAAAGTAATATTTAATATTTCTGTTTCTACAAAACTCTTCTTTACACTTAAAATTTTCAATGAAAAGGGTTGAATTAAAATGGTTTATATATGATTGATCAAAATGTTGTCTCATTTCAAAATTTGAGTCGTTAACTAAAAATAAAAAATCTTCAAAACCTTCTTTAGCTTTTAAAGACCTTTTAAAACTTTCAAAATTTGGAATAGAACATAAATCAACTTTTTCTTCTTCTAATGTTTTTACTTTATTTTCTGTCACTTTAAGCTTTTCTTTTAATTCAATTATTTCAATATTTTTCTTTTCTAGTAGGGTTTCTTTTTCGTCTAGTTTTACATGTAAAATGGTTTTATCAGATATGATATCTGTTTTCTGTTTTTCTAAAACGTGGAAATATAAATCCAGATATTCCTGAGCCATGTTCTTCGTACTTTTAAAGTTTATTTTTTTTACTTGTTCAGCAACTTTGATATACTCTTCACGCGAATTTACTATCCTTATTATTTCATTGTATGCTTTTATAGGATTTTTATAATCTAAAAGCCATCCTCCACCATTATTATTAACACGTTCTTCTAAAACCCCAATTTTAGAAGTTAAAACTGGAACCCCACAACTCCATGCCTCAGATAATGTATGACAATAAGTTTCAGGCCATATCGAAAATATTCCAATGAAAGAGGGTTTAATCTTCTTTACCTCTTCGCAAAAATTATCCCTATCATAGGGACCATGATAAATTCCATATTTACTTAGATCTTCCGGTAAAACTCCAATAAAATTAAATTCTATATTAGAATCAGTATCTTGATTTTTTATTTCCTTAATTAAATCTGCACCTTTATGGGTTTTAATGTCCCCAGGGACTAATATTTTGATAGGTTTATCTTTAGATGGAATTTCATATAATTCAGAAGACCCATTAATGGTTTTGAAATCTCTACCATGTTCTATGATTCTAAACTCTTTTTGTGAAAGTTGAGGGTATATCGAAATAAAAATCTGTTTAACTACTTCAGAAGTTGTGACAAAAGCTGATGTACTAGAAAAAACTTTTGAAACTTCAGTTCTCCACATGTCTACAAATGTCCTTAATTGTGGGAGATCCTTTAATATATTCATTAGTACATTGCACTGCCCATTTCCTTTAGTACATTTACCTGCACAATAGATATTATTGTTGTCAAGTAATGTAAATGATGGACAGATGAAATAGAAATCATGAAATGATAAAACAACAGGAATTCCTAAACTTTCTGTTAAATCGGTTAAATCAAATGTATGTAATATTAAATGTCTGATATGCACAATATCTATTTTTAATTTGTTTAATACTTCCCAGTAGATATTCTTAAACTCTTGGTTGTGAAAATCCTTTGCAGACCATTTTGATTTAATTAACCATGTTTTAATCTCTTCAAAGTGGCTATCCTCATATTTCCATAACTTTAGCCTCTTGGAGGTAGATGAAAGTAAATAACAATCAAAATCTTTTTGAATATGGATCATGAGGTCTTCATTTGTATGCTGTGTACCTCCTTCTCCATGATGAACAACATATAATATTCTTTTTTTATTCTTTTTAGGATATTTTTCAGATTTTCTTCCTTCTTTTACCCCAAATAAGCTGTAATGTACAAGTGGGTTTATTTTTGAAGTTTTTACATCTTTATGAGTTTTTAAATAATTATTACCGTTGAATGTTGAATTAGGTTTTCTGCCTTCTATAAAACCATAGTACATATAGTGAAGAATTGGATCCATGCCTAAAAGTCGTACATCACTATTATTTTTTAGATAATAACCCAAATCTAATAAATTATTCTTTTTAATTGCCCTGTAACCACGAATATTAACCAAAAGATTTTTCAAACCAGTTCTATTAACCTTAGAAAGTATATATAAACTAGGAAGCCTTGAAACAAACCTTTGAAAAGATGATCTATTCTTACCCTCAAAATATTCCATCTCAAAAAACTGATCCCAAAGATTATCAATCTCTGATTGAGTACTTTCAACAAGCTTTAAATTTTTTTTATTGGATTCAATTTTTTTTATAGTTTCTAAAAACCTTTCTTCTTGCATATTAAACTCTCGTAATTTTTAAATTTACAGTAACTAATATTCTAATTCATTGATTTTAGATTAGGATCATCAAATTTTTTTTTGTTTTAGTATTCATATTAACAATCTTTTAAAAAGATTCTATACAAAAACTTGATATTTTATATTTATTTTTCATAAAATCCGGTCCAGAATTGATATTTATTAATATTGGGATATCCTATCAATTTCTTCACAATAAATCATTTTTAGGGGATTATTTGAATAATATATTTAATCTATAAGAGATTTCATTCAACAATATCAATCTGAGGAGTTATTCATAGATCTTCTCTACAACTATAAACTCATTTTTTGTTAACTTCTTAGATATAAAATTAACTCTTTCAAATGTAAATGTCTGATTTGTAAGAAATTCCTTTATATGATCATTTAATAATTCTTCATTTGATAATTGAATAATTAACAGGCCTTCTTTATCTAATCTTTCTATCATCATTTTGAGTATTTTTTCATAATTTAGTGTATTAAACTCAAGATTAGTAATTAAAATATATGTGGTCTCTAAATTTTCCATAACATTTTCAATATTTTCTTTTATATCCATTTTAGAGTAGTGTGTATTTACTAAAGTGAACATTTTTTCTTCAAATTTTTTGTGGAGGGTGTTGTGTTTTAAAAGTAAAGTACAATTTAAGGAACGGTATGGTTTATCAGTTTTACCGATTATTCTGTATATGGCCCTTTCAGAACTGTCAGAATTGCAGACACTACATATATCATGGAATATGACTCCCTCACAGATATTACAGTGATTGGATGTTATATATTCAATATTATTTAGATCTGTTAGTTTTAAAGGATGTACTACTGTAGTATTCTCATCTAAATAAGCATAGACTTCAGGTCGTGTTTTTTTAGTTAACGATATCCATTCAGGAATTTCGCTTAGTTTCCATCCATTACTTTGTAAGTAGTAGCTATATTCTACGTCCATATAACCTTGTGGTAACAGCGGATTGAATCCTCCACATTGTTTGAAGGCTTCCCTTCTTAAAATGTAAACACCACCCTGTACGTGTTTAAATTTTACATTATCCTTACCATTAATATATTCCTGGTTTCTGAACTTTTCGAAGAAATCCTGATCTCTGTAAGTTTTACCATTATAATAAGTTGGAGAGTAAGCTAAATAACCAGCCATTCCTACATCATCATGTTTTTTCATATAGTTTAAAGCATTACGTTCCCATCCATGTTTTATAATGTAAGCTTCATTACTACACAAATAAATGGCAAATTCATTTTTCATTGCATTTAAAGCTATATTAGATGCTGGACCACACATTAAATTATCTTGAATGAATATCAGTTGGATATTTGGATGTGTTTTTGCATATTCTAAAATAAAGCTCTTAAAATCTTCATCACTATCATTATCAACAATAGTTAAATCAAATTCTGTTGTAGTATGTTTAAAAATCCTATCTAATATCTCTTTAAATGATTCCAAATTTTTATAAGAACCTTTTTGATGGGTTACCATAAATAAATCAATTTTATTATTTTTCCAAATGTCCAACATTGTTTCTACATTTTCTTCAACACTTGTACTTTTTTGAACTTGAACTTGTGCATGTTTTAGAATTGTATTTAATTCGTTTTTATCCATATCCTTTACATATAAAATTTTATCTGCGATAGATTCAGGTTCATCGGGATTAACGACAAATCCACAATAATCATTTAATACAAATTCAGGAATAGCAGAAACATTTGTAGTTATTACTGGAATACCATAAGCCATCGCCTCGAAAATAACAGTGGGCATTCCATCCATATCACCATTAGATGTTCTTCTGCATGGCAATACAAATATATCTCCATCTTGATAAGCTTTTTTTACCTCATCTCCTTCAAGTAAACCTTCAATAGTAATGTTTTTAAGATTTAAATCATTTATTTGTTTTTGATAGGTATCTGCTAAAGGACCATACCCATAAATTTTGAAAACTAGATCATGTCGTTCTAAAATCTTAGCAGCATCTATAAGGGTATCTATTCCTTTTTTTTCAACAAAGCGGGCAATTGTTATAACATTTTTAATTTTTCTTTTAAATCTAGGAGAATTAATATTTATTGGATTTTCTATTTTATACTTTGTTGCCTGCCTCATAAACATGAGTTTTCCTTCTGGAACGCCTCTTTTAACTAAATATTTGTAATGATAGTTGCCTAGGGCAAAAATCTTCTTACAATATTTGCTTTTACCTATTTCACCAATTTTATTCCTTCGATCATTTTCATATTGAAATATATCTAACGCATGTGCTGATAGGGTAAAAGGTACACCTGTCTTTTCTGAAGCAGGGTATGTCAAATGAGTACATGTAGGATATGCAAAATGAGTGTGAATAATATTAATACCAAATTCATCAATCTTCTTAATCAAATGTAATGTGTCTTTAATTTGAATAGATTGAACAAAGAAATCTAAGTCTGCTTCTTTATCAGGTTTACCCTTATAAAAAACTGTAACATCATAATTATTTTTAACCAACCACCTTAGTTCATTCATTACGAAAGTCTGTGAAAATGTTGGAAAATCCCAAAGAACGTAGCCAATGTGCAATTTACCAACTTTTTTTTTATCTTTTGAATGGCTAAATTTTTGGATATTATTTGTATTGTAACCCAATTTAAAGGTATTATCATTAATCGGATTATTTCCTACTTTTCTTCCTTCTCTTATTCCATATAAACTGTAATGGATAAGTGGGTTTAACTTTGATTTTTTTACATCTTCATGATTTTTTATATAATCTTTAGTATCAAAAGTTATACCAGGATTTCTGCCTTCCTCAAACCCATTATACATATAGTGAAGAATTGGATCAATACCTAAAAGTCTTACATCATTGTATGATTTTAAATAATAACCAAAATCTAACAGATTATTCTTTTTAATAGCCCTGTAACCACGAATATTAATAAAAAGATTTTTGAAACCAGTTCTATAACTTTTAAAAAGGATATATAAACTAGGAAACCTAGAAACAAACCTTTGAAAAAATGATCTATTCTTGCCATTAAAATATTCTGCCTCATAAAAACGGTTCAAAAGATCATCAACCTCTGATTTAAGCCCTTCAACAACTTTTACACGATTTTCCAATACATTTATGAGTTCTTTCTGTTTATTAATTAAATCGTTTGATGATCTCAATTCGGTTTGTGATGAAACCAATTTATCATTAGATATTTTTAATTCAGATCTTAATCTCTCATTTGATAATTTTATTTGGGCTTGTGTATGTTTATCCTTTTTTGCTATTTCGTGCGATTCATATAACTTCTTTTGTATTAAATTATTTTTATGTCTCGATTCAGAGTATCCAATAGTAAGTTTAACTCTCTCTTCTTCTAAACACTTTAATAAATTATCACTTCTAACTATCTTCATAATGATGTTTTCTAATTCTTTACTCTTTAAAAATAAAATTCCTAAACCAAAAAAAGCATCGACTTGAATATAAGAAAATTCTAATTCGGAATTATCAATGAAATCTTCAACCGCTGTCAAAACACCATTATTTAAATTATTTTCATATATAGAGTTATTAAAGTTAGAATTCAATCCACCTTCATTTTTTAATCCTGTTTCGCAGGGATACAAACCTAATTTTTTGTAGGGTTGCCTATAAAATTCAGGTATATTCTCCGGATTATAGTATAAATCTCTACGGCCATACGGCCATCCTACATCATGCAAAAATATTAGAGGAAACTTATTTTTATTTTTAAAACTTTTTTCAATTATTTTTAATTCATTAGAAACAGTATACCAATTATGATCACCATCAACAAGAATAACATCATAATCTTTTAATAGTGGTAATCTACTTAAACTTAATTCTGTATAAATTTCAAATTTATCACCATATTCTGCTTTAAACTTGTCAATATCAATTTGAGGAGAAGGATCAATAGCTGTCATCTGGGCATCATAGTTCTTACAATATTCTAAGATATTCTTGGTATTTACACCGGTGTCTGAACCAATTTCGACAATATAATGAGCTTTTATTGCTTCAATAATTGGACGCATTAAAATATTCCAAAAACGATTCATTGTAAAATCTCCATTTTTATATAAAAATATTTTGTTTTATATCTATTTAAGGTATTATATATTTGGAAGAAAGTAAAGTAACTTTAAAATTTTCATTGAGACTTTAAATAATCCAATTTTAGGTATTTGTAGATTTTTTCATTCCTAATGAATAATAATATTACATTGTATAAAGTTCAAATTGGAAATATATTGAAACTTATACACTTTATCTTAATAACAGTAATTGATGGATGTTTCTTTTAATGGTTTCCAATTTTTATCCTTTTCTGATAAAACAACTTCATTAATATTATTAATCGGCCAGATTATTCCTATATCTGGATCGTTCCAGAGTATTCCTCCTTCATCTTCGGAGTTATAAAATTCTGTGCATTTATAAGTAAATTCTGCTTCATCTGATAACACCAAAAATCCATGTGCAAATCCTTCTGGAATGAAAAACTGTTTTTTGTTTTCTTCAGATAGCATAACTCCTTCCCATTTTCCAAATGTTGTTGAATCCTTTCTTAAATCAACAGCTACATCAAAGACTTCGCCTTTTATGACTCTGACTAATTTACCTTGTGGGTGAGTATATTGAAAATGAAGTCCCCTAAGAACTCCTTTAGTTGATTTAGATTGATTATCCTGTACAAAACTTAGATCAAGCCCTGCTTCTTTGAATTCAGCTTGTTGGTATGTTTCCATGAAGTAACCACGTTCATCACCAAATACTGTAGGTTCTATAATATAAACACCTTTAATCGACGTGTTTATAAATTTAAATTTTCCCATTTATATCCTCTCATAAAAGTATTTTACAATATATCCATTTTAAAGTTTTATTATTGGTTATGGTTTTCTTAATTGGGGCTTAAATTCTTTAAGCCAAAATAATAAACATATTACCATATTAGAAGGTATCATATATATTTATTTTAACTAGATTAAAAAAATAATTAAAATTTAATCTAAAAAGAATTAATTCATGAGATACTTTTTGACCTTATTTTTTTTAACAATTTACAACTAAGCAAATCATATGTATTTAAATGGTTTATAAATTCTACACTACAAATATGCTACATCATAGATCATTAAGGCAAACAAAGCCCTTTAAAGATTGTTTTATAATAAAAACTTTATGTATTATTTATTATATACATTAAGTTTACAATATCAGACATTGGTGTTATTAACTATGCTTAAGTAGCTTTATATACTTTCCTTTTTGTTATGACTGTTCCATTCAAAATATTCAGTCTCCCAACAGCATAAATCACATTTATCATAATCGAAACTCTTTTTCCAGCAAACGTAATCAAAACTTAATTGATCTCTAAAACTATGTAATTTGAGTTCATCCCACCATTTATTCATTAAATTGATTATAATTGGATCATTATGTTTTCTAAATAGGATTCCTGAAGCAATTAATCCCCGATTTTCAGGGTAGTTTTCAGACTGATATTCCTTGATTTGCTTTTTTATAATTTCATCAGAATCTTTATTTAATTTTATGCACACTTCAGCTTCATCATAAATACATTTTCTTTCTGGATGAACAAAACACAACATAGATTTATCCTTTGAAAATCTACGTATATATTCGTCTATATCTCCTATTATTCTAAAATTACCATCTATCCAAAGACTATACTGATATTCTTGCAAATATAAGTGTGGTAAAATTTTATAATTCCTGGCTTTCTTAACTTTATCCAGTTTTAGATCTTTCATTTTTCGTATTTGCCAAAAATCAGACTTAAGATTATTATTATCAGTAAAACAGACATAATCCCAATTATCATTTATATAAACTGGAGTAAATAATTCATCATAATCTCCAGTAATGGCTGTGTAAACAACTTTCTTGTTATTTTTTTTGAGTAATTTTGATAGAAATTTGAATAACATAATTAACTTTTTTTTCCGTCTTTGAATTTATAATTAGTTCCACTAAATCAATTATATAAAAAATGTAAATACTCACTTCAATAATTAACTATAAACATAATACACTAAGAGAAGAAACTATATATATCTTAGTTAATTATAAGGGTATTAAAATATAACTATAAAGAATTCTTGAGTGATATTTATGAAAATTACAATTATAGGAACAGGTTATGTTGGATTAGTAACCGGTGCGTGTTTTTCAGAGATGGGAAATCAAGTGTATTGTATTGATATTGATGATGATAAGGTGAAAGATTTAAAGAATTTCATTGTTCCAATTTATGAACCGGGTTTAGAAGAATTGGTATATAAAAATGGTAAAAATGGTAACCTTCTATTCTCCTCAAAATTAAATGATGGTATAAAGAATAGTAATATCTGTTTCATAGCCGTAGGTACTCCAATGGGTGAAGATGGAAGTGCTGATTTGCAATATGTATTGGCAGCTGCTAAAGAAATAGGACAAATACTTTCTAATGATCTTATTGTAGTTAATAAATCAACAGTGCCTGTTGGAACTGCGGATAAACTTAAAGAGATAATTAATATAGAATTAAAGAAAAGGGATGTGAAATTTAAAATTCATCTTGTTTCCAATCCCGAATTTTTAAAGGAAGGAGCCGCTGTGGCAGACTTTATGAGGCCTGATAGAGTGGTTATTGGTTGTGATGATCAAGATGTTTTAGAAAGAATGAAAGAGTTATACATCCCATTCACAATCAATCATGAGAGATTCATAACTATGGATGTTAGAAGTGCCGAAATGACTAAGTACGCATCAAATGCCATGTTGGCTACTCGCATTTCTTTTATGAATGAAATTGCCAATATTTGTGAGAAGGTTGGAGCTAACGTTAATCATGTTAGAGAAGGAATCGGTAGCGATAGTCGGATAGGATACAGTTTTTTATATTCAGGGTGTGGATATGGAGGTAGTTGTTTTCCGAAGGATGTTAAAGCTTTGATTAAAACTGCTGAAGAACATGGATATGAATCAACTATCTTAAAGGGAGTAGAATCAGTTAATACAAGGCAGAAGATGTCTTTGGTAAATAAAATAATTAAAAAGTTCGGTAATGAACTTTCAGACTATACTTTTGCTGTTTGGGGCTTATCCTTCAAACCTGAAACTGATGATATGAGAGAAGCAGCATCAGTGGTTATTATTAATAAATTAATTGAAATGGGTGCCAAAATTAATTCATACGATCCTAAAGCTATGGATGTTGCAAAGCGTTATTATTTCAATGGTAATCCGAATATAAAATTTTTTGAAAATAAATATGAATCGGTTGATAATGCTGATGCCATCATTTTGGTAACAGAATGGAAAGAATTCAGAAGTCCAGATTTTGATGAAATAAAAGAAAAAATTAAGAAGAAAGTCATTTTTGATGGGAGAAATCAGTATAATAAAGAGATGCTTAAAAAACGGGGCTTTGAATATTATCCGATAGGTATATCAGATAATTTATAATTTAAAAATATTTAGCCTTAATAATCTTATTTACAATGAAATGATTTGTTAAATTTATAATGATTATTGGATACAACAAGATTATTTAGATATTGGAGATAATAAATGATAACAGATCATAGATTTTTTGCTAATTTTAAAAAATATAGATTTTTACTTTATCAGCTGATTAAAAGAGATATACAAGTAAAATATCGAAATTCTGTGTTAGGAGTTTTTTGGAGTTTTTTAGAGCCTTTATTAACCATGATTGTAATGACTATAATATTTGGATATATTTTTAAACGTGCTATACCCAACTTTCCAGTTTACTATTTGATTGGAAGAGTAGCATACATGTTATTCCAGAATGGGACTACAGGTGCCATGAAATCCATAATTGGTAATGCTAACATCCTGAAAACAGTATATGTACCTAAATATTTGTATGCATTAGCTTCAATTCTATCAAACTTCGTAACCTTTCTATTGTCACTGATAATTCTTTTCGCTGTTATGATATTTACTCATGTTCATTTTACAATTTACATCATATTCGCAAGCTTACCTATTATAATATTGGTATTATTTACATTAGGAGTTGGACTTATATTGGCTACTGCAACAGTATTTTTCAGGGACATAGAGCACTTATGGGGTGTTTTTGTACTGATATTGATGTATGCTTCAGCTATCTTTTATCCTGCTTCAATCATACCCCCTCAGTATCAAATAATTCTAACTATAAACCCAATATATGCAATAATCAGTTGTCTTAGAAGCGTTCTTTTGGATGGTCAATTATATGACCCTTCAACACTATTGTTCGCAGCATTATCCGCAATAGCTGCCCTTATAATTGGAATGGCTTTGTTCTATAAATATCAAAACAAATTTTTATTACATCTTTAAAGGAAAGGTTTTAAAAAGGTGAAAATATTGGAAGAAGTAGTTATAAAAGTGGAAAATGTTGGAATGGAATTCAATCTTAATAAAGAAAAAGTTGACAACCTCAAGGAGTATGTAATTAAATTTTTAAAACGGCAGCTTAAGTTCACGAAATTTTGGGCCCTTAGAGATGTTTCATTCGAAGTTAAGAAGGGAGATAAATTTGGAATAATTGGATTAAATGGAGCAGGTAAAAGTACTTTACTTAAAATAATATCCGGAGTTATTAAACCTACTGAAGGGACTATTGAGATAAAAGGTAGTATAGTGCCTTTATTAGAACTGGGATCAGGATTTGATCCTGAATATACTGGTAGAGAGAATATTTTTCTTAAAGGAGCATTATTAGGTTATTCAGAGAGTTATCTAAAGGATAAATTTGATGAGATAGTGGAATTTTCTGAATTAGAAGATTTCATTGATGTTCCTTTAAAAAATTATTCAACCGGAATGAGTGCTCGATTGGCATTTTCCCTTGCAACTGTGGTAAACCCTCAAATAATGATATTAGATGAAGTATTGAGTGTAGGGGATGCAAAATTTAAAGAGAAAAGTGAAGAAAGAATGAAATCCCTGCTCAATGAAGATGTAACAGTTTTATTTGTGTCGCACAGTATTCAACAAGTAAGAAAGTTGTGTAATAATGCAATTTGGCTTAAAAATGGGAAAGTGGTTATGGATGGTCCTGTTGATGAGGTAAGTGACAAGTATGAAGAATGGATTGAGTCTAAAGAAAAAATTATAATAACTAGTTCTGACCCTAATAATAAAGAAAGAAATATACCAATTGATAAAACAATAAAGCTAACTTTCATTGAAAACATCAAAACAGGAACCGATTGGATAGAACTAATAAGCAGCAATGGTGAAAAGATTCCAATTACAAAAACCATCAAAGAAAACATACTAACCATAAATCATCCAGTTCTTTTAATTGATACTGGATACAGTCTCCACTTACATACTGGCTGCATTACAGATTTTAAAGATAACCCCATAGGTCCATACTCATTAATCTTCAGAACTGATAATAAATAAAATATATATTTAATTTAGTGATTGATAAAAATACTAGTATAATTGTATTGTATATCCGAGAAATAAAATCATAGAATTCATGAAAATAGAAGTTATATAAAAAAATTGAATCCTATCTTAAATAAATCCATTGTTTATTCTTGTATATCCCCTAAAAGGGTATTATAATATATTTGTTATTAATTTAACCTTAAATTACAAATGGTGAGCTTCAATGCCTGATTTAACTGTAGTAATACCTAATTTCAATGGGAAACATTTATTAAAGGAATGTTTTGATTCTTTGAAAAATCAAAATTCTTCATTTGATGTTATTATCATTGATAATGGATCTCATGATAGTAGTGTTAGGTATATAAAGAATAAATATCCTGAGTTCACATTGATTAAAAATAAAAAGAATATGGGTTTTGCTATAGCTGTTAATCAAGGAATAAAAGCTTCAAATACTGATTTTGTTTTTCTTTTGAATAACGATGTAGTATTGGAAGTGAATTGTATTTCTAGTCTTTTAAAATGTATTCAGAAGGATGATTCTATTTTTGGTGTGGCTTCTAAGATGATACAGTATGATGATAGAACGAAAATTGATGATGTAGGTGATGAATATACTATTCTTGGTTGGACCAATAAAGTTGGGAATGGCAAATCTTCAGAATTGTATCAAAGTGAAAGAGAAGTTTTCAGTGCTTGTGCTGGAGCTGCACTTTATAGAAAAAGTGTTTTTGATGAAATAGGATACTTTGATGAAAACTTCTATGCCTATATGGAAGATGTTGATATTAGTTACAGAGGAAGAATTCATGGTTATAAATGTTTTTATTGCCCCAAAGCTGTTGTTTATCATATTGGTAGTGGTACTAGTGGTAGCAAATACAATACTTTTAAGATTATGTTAGCTGCCAGGAATAATGTTTATGTTCCTTATAAAAATATGCCATGGCCCCAATTGGCCTTGAATATGGTATTTTTGATTTTTGGTTATTTAATAAAATATTTGTTTTTCCTGATAAAAGGGCATGGAAATGATTATATAATCGGATTAAAAAAAGGTTTAATATCTTTAGATAAGATAGATAGAGTGGAATATAAAAAGGGGAGATTAAATAATTATTTATTAATAGAATGGCTTCTTTTAAAGAATATTGTTAAGAATATTTTTTGATTCTGGAAATAAATAAATTATTAATAGCAAAGCTTATTTTTCAATAAATTAAATATGAATTATTTATAAATAACTTTTAAATACTGTCTACGTAATCTAAAAAATGAGTTAAATAAAAAAATTACTAGGTGTTTATCCACATTGGATATAATCCAAGAAGATAAATGCATTTTTGAAAGGAGAAATAAAATGGATTTATCCATCATAATAGTAAACTTCGAAACGTTTGATCTGACCAAACAAACCATAAAATCCGTTATAAATAAAGATCAACGATTTAAATATGATATTTATGTGGTGGATAATGCATCAAAGGATAATAGTATAGAAAGATTGCAAGAATTCTTTTTTAAAGAATCAGAAGATGGTTTAATCAAATTCATAGTAAATAATGAAAATAAAGGTTTTGCTTATGCAAATAATATTGCCTTGAATGAAATAAACTCAAAATATGTGCTATTACTAAACTCAGACACTGTAATAGTGGAAAACTGTCTGGAAGAATCTTTGAATTACATGGAAACACATAAGAAAACAGGAGCACTTGGATGTAAAGTTGTTTTACCTGACAATACCTTGGATAAAGCTTGCAAAAGAAGTTTTCCAGATTTTAATGTTTCATTTTATAGAATGACTGGTTTATCACATTTATTCCCAAAAAGTAAACGTTTTGGAAGGTATAATTTAACATATTTGAATGAAAATGGAACATATGAGGTTGATTGTATTGTAGGTGCATTCATGCTTGTGAGATCAAAGACCATCAGAGAAGTGGGTCTTTTAGATGAAACATTCTTCATGTATGGAGAAGATATTGACTGGTGCTATCGTATAAATGCTGCAAAGTGGAAAATAATCTATTTCGGTAATGAGAAAATAATACATTATAAAGGAGCCAGTTACAATAAAAAACAAAAAATAAAGCTAACATATGAATTTTATAGGGCAATGTACATCTTCTATAACAAACATTATAAAGATGGATATCCATGGATTACCACTGCAGCTACATATCTAGGAATTTGGGGCATATGTGGGTTTAAGCTTTTTAAAAATTATATTAGTAAATGATGTTTACAATATAATATATTTAAAGGTCGGATGGAGGTGATACCATAATAAGAGAAAATCAAAAATTTCTAAATATTTTACAAATCATTTTAGATGTTGTAATAATTTCCTTTTCACTTTATCTTGCATGGTTTATTCGTGTAAAAACAAATCTTTTAGGCGTTGGTAATGATAGTTGGGGATTATATTTATACATCATATCCCTCTTATACATCCTTGTTGTATATACCATTCTTAATTACTTTTTTGGATTATATAGTCCACACAGAACAGACAATATTAATTCAGAATTAAAACAGATCTTTAAAGTCAATGCAATAGGCTTGTTAATTCTTATTACTACTTTATACATATTTGAAGTTAGCAATTATTCAAGATATTTACTTGCAATGTTTGCAATATTTAGCACGATCTTCATGAGCACAGAAAGAGTCCTTTTAAGAATTATTTTAAGATATATGCGTAAAAAAGGATTTAACGTCCAGTTTATACTTGTAATTGGTGCAGGAGAACTAGGTGAAAAATTTGCAAATAGGATCAAAGAAAATTTTTATATAGGCTATAATATAATTGGATTTTTAGATGATAATTTACCTAAAGGTCAAAAAATCAGTGATTCAAAGGTAATAGGGAGTATTAAAGATCTAGAGCATATTATTTTATCCAATACTGTTGATATGGCAATTATAACCATATCTGCAAGGCACTATATGCTTATAGAGGATATTGTAAACATATTAGAAAAGTTTGGTGTGAAGGCTGAAATAGTACCTGATTTTTATCGTTATTTCCCTGCAAAACCTTATATTGATATGAT
>Ga0182021_10002180_pt1 | contig 22822 bp, 20 predicted proteins | sample 612E3MmetaG_FD_120493 | JGI IMG/M metagenome (GOLD analysis project Ga0182021, IMG submission 120493) | Permafrost microbial communities from Stordalen Mire, Sweden - 612E3M metaG (Illumina Assembly) | ecosystem: Environmental > Terrestrial > Soil > Wetlands > Permafrost | place: Sweden... | reverse complement strand
TCTGCATTGATGCCGTCCTGGAACACTTCCGCAACGTAGGCTCCTTCGGAAAGAAATGAGAGGTTGAGCGCAAGGTCTCGTGCATCCCAGTTGCTCATTGCTCCCACATACCAGGTATCTCCTGTTCTGCGGGCAAGAGCCACGTACTCCCCCACTTTCCCATCCAATGGCACAGTCTCATCGAACGTCGTCGGGACTTTGGTGATGAAATCCGTGCACTCCTGCTCTCTCTTGTAGATGATTGGACTATCCGAGAGCATCTGAAGCGGCGCTTCATACACAACATACATGGCCAGCTGATGACAGCGGGTCCCCTGGCTCATGGGCATCGCCCCTATCGGCCTGAAGTTTTCCTTGACGGCATTCCTCATGGCGCCGGGTGTATAATCCATCGGGCCCGCCAGCATCCGTATAAACGGAATACTCACCGCATATCGCGGCGCATCCTCAATTGCCCATTTGACATTTTCCAGCCCTTTGACACCTTCAAAACCAATCACATTGGGATACGTCCGCTGCAACCCGGCCGGCTTGAATACTCCATGATAATCAACAAGCAAGTGATACTCTGCCGCCTTCTTCGCTATTTCATACAATGAGGCCACCGCCCGTTGATCGTCGCGATCGACGAAGTCAATCTTGAAACCCTTGACGCCCATGTTCGCGTACAGAGGGAACACGGTGTCCATTTGCTGAGTCACAGCATACCATGACGCCCAGAGAATGACACCCACACCCTTCTGCCCGCCATACTCGACAATCTCACGGACGTTGACGGCGGGCGTCACTTTTGTGAGATCCAACAATTCAGACCAACCTGCATCCATGATGATATACGGTATTCTGTTGGCAGCGGCAAAATCAATGTAGTACTTGTACGTGGGCGTATTGATCCCGGCCCTGAAATCCACATGGGAGATATTCCAGTTGTTCCACCAATCCCACGCTACCTGGCCCGGCCGAATCCACGAGACATCGGAGATTCTCGGAGGCGAGGCCAACTTTTGCACCATATCGGTGTTCAAGAGTTCTTTGTCACTCTTGCTGATGACAATTGCCCGCCATGGGAAACTGCGGGCACCAGTGCTTCTGGCGATGTATTCCGCTCTCTTCGTGGGGATGTAGTTTATGTTTCCATAGCCGCCCAGTTCTGCTTCCAGCGGATATGGCGCATAGACGCCCTTGAATCCCTTGCGGGTCTGGTTAAGGTTCAGATACATTCCAGGGTAATCTTCCAGGTCTGCTTCAAGGATAACCACTTTCTTGTTGCCGCCGACATCGACCAACACAGGCAGGAAGGCGAGGGAATCGGTCATGAACTGGGAAAGGGTGATCTCTCTGTAGAGAGCCTCAAAGGACGAATTGAATACCTTGCCGCCCCGGTAGTCCCACATGAACGGGATAAACGCTTTGTCATCATCGGTGAAATTGAAGTTGGCTTCTTCGTTCTTCACGACGATATCCCCCTTCTTCCTCGTCACAAACCGGTACGCCACCCCGTCATCGTACACTCTGAACACCACGTCATAGTCATTTCTGCAGTGTATTGTAAGCTGGTTGAACTTATCAATTATGCTCCGCTTGATGTAATTCACCGCAGCGATAACACGAGAAATCCTCTCTGTCTTCGAGGAGATGATCGTTGCGTTGTCACCAAGGATTTCGCCCCCCTCCAATGCCAGAGATAACACAGAAGGTGCAATGATCAGTTGTCCATTGTGCTGGACGGACCATTGGAGTTTGGCTCCCGCCGCCACGTGGACGCTTATCACACCGTCCGGCGATGGTACGACGAGGTCATCCTTGTTTTGTGCCGGAAGGATCGACGCGCTCATCAACAGCATGCCCATCAATCCGGTTGTTGTCGCGAACGTGCTTCTTGACCATGCCATAGGAGTGTCCGGGGGAATTGTGTTTTGATCGGTGGAGGGATGGAACTGACAAAGACAAAAGCCCATCCCTGACCTGATGGAATGAGCCTCCGCTTCAGGTTCGCTTTCAGCATACTTGCAATATCAGAAAGATAGCTTCGATTTCGACGAATGTCTACAGAAAAGAATGTCAATGATGCCGAGCTCGGCATGGTTGATTCTCTGCCGAGTGCCGGACTATGCCGAGTAACGTCACAGATCCCAGAGGAAATCGATGTCCAATCCCTGAGTTATGCGCCAAGCAGGGCGAAGAGCCCCGTACGCAATCATCGGACCTCAGGTGTTCGTGGGATCAGGAGGTCAGTGGAGCGACATCAAGCGTTTTGTCTGCACGACCCCCCCCGCTTGAAGCCGGTAAAAGTACACGCCGCTGGCAAGCCGGGAACCGTCAAACTTGACGTAGTGGCTGCCAGCATCGATAACGCCGTTGACAAGTTCGGCGACTTTCTGGCCGAGGATATCATAGATCGTCAATGTCACATGCGATTGGTGAGGCAATGCGTAGTGGATCGTGGTCGATGGATTGAAAGGGTTAGGGTAATTTTGTGACAGAACGATGTCGGTCGCAGCATTCGGAACCGCCTTGACTCCTGTCGTGAACCCGCCGAGAGCAACATATTTCGACATGACCTTCTGGTACTCCGAAGCCGAATTATAACCGGCAAATTCCATGTCATCCCAGATCAGAGATCCAATGGGAAGATTGTCAATGGTGGACATATGGGTCGACTGCCTGAAGTTTTCGGTGAGATCAGTGAATCGTGTAATACCCGCATTTGCGCCCGCATCTTCCGTTTTCATGCCATTGACGATGCCGGGAATGGTTCCCGGGTCGTAGTCACCAAAGATGTACGCGCTGTGCACGATATCGTTAGATGCAACATGCGGAACCCCCCACTGGGCATCATTCCAAAAAGCCATCTGATTCGCGACTGCCGCGTCCTGGATTCCGGGCGTCACTGTCTGCGGATCCGCAAGAATGGTGTTGTCCTCGATCATACCGTGAGGATATGCCGCAAACAGTGTTCGTGTACGATTATTCATCCACAGCGCTGGCACATTGCGGACAATCCATGGCCCACTCCCCCAGCGAAACCAATTCAAATACGAGACCGGGTAGGGGCCAACCGTATTGTACAAGTTGTTGACGTTGTGATAGTATCCGTCCATCAGCGGGTCGTTGTAATAGACGTTATTCGAAACAAAGACTCTCACGTTATCAAGGCCCACATCGGCGGTATACCCTTTGAGATCGGCCGTACGATACTGCGGCTGCACCATCACCTTGGAGCCAGGCGCATTTGTTGTGTCGATATTGATGGCGCTTGTAAACTCCTTATGTCCGCGGTCTTCGTCGTAGATGATCGTGGTATCCTCTCCCGCCCAGCTCTGGTTGATGAAGATATTATTGGCAACAATGAACGTCAGGTAGTACGGAGAGAGAAGCCAGTATTTCTTGTTATTGACAATCGTATTGTGGTTGAGGTAGGCAAACCTGGTGAGGGAGTTCTGCATAAGAAACGTCAGACCGCCGCCTGTTGTTGTGACGTTCTCGACCCACAGGGTATCAACCGGGTTCTTGCACATGAAGACCCTGGACCCCCACCACTGGCCTGAATGGAACAGGTTGCGGAAATAGGAATTTGTTATGAAAAACTTGGCTCCGCTCGTCCAGCCGTTGCATTCAAAGAAGTCAATGTTGGTAAACTCAAAGAGGCAGCTGTCGATGGTCAATGCCTGCGGCAGATTCGGTCCGCCAGAGGTGGCCGGCCCGGTCGTCATGAACCAGTTCTCATTATTCTGCGTCTTGTCCAGCTGCATGCCCTGGTAGTGAATGTTCACGAATTTTATGCTTCCCTGAACCGTATTCTGTCCGATCGGCATTCCCTTGGTGGGGCTCATGACGATGATGGGTTTTCTCCCTCCGGACTCACCCACAATCGTCAGCGTTCCCGTTGGATTGAGGACGGCGATTGGTGCCTTCTGGATGTAGATCTGATCCTTTTGCAGTACGTAAACTCTGTTGGGATTATTCCTCACTTTGCTGGTGACGTCATTATTGATTGTTGTCTCAAGAATGCCGGGTGCACTATTGACGACAACGGTGGTATCACCCGGCGCGCCGAATGAACAATACATCGGGAGCAGACAGGTTAGCACGCAAAGCACAAGCTTTGTTTTCATTCTTCAATCCTTGGCTTGCAGAAGGGTTGTCGGGGGGTGAAACACTCTCAGGCGAACTGCTATTTCCGAACCCCAGGGTGCCTCGGGGCTGACTTCAGGGCGTGATGGCAATGCCGCTGAGTTGGTCTCGCATGAGATGCCTGAAAAGCAATGCGGCATCTCCACCATGTACGCCGTTTTGGAGATGCCTGCACGAAGGAACAGTGCGTTATGACCTACGAAAGATACATCCGTGATGGTCGAGATGCAAACCAATTTGCGTGGCCGCGATTGCACCTGGCCGCGATTGCACTTTCAGAGCAAAGACAGGTGACTCCATTCGACGGAATAGCCCAGTTTCGAACAGCACTGACGCGAAAGAACATCCTCATCCCATCTGCTGTATGACGTCAAAGAGTACCGGCATCGGTCTGGCGGTCTCATGAGCGTACAGGAAGATGCATGAGAATGGCCCAGGAAGCGTCAAGAAGGCTTTCAAGGCCATTGACCTTGATGGCGGAAATGTGGGCGGAGGTGCCCGGGTTTGGAGGATTATCTAATAAAACTGCCATCCTGCAACGGCACCAGGAATAGACAGCGGCGGAGAGAGTCCATGTCGAAACTCTTGAAAACTTTGCATAATTTCCGGTGGGCCTTCGATTCACCCTCTCACCCTGAAAGGAACTGCAATGGCGCAGCACATCAACCGGCGTGATTTCCTGGCGGCAGCCGCGACCCTGACCGCCGCCTCGCTCCTCGACACGGTGTCGCACCGCCTCATGGCCTCCGGAGATCCGAAAAAGGATGAGATGCCAGACATTGCCGTCGTAAAGGGGAGCAACTACTATGATGCCACCGCCAAGGCGGTGGACTTGCTCGGCGGAATGAAACGTTTCGTTCCTCGCGGATCACGAGTCGGGCTTCTCGTTAATTCCAGTTTCGAGAATCCGGGAACCTACGTGAAGCCGCAAATCACCCTCGCCCTGACCGTGATGTGCCTGGAAGCAGGGGCGAAGGAAATAGTGAGTCTAGAAGGGATCTCGGGCGGCTACTGGCGCCGCGCCACACTCTCTGAAGAACATCGAAATCTCGTCAGGACGATCAGAGATCCCGGGGAGCACGTCTACGCACAGATCAAGGGGGGGAAGCTGCTGAAAGAAATTGAGATTGCCAGGGACTACCTGGAATGTGATGTGCTCATCAACGTGCCGGTCTTCAAGGACCACGAGGGCACGCACTTTACCGGGAGCCTCAAGAACATCATGGGGGCGACATCGGGGGCGACCAACCGCCACTTCCACCTCGGCTCAGGTGCGCCCGGGTACTATGCCGATCCGGGGTTTCTCTCTCAGTGCATTGCCGAGGCAAATCTGGTAAGAAAACCCACGCTCTGCGTTGGCGACGGAACGGATGTGCTCTCGACAAACGGTCCTTTTGGCCCCGGAAAGACGATCCATCCTCAGACGGTGGTTGCCGGCACCGATCCGGTGGCAGTTGATGCCTTTGGGTCCATGCTGCTGGATCTGAATCCCGACAGCATCGTCAAGATCCGACGCGCTGCGGAACTCGGCGTCGGGTCGATGGATATCGGTATGAAGAAGATCGTGCGTGCCACTGTGTAGAGGAGGCCACCATGAGCGCCGTCCGTCTCGTCCGTGCGGACACTCGAAGGGATCTCGGAAGTAGGCTGAGACTGGCTCTGATGCTTGGGTCTGTTCTCCTGGTCGGCCTCGGCGTCCGGGCGGGGGTCCCCGACAGCCTCGACATCGCCCGTTCGCTTTCAAAGATCGATGGGGTGCAGGGATGGAAGATGGAGGACACGCTCCGTGCATTTGCAGGGGAGGCGCTGTATGAACTTGTGGACGGCGGTGCGGCGCTCTATATGGAATATGGTTTTGTCCGTGCCTATGCGATGCGCTTCGGACGCGAGGAGGGCCGGATCAGCGTTGAGGTGTATGAGATGAACGGGCCGCCGGAGGCCTTCGGCCTGTACTCCTACCTTTCAGCAGGGTCAACGACGGGACAGGCGAAATTCGGCCAGGAGGGCGGGGAAGGAGACGGGTTCATACTGTTCTGGAAGGGGCGCTGGACGGTCGCGGTGACAACCCTGCAAGGTGACGCCCAGGGTGTGCTGCCCGCAATTGCCCGCATGGTGGACCGGACCCTTCCCGCAGAAGGATCGGAACCGGAGCTCGTGACGACACTTCGGAGCCGTCTCGGTGCCTCCGACGTGGTATCTTTCCGGGGGATCCTCGGCTACCAGAAACGGCGCAGCCTCATCTTCGCCGGACAGATCCACATCGGCGAAGGGGTTTCCGGAAAGGTGGACGATTGTGATGTCGCCGTTCTCTTGTATCTGGACGAAAAATCATGCCGCCAGGCTCTTCAGGCGCTCGTCGACTCCTTCTCGGTTCAGAGCGGTGCGGTCCTTGATCGTGCGATGGATAACGGGCTCATCACGCTGAACGGTGACTACGTTTCCCTGCAGTCAGTCGGAAAGAGGCTGGTCCAGATACGCGGGCCGGGGATCACCGATGCTGTTCGGATGGCCGACAGGGTGAAGGCCGTTGTCGGACAGTAATCGTTTCCGGTTGACTTGAACTTCCATGACCCGGGAGGCATCTCCTCTCGCAATTGAAGGTTGAGGCCTGTATGCCTGCCGTTCCTCTTTCACCCATACGACTCCACCTGTGGTGGTACGAGGAATTGTGCGGCCATCAGTGGTGCAACATGCAGGCTTAAGAAAACGCCCAACCGCAAAATGAAGGCTGACGAAGGAGATTCTGCAGGCAAGATGGGTTCATCGGAATCCCAAGTCTGATTCTGATATCGAAGGTGATTCCGTCCCGCCACCCGCAGATCACTCGGAGCGTGAACCACACTTGGGAGGGTGATATGGCGGATGACTGACCTCATTCTGAAATCTTTCAAGAACATCAAAACATGAGGAGATTTGCTCTGTGGGACAAAAGACAGCACTGCGCCATGGCCAGCTTGGAATACTGGGGACACTTATTTTTCTCACGGTGGTGCAACCGCTGATATTGTTTATTGTCACACCTGATGCGCGTACAAGATTTGCACTGATCGAAATAGCTGTACTTGTCGTGAATCCTCTGATTGTTTTCTATTTACGCAATAACTGGCCGCGGAAAATCTGCATAGTAGACATTGTGTCAATACTGATTGTATGGTTTCTTACACTTCCATTGTTGCATGAATCAAGCCATATCATCGGTGTTTATGTGATCGGCTCAAAGCCGATAGCGTATCAACTGTTTCCAAAATTCTGGATGGGCGATTTCACTACGGCCTGGGTTCAATCAGAACCCGTCAATGATTGGCGAGGTCCCATACCAGGTCTGTTCCCTTACATCAAAGACGTTTTCCTGTCGATCATAGGGTTTCTTATGCTGAAAGGAAAGAAGGTGAGTAATGCTTTTTGGGCAGGTTCTATCTATGCTTTTTTCTGTTTGGGTTCGCTGTTTGATATCGCTAATAACTATTTCCAGAAACTGCTTGGATATGTTACGGGCAACGATTTTTATGGAGTCTCTTTGGGATGGGGAGATGCCTGGTCCAATAGTATCGGGATAGCATTTTCATGTATCGCTGTATGCATGAGTGTTTGGGCGTTCCTGGCGTATAAGTCTCCCAATAGTGTCAGAGAATACAGGTTGTGGGAGAATGGTGAATGAAACAAGGTCAAGCGGTGAATTGAAAGCCGGGGACACGGTCATGCAATTGTGGGAGAGTTCCGAAAGAATAAGAATATCTACTATCACTGCATGCGATGTACGGGAACTCGTATGAGGGAGGACGCTCTTGACTATCAGTTGGTAGACATGTTTGAGGTCTTCACAGTTACTGCCCCTCGGCTGGAGAGACTCCGAGAGATGATAACTCTTCATCAGCAAAACGTGATCCAGACTGAGCGTCAGCAACTCGCATCGCTATGTGCTCGTCATGAGATCCTGGTGACACTGCCCGTCCTAGAATCTTCTTCAATCCCTGATTCATTCTACTGAAACGACTGAAGGAATGGAAAACTGAAACTGATTGAACCGGTAAAATATTGAACTCTGCTGAAACATGTTGAAGTGCTCTCCGCTTACTTGTGGTGTGTTGGGATAGAAGCCGAACATAAACTGGATTTGGGGAAAGATAAGATGTTCATTTCTTATCCTGAAACCGAAGCCATATCCTTGGTAAAGCATACTGGCAAACAATGAACTATTGCTTGAAGAAATCAGGCCAAAGTCGGCGAACACTATCACGGCCAGCTGAAGGCCTAAGAATTTCAGAGGGACGAAGATATCGGCCTCATAATTGAGTACCAGTTTCTTATTTCCTCTTAGGTAGCTGTCTGAAAAGCCCCTGAGTCCCCCTTGATTATTGATGTTCAGAACATCCTGAGGACTGGACGGGTCAAAACTATATGAATACCTGCTTCCGATGTAATGCCTCCAATTGTAATTGCCGATAGCATGAAGATTAGAGAAATACAGCAGTTCCAGAATGGATGTACGATTCAACCATTTCTCATCGCTCCGGAAGGCTCCAGTCTGAAAACCTCCATACAAATAGCCCAGCTGATCATTGTGGAAGCTATAGCCAGTTTTCAATCCATAATAGGGTCTGCTGGAGCTTGCCCCCTGCTCTAAGCCGAAGAGCAGCTCAATCATGGTTATCAGCGGAACATCCTCTGTTCTCCCAAGACCGAATACATAACGGTCCTGATAGTACGTTCTATAGGAAAATCCAACCCGCCCCAGATAGAACGTATTATTCTGAAACAAATTCAGCGTATCAAAATCAGGCTTCTCGCTGTAAACAGTTCTGGTGACTCTTCCTGCAATATTGAATCTGTTCTGATATACTGTCGTTGGATCAAAAGGTCTTACGTCAAATGCATAACCCAGCCAGTAATCCTGCTGATTGTCTCTAGCAGTTTCGAAATGCCCTAACGTATCCCTTAAGTCGGGATACCTGGTATTTTGCCATAGCTGCGATATACCTCCTCCCCATCTGATGACCTGCGAGCTAAAATCCCTGCCGATCATGATTCCATACTGTTGGTGGTCAGTTCCTGATGAATAGAATACATTTGCTGAAATAAATGTCTTTCCGATGTTGTTGACGGAATATCCGCCATCCCAGTCCCAGCCGTGAGTAAACTCCCGGTCAACCTTAAGTCCGCCGTTGATTTCATTGCCGAATCCCAGGAAGTTTATATCATTGAACCAGGTACGCCCGGTCTTATTGCCAGGACTGTATATCGCGCCTCCACTAATGCTCCAGATATCTTGAACATAGACCATGATATCAACGCTGTCCGGATTATTCTCGATCTCTTGAGGAATAATTCGGACATCGTAGACATAAGGACTTTGTCTTATTATCCTTTCACTTTCCTCTATGTCAAAAGGAACAAAAATCTCCCCTTGAGAAAACAACAGCTTGTTTGTGATAAGCCATTCTTTTGTTTGTACATGAAGAGAATTCCCCCTGTCCTGCAGCCAGCTGCGGACAGAGTCTTTTGGATTATCTACTGATCCCCCGAACACATCAAGAATCTCAATATTGATTTCCCTAATGACTTTTCCTGAGAATGTCTGGATTAATTGCCTATCGGTACCAGGATGTGTGCTTCCCGGTTGTTGTTGGTCATCTTCTACCAGAATTGATTTTAAGAGCCTCGAGAAGAAATTATCCTTCTTTGAATAGTCTTTCACATCCTGAACTACATTTGTACTGGAGTCCCGAGTTTCACCTTTTGTTGTCTGAGCAGGCAGGCATTCTGACATACAGAGTATCAGAATGCTGCAAGTAAGTATCCGCCACATAAATTCACACCACCCATTCTTCAGACACATCGTTTTGTCATGTGCTGCTAGTGGTTGACTCATATTTCAAAACTCGACAATCTCAAGCTGACCGTTCTGTTCGGGCTTCTCCTCCGCTCGTGCGGCTGGTGCAAGGGGCCAGGACTGCGTCAAATACATGGAGATGAACCTGAGTGGCCTACGCCAGAGTGTCGTCGGGGTGGGGTCTAAACTGGAACGGGGTCCAGAGCGGCTCATGACCCTCGGCGTGGGCCATGTCGCACTCTTCATTGTACGGAATCTGAACAAGAATACCAGTGTTTCGCATGGAAGGAAATCGGCCGAAAGGATGAAAGAGTAGTTAATCCGTATTTGGCTGGAAGACGTCCTTCGTTGAGGATGTGGCGTGTGCTGAGGCGATAGGGAGCCCGACTGAATAACATAGGAAAGGCCCGAAATCCCGACCGTATTCGTCTACTCATCCGCGATGAAAAAGCCCCGGCTGTGGCCAGGGCAATCTGTACAGTCCAGTTAACACCCTGTACAGGCATTATGCCACAACTGTACCTCGTCCATTGTCATCATCGACAATTCGAGAAACATGGACCATGGAGTTGAAACCGATCACGACGAAAGATCGCCCATACGTGGCGAACGAGAGAGGATTCCTTCAAAACGGTCTTCAAGTATCTCCAGCGCCCACCCGGCGAACCCAGTCCTTGTCTTCGTGAATGGAGAGGACGGCGTTACTCCCCTCAGCGCCGGTACCCGGAGGATGGGGCACATAGCGGACACGGGGCTTCGGGCTCAGGAATGGCGAGAGAAGAAGTCAGAGAACAGGCTGCCGAACTGGGCCTACGCAGACAATGATATCGAGTCTGGAAACCAATATCAAATCAGGGGTGCGAGATCCGTCAGGGACGAGATCCGTCAGGGAGATCCGTCAGGGGGTGGAACTTCCACCCTGAATCGTCGTATACCACAGTGGACACTCTCCGTATTCCCCCCTCTCACTCGAGGCCCTGCCATGACCACTTTGCATCGACTGCTCATTGTCGCGGGAACCACATTGTTCTTTGCGGCACCCTCACTCACAAGTACCGGAAGTGAAGACGCGGCGGGGGATGGCGGAAAAACCTCCGCAAGACAGGTGGAATTACCCGGGACGCAGCTCCTCACAGTCCATTCTTCGATCGTTGGGCAAGACTACGACCTGTACATCAGCCTCCCCAGGAACTACAACGATTCCACGAGAAGGTTTCCCGTGCTCTACCTTCTTGACGGCCAATACGATTTCTCTCTTCTGAACGGGATTTACGGGGACTTGTACTACGACGGGTTCTTGCCGGAGCTCATCACGGTAGGAATCACCTGGAGCGGACATCATTCGAACGTTGACAGCCTCAGGATGCGGGACTTCACTCCGACATCTCTCAAACAGATCCCCTACACGGGAAATGCGCCGGCATTCCTTGCTTGTATCAAGGGTGAATTGATCCCATACATCGACGCCAAGTTCCGGACGGACAAGATGGACAGGACCCTGATGGGGAGTTCGCTCGGAGGGCTTTTCACTCTGTACACCATGTTCCACGAGACCGAACTTTTCACGCGCTACGTCCTGACGAGCCCCTCAATCGGGTGGGATAACGGCGTCACCTATTCATACGAGGAGTCGTATCATGCGAAGCACGCCCGGCTCCCGATCAAACTCTTCATGGCTGTCTCCGCACTTGAAGGAGGCGGGAACATGTTCGGAAAGCTTGTGGACCTGTTGAAGTCTCGGAATTACCAGGGTCTGCAGTTGGATACGAGGGTTCTCGAAGGTATGGGACACGCAGGGAGCAAACCGGAAGGGTACACACGCGGCCTCCAGTCAGTGTTCGCACGCCCGTCAAAGATTCTCGACCCATCGAAGCTCGACGCATTGGTCGGGAAATTCCGGATGAACCCCCAGGTCGCAGTGAGCATCAAGAAGGAGAATAACCACCTCGTGCTCCTTGCTCCCGACAGTTCAACCATAGAACTTCAGGCTGAGTCTGAAAACGACTTCTATGTGCGGGGGGTCTATCTCTATCTCAAGTTCCAGAGAAACAATGCGGGGGCCGTCACGGGGCTCCATGTCGACCAATTCGAGGGGGGCGTGGACCTGATCAAGGAAGAATAGGAATCTTCAGTCAAGAGGCTGGTGATATCGCGTCCCCGGGGGCATTGATGCCAGGCCTGGTCCCCCGGGGGGCGCCATTTTCGTGGGCACACCGCAGCCATGGTCCTCCAGAGCCACTGTCGAGTGCGATCGCCGGCAGCAAGGAGGTCCTCTGCGTTTCAGAGACGACCTTGCAACAATTCCGCTACCTTCGCCTCCAGGTTCGCTCCGGCTCCATCGCACACCCAGACGATCGTCCCATTCGGATCCACGATGATGTTTTTCGGGGTAACGACATCAAAGGTCTGACTGACGGAAGCAAGGTCCGCAACGGGAACGACGGTATTGGGCCACGGCATACGCCACCGTGTTGCGCGGAAGTGCCTGACGACCTGCGGCGATACGTCCATCGAGACGCTCAGCACCTCCAAGCCTTTCCCATGATATGTATCATACACCGCATGCAGCTCCTTCAACTCTCCCACACACGGCCCGCACGTTGTGCTCCAGAAATCGATATGGGAAATCGTTCGTGCTCAGGTTGAGCACTCGGGACCTGTCATCCAAGGTGCCCCTCGCTCTGATCAAGATAAGCGATGACAATTCTCATGCCAGGGATTACGGGCACAAAGAGTTGCAAGACGGGCAAATGGCTGGGCGGCACATTGCAGAATGCAGCGGCCGCCTCCGCCCTCGGAAGGAGCCCCGGCGTAACTGCGCGTCTCCATACACAGTTGTCCGGACATTGCAGACTGCATGAAAGGATCTCACGGGCATCTCAAAAGAAGGCCCGGAACGTATCGCAGGGCGGAATAATGAGTACCTCGTGCGGGTTCATCGGGATGCTCCCCTTCTGATGAGACCCAGCCCCGGCTGGCGCAGCCTCCCGGAGTCCACTGGCTCCGTTTTGTCTGAGGACTCAGTCCTTCACGTGGATGGGACTACGCGGTAATCGGGCGATCTCCCCTAAGCCCGGATTCGATCCGGCTCTCCAAAGCACACTGACCGTCCGTGTCCGGGATGTGAACCTCGGAGGTCCGTCGCCCATGAATCACAGGGCGCTTGTATGCCAGGAGGCAATCTTCCAGATTCCTGTCTCCGTTTTCATCATAACGATCGTGTGGAACCTCTCTGCGTTGCGGCTGGCCGGTTTCGTCCTCATCACCAGATAAGCCGCGTCCTCAGGGGCATTTGTCTTCAGGTGGGAATACAGAACCTTCGTCGCGGGCCCCTCAGAAAGCAGCGCCAGCTTCTTCGCGTCGCCAAGAAGCCCGGCCAGGTGTTCGTACCTGCTGCCAATGACGATGTAGGCCTCGAGGTCAACATGTGAGAGGATTCCGCCCGGGGTGTTTCCCTGAAGGAGGCTGTCGACCATCCCGCGCAACAACATGAGATCTCCGGGGTGGGTCTTGTTTTCGTCAGCGAGGGAGAATTTGAACGGAATGATCACTTCCGTCTTGACCGGATGCCCATCCTTTGACGCCGGCGTGAAGGTCCACTTTTTCACCGCCTCGACAGCAGCTGCGCCGAACTCGGGGTGCGTCGCCCTCATCAAGTCGGCGTTTTCGATCCCGCCTGATTCGTTTACTGTCACCCGCACGAAAGCCTGTCCCTCAATCCCTGCTTTCCTGAGGGCGACCGGATATGCTGGTTCGACCTTGGTTTTCACCTGCGGCATTTCCTGGGGGGTGGGTGCGGCTCGAAGGACGAGCGCCAGCGAGAGCACCGAGAGGGCGGATGTTATGCAGCGCATGGGAAGGTACTCCTGATAATTGACCTACCTGGTGTTTCGGTCGGCGGCCACGACCACTGTCGGCAGCGTTGTCACATACACGGGGCCGGTCTGACGGCTCATCTTCCACGAAAACAGCACCACGGCGCAGACAAGGGCCGAGGCGGCGACGAGAGCAGGATACCGGAATGAAACTCGGCGATGCCACCACGAAGCTTCCGGCATATGCCGAGACGGCGCGAATGTCATCGCCCGGGGAAGCACCGGCAGCCCGGCCATTCGGTCCAGAGAGACGCTGAGGGCCTGGACATTGTGGAAAAACGTCCTGCACGGATCACAGCCGGCAAGGTGGGCAAAGACGAGGGCGGACTCATCACCTGTAAGCTCACCGTCCATCAGGGTGCTGATCTTGCTCTGAAATGATTCGCAACTCACGACTTGCTCCTTTCCTCCATGTAGGGTCCCAGGAGTTTGACAAGAACCTTTCTGGCCTTGAACAGACGCGATTCAACCGCGCTGAGGCTGTCCCCCGTCACTGCGGCGATCTCCGCATAGGAGAGCCGCTCGAAATGCCGGAGAATGAGAATCTCCCGGTACTCCGGCTTCAGATGGTCCAGTGCCTTTTCCAGGTGGATAGCAGTTTCCTGCTCCGCATAAATGTCCTGAGGAGTGTTCGTGTCCCAAACCTCATCCGTAAGCTGCACGGTGGTATTCGTGCGCGACTTCCGGAATCCGGCATAGACCTCGTTCCGCGCGATGGAAAAGAGCCAGTAATAGAACAGCTCGGGTCTGTCCAGCGACGCCACCGATTCCAGCGCCTTCAGGAAGACCGTCTGCACGATGTCCTCCACCCTGTCACGATCCCCCAGCAGGCGGAAACAGTAGCCGTAGACACGGCTGTAGTATCTGTCGTAGAGCTCGCCAAAGGCGGACTTTTCCCCCTCTTCGAGGCGGTGCAGAAGGTCGGCGTCGCTCGGGTTCGGCACAGGTAACCGGGATTGTGACGGTCTACTGGTGAGTAAGATGCAAATGAGTTCAAAAACTTGCCGGGACCCCCGCCGGAAAAGAAGGCCGGGCCGACGAGGGTGGGGCGGGAATTGTCTTCGCACATCCCCCTCAGTGGAAACGGTGGCGACCACGAGAGAGTTGTCGGGCGAATCCTGGGGAACAATCGTTACGCTTCTGTCACGCCCGGTGGGGATGTATCGAGCCGCCATCTGATGAGTACAAACGACTTCGTGTCTGCGTAACTTCCCGCCTGGATTCTGTAAAAGGACACACCAATGGCCTCGTTCGTACTGTCGAACACAACGTCATACCGACCCGGCTGTTTGACCTCATTCACGAGAACTTGTGCTTCCCGCCCGAGCATATCGAAGACTGAGAGCTTCACCGCTGAAGCTTTCGGAAGTTCGCACTGAATGCTCGTGGTCGGGTTGAACGGATTCGGGTGGTTTTGTGCGAGCTTGACAGCCTGGATTGTGATCTTTTGCTTGTTCTTGATTACTTTGCGACCAGAACGAGCCAAGAATAGGCCGGGTAGAAGAAAGACGAGAATCCAGATTGCTAATGTAAGAATGAATCCACTGATTCCACAGAAAGCGAGTTGAGAACCCCCTGTTTTGAACTTGTCCAGGGGATCGAAGCGGGCCGTTGAGGGACTGACCTGAGAAAGTGTCCCATAACTCATCCTCGTTCGACTCTCAAGGTGAGAGAAGGAGCCGGGGAGCACCAAGACAAAGGAAAAACACGCACTCTCTTAACCCGCGAAGGCCACCAGCGTCAGGTTGGCCAGAGCAGCAGTCATCGCGAGTTGAAACAGCACCGTGGCCGAACCGACGTGCCGGGCCTGCCTGAGACCGAAGTGCGTGAGGCGGGCGATGCGGTGTTCGACCTCCACCCGCAGACGGTAGATCTCTTGGAAGGCATCTGTTCTTTGAAAACTTCTGGCCTCGCTCACCAACTGCTCGTGCTCATGGACGGAGATCGTGCGGAATCGCGTTTCCTTTTCCAGACACTTCGCGCGGAGCGGACACCCCTCGCACTGCTTGTGAGAAAAGCAGTACGTGTGGTGGGTGATAACGCGACCGCTGATCTTCGTGTCCCTGCGCACAGAGCTCTTTGTCGTCGACTGGCCAGGGAATGTAGGAGGTGAGGAGCATCGTCGCGCAAGCGCCATCACTATAATGAATTCATCGGCGCGAACTGCCGAGGGTCATGATTGCGACGCAACATTCTCTCGAGGGCCCGATCGCGGACCGTGGAGGGCAAGAAAGGCCGTGATGCCCATTGCATGCCACCTGCTCCAGAAGAACAGCAGCTGTTATGGACCCGGTCCGGCCGACGCATCGCCGTTCTGCAATAGATCTCTCTTGATCTGCGCAAAGTCGATGGGCTTGGTGAAATAATGTTCGGCACCGCCCGACATGGCAGTCAGGTAATTCTGATCGTCTCCATAGGCGGTGATCATCGAGACCTTGATATTCGGATACCGCTCCTTCACGATGGAAAGGAGATCCAGCCCGGTGATCCCTGGCATGTTGATATCCGACAGGATGCAGACCACATCGGGGGGTTCGTTCGCCCGGAGATACTCCAGGGCTTCCTCCCCCGAGAAGGCATAGCAGAGGTCGATGAGTCCGGCTTTGATCTCCCTGCGAAACTGCTGACGGAACAGAGTCTCTACGTCCCGCTCGTCGTCGACAACCATGACTTTCATGCGGCTTTCCCTCCTTGATCGGCGGAACTACGGGGGAGCGAAATCACGAACTCGGTGTGCTCCCCTTCCTTGCTCTCCACGGCAATCTGTCCCTTGTGCTCCCCGGTGATGATGTCATACGACAGAGAAAGGCCCAGGCCGGTCCCGACCCCTGGCGGCTTGGTGGTGAAGAAGGGGTTAAATATCCTGTCCCGGATGGCCTGCGGGATCCCGTTGCCGTTGTCACGGATCCGGATCTCCACGCAATTACCAGCCGCCCGCGTGCTGACGCGCACCACCGGCGAGAACGGGATCTGTGCACCCTTCCGCTTCTCGTTGGCCGCATAGCAGGCATTGTTCACGATGTTCAGGAAGGCACGGCTAAGGTCCTGGGGCACCACCCGCACCTTACCGACCGCCGGATCGAACTCGGTCTCAATCTTCACATTGAAGCTCTGGTCCTGGGCCCGCAGGCCGTGATAGGCCAAGCTGGTGTATTCGGCCAGGAGTGCGTTCAAATCGATGTCCTGGCGCTCCCCCGCTTTACCCCGCGAGTGCAGAAGCATCCCTCGCACGATGCTATCGGCACGGCGCCCGTGCTCGTTGATCTTGCCGACGTTCAGTTCCAGGTCGTTGAGGAGCTCCTGGATCTCGTTCGCGCGTCCTTCGTCCACACCGCCGCGGTCGGCGATGAGATCAGAACGGAGGTCCCTCACCAGGTCCTGGGAGAGAATCGCAAAGTTCGTGATAAAGTTGAGGGGATTCTTGATCTCATGGGCAATCCCGGCAGTCAGCTGTCCGAGGCTGGCCATCTTTTCCGAGAGAACGAGCTGGTGCTGTGTGTCCTTCAGGTCTTGCAGGGTTTTTTGCAGCTCAGCGGTTCTATCGCTGACCTGCCGTTCCAGGGCGGCTTTTCGTCTGTTCACACTGCGCATCCGGAGAAAGTAAAACGTTGGACCGGAGGTCAGGAACAGGAGGACGATCAACCCGATGAACCATGCGCTCTGGTAAAAATAGGGCCGAAGCTGAAAGCTGACAGAGCTGCCGGCTTCGTTCCAGACGCCGTCGCTATTGGCCGCAATCACCCGGAACGTGTACTTCCCCGGATCCAGGTGCGTGTAGAAGGCTTCACGATGTGTGCCCGCATCGATCCAGTCTTTGTCCAGACCTTCCAGTTGGTACTTAAAATGCACCTTCCCTCCCCCTGCGAAGCTGATCCCGGTATACTGAAACTCGAAGCGCTGAGGCCCTGGCAGCACGGTGACAACGGAGTCGAGACGTTGAGGCTCTCCCTCCACGAGGAAGCCCTCCATGATGACCGGAGGAGGAACTGTGTTGACCTTGAAATTGGCGGGGTCGACGATGGTAATACCTTTTACCGTCGGAAAGACCATCCGTCCGTCGTGCAGTTTCCAGCCGGAAGGGAAATAATGCCCGTCGCATTCCCTGGAACCCATCCCGTCGGCTTCTCCATACGACACGCAGGTCAGGGAACGCTTCTTGCCGTCGGCGACATCGTTGAGGTCCTGTTTGCGCGCCCGGTAGACCCCCTTGTTGCTGGACATCCAGAAATTCCCGCTTTCGTCTTCAAGGATGGTGTATGCCGCGAAATCGAAGAGCCCCTGTGCGGGAGTGATCGCGATGAACTTCCCGTCCTTGTAGCGCACCAGGCCGGTTCCGGTGACATCCAGCCAGATGACCCCATCCGAATCCTGATACAAGGCGCCCAGGTAACCGGCGGGAAGCCCCGCAGCACCGGGCACCAGCGTGAGCTTTCCCTGCTTCAGCCAGTACACTTGTTCGGTGGTCACAACCCAGATCGTACCATCCCGGTCTTCGTAGAGACCCCGTATCTGGCTTCTCGTGGTGGCACTGGTTCCCGTGGTGCAGACAGGCATGAACGTATTGTTCCTGAAGGCAAGCACGCGGTTGCCTTCGCCAACCAGGATGCCGCCGGAGCGTGTCTGCAGCACTGCGGAGTGAGCGAGCTCTACCTCGCTCTCCGGATTGCTTCTACGGAGGGTGACCTTCCCTTCCCTGATCGTGCAGAGTCCCTGACTGGTGACGACCCAGATGTTTCCTAGCGCGTCTTCCGCCAATCCGAGCACATTGTTGCCTGGAAGCCCGTTGTGCGCGTCAAAAACCGTAATCGTCCCGTTCGCGATCCGGTTCACGCCGCCGAAGGAGGCCCCGAGCCAGATTGCGCCTTGCCTGTCCTCTATCACCGGCTGCACGATGTCATAGCTCAGTCCGGTCCGGGTGGAGTAGGTGACGAATTTCTCGTCGCGGAAGCGGTCCACTCCGCCGGCGATGGTGCCGACCCAGATGTTCCCCTCGCTGTCGATCATCAGCTTCGTGAGACCGTTATCTCCCAGGCCGTCCTTCTTCTGAAACAGTTCGGGTGAGCCGTCGGTGAGCCTGGCGATCCCTTTTCCCGTCACCAGCCAAAGAGAGCCTTCCCTGTCCTCTGCGATCTGAAGAATGTTGCTCACCTCCAAGCCACCGGGAAGCCTGACCGGGAGGAACCCTCCCTGCGTGCGGCGGAAGAGCCCGCGTTTGGTGCCGAACCAGACGTCGCCTGACCGGCTCTGCAGGATCCACTGGACATCCCGGCCGGAGAATCCGTCCTTTGCGCCGTAGTGGCTGACGCTCCCCTGCCCGAGCGCAAAGACGCTGCTCGGGGTGGAGAGCCAGACAGTCCCATCCTTTTCCTCGAAGATGCTTGCTCCCCCATTGACGCCCAGCAATGTGCTGTCCCGAAACCCCTGAACCGGCTCCACTTTCCCGTTCGCGAGCCGGACTAATCCCCCCGAAGTGGCGATCCACAGGCGCTCCCGGCTGTCCAGCGCGAGAGCCGTGACCGTATCCCCGGGAAGACCTTGGGCCACCCGGTAGATCTTCCTGATCTCACCCCCCTCAATGCGCACGAGTCCCCGTTCGGTCCCAAGCCAGACCGTGTCCATTTTGCCGGGCAGAAACGCCCTCACCGAATTACTCGGCAGGCCTGCGGTCGTGTCATAGAACGCAAACGCACCTCGCACATAACGTCCAATTCCGGAGGGAAGCCCCTGAGTCACGAACCACAATCCGCCGGCGCTGTCCTGCGCGAGCCGGAGCACCCATGCGGTCCTGAGCTTCGGGAGGTTCGTCCTGTCGAACACGGTGAATTTGACCCCGTCGAATCTGGCAAGCCCCTCCTGTGTGGCAAACCAGATATAGCCATCTCTGGTTTGAGCGATATCCTGCGCAGAGTTTTGCGGCATGCCGTCGGCAGTGGTCCAGTTCTGGTGAACATATTGCTTGATGGACTTCCTCGGGACGGGAGAGGCGCCGGCGGGTTCAGTGGAAGAAACCAGCAAGATACAGAGGGAGACGGCGAGGCTCCTTCGAGCCGTGGAGAAATACCCTGGCATACGGCGAGCTCCCTTCGGGGAACCGTGAGAAGGCGTTTGGGGGCCGAAAACAAAGAAACAACCCCTGACCATCGCTCCCCCCCTTGAGTGAAGCGGCGGCAGGGACTGAGGGAAACCTACGGTATGGAACACCGGAGACCTCCCAGAGGATTCCGCCATTTCGGGGTTTTGGGGAGGTTTTTTGCGACGGGCGTGACTGGGAAATGCGGAATGCACAATCGGAATAAGGGGGGCAGGATGTCTGCGTCGGGCCCGCCGTATCCCAGGGAGCGGCAATGGTATCAGGCAGACACACGCCCTTCGCGCCCCCCTTTCGAGCGATCGAGAAGGCAAGCCTCTGGGGCGCCGGTCTCTTGCGATCATCGTCTTGCCGCTCCACGCTGCGCCGCCGTGCAATGTTAAGTCAGGCTGGGTGGAACAACAATATTGAGAAAGGCCAGAATTGATAGGTTGAGCAAGTCTGCCAGCATATGAGCGAGTATTGTCCAGCGCAGACTGTGCGTCTTACGATAGACCACTGCCCAAGCCACACCCATGATAAATGTACTGATGAATACGGCAGGATGACGGTTGGCAATCGAGTAGACACCAACCGTCAGGGGGTGGTTTATTGCAAAGAAGAAGCTAGAATACAGCAAGCCTAGCCAACCCGGCCAGTTCGTAGTGTTATCAAGCAATAGGCCGCGCCAATACCCTTCCTCCAATAGCGGATTAATCAAGGCAAAGAGCAACCAGGCCAATACAATCCATGCTGATGGGAATAGTTTGCAACCCAAGATAAAAACGCCTGCCGGGATCAGCCCCACAACAATGGCAAGCACAGTCCAACCCCACCCGCCTTGTGGAACCTGCAACCAACGCCTTACGGCTTCTCCCCCGCCACCCCAGGCGATCATAAACCCAAACATTCCCCAGACGACGACAATCATTGGTAACCAAGCCCAAATGCCAACAACGCCGCCGGCGAGCCGTGCGGTTAAGTGTCCCACCCCGATTATGACAAGAGGCGATAACAGAACTAAGCGCTGGCGACTTTGACTGCTTACGTGTTGCACGTTTTCCCCTTGATTGATGATGCGCAATGAACCAGTGTTGGCTGCAACGGTGAACGTGGGAATTCAATGATTTGGCAAATGTGCGACATCGGCAACACGTCAGAAGCGTGGAATCACAGTGAAGGATCTGCAACAGTTACCCGACCGCGGGTGCGGCCCCAATGATGAGTCCGAATTGCAGCAGGTGATGATAGCAGTGTTTGAAATGGCATCGTTGCCATTCATCAGACCTGAGCGGCCCGAAAAGTGGATGATTGTGAATCACTTCGAGTTTCTCTGGAATGTGATCGAGAAATCGGTTCATTTCTTCGCGTAGTACTTTTTTGGAGTCTGCCAGGCTCTCAAACCTAAGCGGAGGCGGATTCTCGCTGAGAATGGGATTCTTGAAATCATGCGGTGTGGGCGTGTTATCGTAAAGGAATTTCTTTGTCCTCGCAATTAGGTTCTCCGGTATGTCACGATGAACCTCAGTCCTTCCTGTGGACAACTCGTATGTCCACGTGAGGTGTTCCACCATATGTTGGGCTGTCATTCTTCCCCACAGAGGTTCGGTTCGCTCGGTGAGGCTGTTCATAGCATCCAGCAGCGTCTGCTTCAAAAAGTGCTGGCGAACGTCAGTATTATTCACGTCGAACGGAACAAGAATCATCGGAGAGTTGATTCCTTTAAAAGGCGCAAAAGACATTTAACGTTTAGGCAAGCCGCCATTGCGAACCGCCAGGTCTGGACGATCGGCTTCACGGCGTCCTAATCTGTTCCACAGTGAACTTAGCTTGTAAGTCCCAACCCCAATTAGGTTCACGATGCGATCCATTGAACCAGGCCACGACGGACATTCCCATAGCCAAGGGACACCGCGCCGAGAAAAGAAGGCCCATCCTCATCAGGAGAATGGGCCATGCCTGAGCATCGCGTTCAACACAATTGCTGTGGTGGTAAGAGAGGCGGCAGATCAGCGAATTGCAGACGTAGACATTGGATACAGTATCAGTTGAAACAGTGCAAGAGCGCTTGTAAATCTGTCTGCAGAGATTGTTTGCATGGATAATGGTCGAATACGAGTGGGAATTTCCAATCGCCGCCTGAGGCTCTGTCAACTCCACTGGCTCTCTAGACGACACCATCAATATCATTGAATGGATGATTTGTGATTCCCCATCGAGGAACCTTTCGACAGTACTCCAAGTACTGCGCGCCAAATTGATTTGTAAGATGGGGTTCTTCGTAGAATCGGACAAACACTTGGACGGCAAGAGCAAAGATCGTCATGTAGACCAGCAAACTTCGACTCTGAAAGAAAAGGGTCTCGGCTAGCAAGACAACAAAAACGGCCAGGTACATCGGGTTTCTCGTGTATCTGTAGAGTCCACGCCCCACAAGGCGTTTCGGTGGATCGACCGGGGCTAAAGTACCCTTGCCGTGGAAGGCGAATTCCCAGATGCAATGTAAGAGGATAGCCCATGCAATCAGACCCAAGAGTAATGCAAAACCCCTAAAGGCTGAGAATTCAGGCCGTGTCCTGATAGAGGAATTGCCGAGGATAAGAAACGGGACAAGAATAGTCACGCCCCCAGGTATGAGGAATGTGAAGAAAATGGCTTTGACGATGAGTTGTGGTCTCATAATGAATGCGCTTTCAAACAGTCAGAGCCACCCCAGACAACAGAATTCCACCAGGCAAATGGAGCACAGGTGAAGGGAGGACAAGTGGATGATCATTGTCGCTAGTGTTCGCGGTAAGATGAAGAAGGCGGCTCGAGTGTGTGGATCGCCTTTGTGGTTTACACAAATGCGGGTTTGTCAAATTGTCACTGTGACATCTTCGTAGTCGTTCTGTCCGACGCTCACCTCGAGTTGCT
>Ga0182021_10002179_pt1 | contig 22826 bp, 22 predicted proteins | sample 612E3MmetaG_FD_120493 | JGI IMG/M metagenome (GOLD analysis project Ga0182021, IMG submission 120493) | Permafrost microbial communities from Stordalen Mire, Sweden - 612E3M metaG (Illumina Assembly) | ecosystem: Environmental > Terrestrial > Soil > Wetlands > Permafrost | place: Sweden... | reverse complement strand
CAACGGTGTCTGGACCGGGGGGCACGACGTGGTGGGGGCAACGTACGCCTCCTCAACCTTCTACTTCGCTGAAGGCACCTGTCGGCCCGGCTTCGACACCTACTTCACCATCCAGAACCCTAATACCACCACTGCCGACGTGACCCTCACCTACATGAAGGGTGACGGCACCACCGCCACCGCCTTCAAGAACGTACCCGCCAAGTCCCGGGCCACCGTGCTGGCGCGCGACACCCTGGGCACCGGAGACGACGCCTCCCACGACTTCTCCACCAGGGTCACCTGCACCAATGACAGGCAGATAATCGTAGAACGTCCCATGTACTTCAACTACAACGGTGTCTGGACCGGGGGGCACGACGTGGTGGGGTATGCGCCGTAATAATAAACCTTACATGACCCGAGGCCTCAGGTTAATCCTGAGGCCTCTGCCAATACGCCGGAAACTAAGAAAGCTATCCAGCGGCAGATAGATGCAACCGACCGCAAGATTGACCAATTGGTATACAAGCTTTACGACCTAACTGATAATGAGATTGAAATTGTTGAACAGGCATGGCAGTAACAAGAAGCTCACACAGCCTTGCAACTGGCCCAGCCGTCGTGGGCGTAGTCCTTTCATAATTGCTAACGCTGTCAATCTGGGTGCACCACAGCCTGCACCACAGCTGCACCACACTCCCAGCACAGTCTACGCAGCATCTACGTGGGAGTCTACATCGATGTAGACACCATGTGCGCTATTTTCCCCATTCTAAAGCGATTCTCCGACCTCGTGATCAGCGACAATTACTTTTGCGGGCGCATTGACTCGCTTATTTTGCTACCGAAACCGCGTCGTTGCCTTATAAGATTGTTACCCATCAATCTAAGGAAGCACTATTTGAAAAAGGGCATCAGCAAAGAGTCCTTGCGGGAACTGACCGACGCTGCCAGGTGGCGGGCTCTCAGGAAAAGCGTCGCTCAGACGGTCCAAGAAAGCCTGTCTGTGCCACGACCAATAAGCCAGGAGACCGGGAGGAGCGGTGCAGACAGCCACGGCATGAGTGGGATCAAAACCCAGAGCTGGTGGGGAAGACGAAATCAAATCAAGAAGATGTGTTTCTCGACGGAGGTAGACAATGGCGTCTGTAGGTGCGATTGCAGTTGGTGATCTGGCTGCCTGGGGTCTTCTTGTAGTGCCCCGTGGCGTTCCTCACGCAACTCCGACCGCTGCAGCAGTTCAGAGCAGGTTGTACTCCTTGAGCGGCAACACCTTCTTCATCTCCGCGAAATGCCTGTCGTGGTGGAAGAGAGCCATGTCGTAGTGCATAGCCACCGATGCAATGATTACGTCGACAAGCTTGAACTTCACACGGGCTTTCCAGAGCTTGTAAGCATTCTCATGGGCGTCGACCCAAACACCGCGTTCCACAAGTGTAGTGATAGGAATACCGATGAACGCCGACTTGAACTTCCTCGCGTCCGCATCACTCTTGATTCCCACGAAAAGCTCCATGTAGATGATCTCCGTGTATGTCGCTTTCTCGACCTCGATCAGCCTTTCAACCTCGGCTGCGACCTGCGGCATACCACGGAAGTCAGGATCAAAGTAAGTTATCCAGGCGTTGGTGTCGATCAGCACCAGGTCACTCATTGGACCTCATCTCGTCGACCTCCTCGGGGGTGAGCGAGATTATTCCCGATCCTTTGAGCGCCAGGAGCTCCTTTGTGTGTTTCTTCTTCACGACCTCTTCGAGGGCCCTGTTGACAGCGCCCTTCGTTGTCGTCTCCCCTGTGGCGCGCTTCGCTTCCTCCAGAAGCTTGTCATCAATTTCCACAGTCGTCCTGGACATAACCAGCCCTCCCAGAATACATAATTACTATACATACTTTGAATAAGAATACATATGCTTGTTTCTATATGTCAATATGCATTGACGAAGCATAAGCATGTCAATAGTTGCGCGTGAAGCACGAGGATGTGGAGTTGAGGTTCGTATTTGGCACAGAAAGGGTAACGAGGAAGGTTCATGAGCAACAACGTGCGGTTCCTTGAGGCAAGTGAAGTACAGCGACTTATGGAGACGCCATCCCTCAAGTCTCTCCCAGGCCTGCGCAACCGCTGCATGACGGGCCTGATGTATGAAGCAGGCCTGCGCACGTACGAGGTGGTTGTTAATAGGAATATCTATAAATGGTTAATAATAATATTATATTTAAGACTAAATAAGATGTCCGATAATGTATCTTATGTCAACATGATTGCTTTGCTTAGGTCTTTTTCGATGTTCCCTATCGCGCAATTTCCGGCTACGACAACGCACTTCTGATCAGGCTTGCTCTATAGCCAGCCCCCGTCTCGTTAGGTTCTGCTTATGTTAGATCTGAGGTGAGCGCCCTCTTGAGCATTTCCGCATCCCAGAGAATAACGCCCTCGGCGTATACGACCTCGCGCAGTTTATCTGAAAACCCCGATTTGGAGCACAGAAGGTAGACCTTAATATGCAGTATATTTAATAACATTAGTATTCAGAAGTTAACAAGACTTGAAATTATTACCTTCTTGTGCTTAACTGTGGTTGGAAAGAACTTACTGGAACTTCTCTTCTCATCCAAAGATCAAAAAGCCACAGAACGAATCCAAATATAGTATGTGTATTTCTATTGACATGGTGTCAATAAGATGAATAATCTTGTACCCGAATAGCAGGCCAGATACTAATGATCGGTATGCTATCGGGGAGGGCGATACCTCAATGAAAGTCCTTGTTACAGGCGTTGGCGGGTTTATCGGCAGCCCAATCGTCGATGAGTTATGCGAACTGGGACAGCCGGCCCACGTTACCCACTTTCCGGCAAGTAACGCGTCGGAAGGGGGTGGCGACCGGCGATTCTTCATTACTTTTTTCCCCGTTAGGCAACAGCGAGGAGTTTCTTCTACTCGGGGGGGTGGTTGACTTGGCATTCGATCCTCAACAAGTCTTTGTCTTCATGCAGGTCGCCTACGAAAAGGGTGTCCTCAGTAAATTCTTGCCGATCCTGGGCGATGCATTAAGAAAGTTGATGCAACGGACAGACAAAAGGGTGGATGAGATCTTCAACGCGTTCGACATGGCCACTGAAGAGACCGTCCAGAGAGTCAATCGACTCGTCGGACACTCCGGCCTCCTCTTGAAGGTCGCCTCGAATCCTCGCCTGATGAGCCTCACTTCTCGAGCCCTTGATTTCGTGGCGGTCAGGCAGGCCGCCGGGCGTTTTCTCGTCTGGTACATGGACATGGCCATCGCGAAAGGCGAAGGAACGCACGTCAGCTTGTCGCAAAAGCTGAAGGAACTTCCATCAAGGCTTCATCCCGGAGCCGCCTCGAGAGAAGTTCCCGAGAGCACGTCCTGGTGAGATCGAATTTCAGGGGAGGATGATCGTGGCTACTTTATCACAGGCCGAAATTGAGAAAAGCCTTGCCGCGAGTGTCGGAGCGGATGGCGTGTCCACCGATCCCGACCTCATCGCGGGCTACAGGCGATGTCTGGACACGGTGCCGGAGGGAAACCCCGTGGCGGTGGTCAGGCCCAGCGACGCGAAGCAGATTCAAACCGTCATCAAGCTTGCAAACCAGATGAAGATGAACCTGGTCCCGGCCGCTTCCGGCACGCCGCGGTTCAAGGGAGGGACCGTTCCCTTGGGAGATGGAGTGATAGTAGACCTGTCGGGGATGCGGAAAGTCGTACACGTGGACAGGCGCAACAAGATGGCCATCGTCGAGCCGGGCGTCACTTTTGGCGGGCTCAAGGAAGAAGCTGAGGCAAAAGGATTGAAGGTCCTCATGCCACTGCTTCCGCGGGCCACGAAGTCGGTATTGGCGAGCTATCTCGAAAGGGAGCCCATCACCATACCGAAATACCACTGGGACATGACCGACCCTCTCCTCTGCACGGAGCTGGTCTTCGGGAACGGCAACTTCTTCCGCACCGGTGCCGCGTCGGGGCCGGGGTCGATCGATGACATGCTCAAAGCGGGTCTGGGGATGAAAAACCCCATGGGGCCGTCCAGCACCGATGTCGCACGCCTCATCCAGGGAGCTCAAGGAACGCTGGGGATAGTCACCTGGGCGTCCGTGAAGATGGAAGTGCTGCCCACCATCCGCAGGTGTTTCTTCGCCCCGGATGAACGCCTGGAGCGGTTGAGTGATTTCACTTACCGCATGATGCGGACCAAGTACCCGGATGAGTTCTTCATAGTGAGCGGGAAAGCGCTGGCGTGCATGCTCGCGAGCGAGCCATCGGAAATCAGGGAGCTCGCCTCCCGGCAGGCGCCTTACACCGCCATCTACTGTATCGCCGGGTACGACTACCTTCCCGAAAAGCGCGTCGCGTACCTCGAGAAGGACGTAGCCGAGATCGCCCAGCACTACGGTGTGAAAATTGCCAGGGAAATACAGGGTGCAACCGGCAAGGAGATGTCGGCGCTGATCGACAAACCGTGCGAGGACCCGTACTGGAAGCTTCGCGCCAGGGGAGGGGTGCACGAGATCTTCTTCCTTACGACGCTCGACAGGGCACCGTCTTTCATCAAGATGATGGAGGCTACCCTGGCCGAAAACGGGTTACCAGCCAAAGATCTCGGCATTTACATCCAGCCTATCCAGCATGGACGGGTATGCCACGTCGAGTTCCACCTCTATTACGACCCATCGGACGGCAAGCAGTCCAAAAAGGCTGCCGGCGTCGCGACGAAAGCCAGCCAGGCTCTCGCGGATGCCGGGGCTTTCTTCTCCAGGCCTTACGGGCCGTGGGCGGACATCGCGTACGCGCGGTGCCCGGACACTGTCAAAGCCCTAATGAAAATCAAGAACATGTTTGATCCGAACGGGGTCATGAACCGCGGCAAGCTTTGCTTCAAGGAGGTGTAGGGTGGGACTGAAAGAGTACGAAAGAGACATGGCCGGATGTTCGCGTTGCACATCCTGCAGGTGGAGTACGTTCAGCCAGATAAAAAGCTGGAGGTACGCGAGAAACTGCCCCGCCGTTACCCATTACAACTTCCACGCCTACTCCGGGGGCGGGAGGATGACCATGGGGCTCTCCATGCTCCGGGGGCGGAGCGAGCTGACCGATACGGTGACCGACATCATCTACCACTGCCAGCTCTGTGGAGCGTGCGATACCGCATGCAAGGTGTACCGGGACGACATCGACATCAGCGAGGTCCTGCTCGAGCTGCGCACGAACTGCGTCGAGCAGGGGAGCCTGATACCGGAGCACATGTTCATGATCGACGCGATGAAGAGAGAGGGCAACGTGCTGGGCGAGCCCAAGGCCGAAAGGGGCAAATGGGCTGAAAGCCTGGGGCTCAAGGACATCAACACGGAGAAGGCGGACGTAGTCCTGCACGCGGGTTGCCGTTACTGCTACGACTCGGAGCTCTGGCCTTCGCTGCAGGGAGCGGTCCGGCTCCTGCAGTCCAGCGGAGTCGATCTGGGTTTCGGGGACGGGGACGAATCCTGCTGTGGTGGAAGGGCTTACGAGTTGGGTTACAGGGGGGAGGCTGAGAACTATGCTGATGACATGCTCTCCCGGGTCAAGAACTCGGGGGCGTCCACGCTCGTCACCGCCTGCTCCGATTGCTTCGCCCATTTCCGATATCTGTATCCGCGCATCGGCAAAGAGCTTCCAGTTGAAGTGATGCACATGTCCGAGCTGCTGCTTGGTCTCGTTAAACAGGGACGGTTGAAGCTTACGCGGCAGGTTCCCGTGGAGGTCACCTACCACGATCCCTGCCACCTTGGTAGGATGTCCGAGCCTTACATCCCCGAGTGGAACGGAGACAAGCTGCTTCGCCCATCGAACCTGAAACGAGCCGGGAGAAACGGTCTCTACGATATCCCCAGGGAGTTGCTGATGTCGATCCCCGGCCTCCAGCTCACCGAGATGGAGAGGATCCGCGAGTGGTCCTGGTGCTGCGGCGCAGGCGGGGGCGTCTACGAGGCTTTCCCCGATTTCTGTAATTGGGCCGCGATGGAGAGGATCGACGAAGCGCGCTCGACCGGGGCCGAGGCGCTGGTGACCGCCTGCCCCTGGTGCGTCCGCAGCTTCAACGACGCGCTCGAGGCCGAAGGGGATGGTTTCAAGGTGCTTGACGTAATCGATCTGGTGCGCGAATCCAGTGGAGACTGAGGGGAAGGGGATGATCTCATTGATGCAAGACGACGTGTATAGCGAGCTCGAACAGATAGTCGGGCCGGAGAACGCTTCCCGGGAGCCCGCGGTGCTGGATACGTACGCATGGCAGCCGCTGTGGAACGCCGATCCGGAATGGTGGGTGAAGCGTCCCGAGGCCGTGGTACTTCCCGCTTCAACTGAGGAAGTCCAGCAGGTGGTCCTGCTGTGCAACAGGCACGGCCTGAAGTTCAAGGCGTTGAGCACGGGCTGGGGCGCGATTGCCGGGCCGAGCTGCGAGGGCATGATCCAGATAGACCTGCGCCGCATGGACCGCATCATCGACATTGACGAAAAGAACATGTACGTGGTGGTCGAGCCTTGCGCTAACGGAGCCCAGATACAGGCGGAGGCCATGAAGAAAGGCCTCAATACGCACATGATCGCGGCGGGTTGCGGGGTTTCACCTCTTGCCAGCGCCACTTCAGTGATGGGCCACGGATGGGACGGCATCTACATGAGCTACAGTCCCCGCAACGTGATGGGGGTCGAATGGGTCCTGCCCTCCGGTGAGATACTCCGCCTGGGCTCGCTTGGCTCAGGTGACGGCTGGTTCTCCGGAGACGGACCCGGGCCTTCCCTGCGCGGGATGATGCGCGGGTTCTACGGTGCCTACGGCGGGTCCGGTGTTTTCACGAAGTGCGCGCTCAAGCTCTTCAACTGGCCGGGGCCTCCCGAGGTGGACGTGAAGGGCATGCTCTTTGATACCGAGGCGGAAGTCCCGTCCAACCTCAAGGCGTTTCTCTGCATGTTCCCCGACTGGGAAAGCTTCGGAAACGCCATCTACGAGATAGGCGAAGCTGAGATCGGATATATCATCAATAAGGTCGCGATCGGGCTGCTGCTGTCGGTTGTGTTTCCGCGCCTCACCAATAAACTGGGAAAGGCCGGGGCGCTGAGGAGCGCACTGGACGCGCTCAAGCACGACCTCCAGTTCTTCCTCGTCGGTAACTCGGAGCGAGAGATCGAATACCAGACGGAGGTGCTCGAGGAGATCATCAGCAAGAACCACGGGGTGTTGCTCGATCTCGAGAGCCTTCCCATCGCCGGTATGTTCTGGTGGGGCTTCGTCAGGAACTTCGTTCCACCCATACTGTTCCGGCCCGGTGGCACTTTCTATACCCTGTTCGGGGCCGACGAGTCTTTTGATTCGCAGGTCACCGCCGCGCAGCTCGGCAACGAGATGAAGGAGCGGTGGATCTCCAACGGGCAGGTCTTTGACGACCTCGGCGATTCCTCGTTCATGAATACGTTCGAAAACAACATGTGGGGTCACTGCGAAGTGCCGTTCCTGATCGACCCACGTAATCACAAGCAGGCGGACGCGGCCGGAGCCGAGACAATGGAATCGATCATGGCGATGCTCGAAAACTCGCTCGGCATCGGCATGATGTCGCTCGAGCCCGGCATGCGGAAGGTATCGAGCCCCATGCAGGGCAACTACAACCTGCTGCAGAAGGAGATCCAGGCATCGATCGACCCGAACGGTGCGGCCGATTCTCGCTTTTACACGGACGAAGAGGACATGGATCCGGCCGGTATCGACCCGGAGCAGTTGCAGAAGATGATGGGCATCATCGCCAGGAACCTGTGGACCGATTCCGGGCCTCCTGAATAGAGGGTGTCGTCGGTTCCGAGATCGATACTGAGACGATTATCGTGTAATCCAGGCTTCAGTCAATGATGCCAAAATCGAGGCTGGATTTGATGCCGAATATCTTGACCACAAAATCGAGGTAGGCGGCGAGCCATTGTTCGCCGGTCAGGGGTTCCGTGCCCTTGTAGGTGTCCAGGTGCAATAGCGATGCTCCGACGAAGTAAGCCGCTGTAGCTTCCGGGTAAGGAACGTCAATCGAGCCCTCGGCGACACCCTGCTTGATGATATCGATTACAACAGGCAGGTAGAGGTCCGATGCGATCTTCATGATGCGGTCGCGCATATGGCGAAGGTTGCGCGCGTCGGTTTCGTCGGCCCAACGCTCTAGCACCTCGGCCGACATGATGATACGGATAGACCCTACGAGCTTCTCGATGGCACTCAGGTCGTCGCGCCCGGTGATCTGCTTGATGTTGTTGAGATTCACCAACACGATGTTTTCGGCGACGGCGTCGAAAACGGCTTCCTTGCTGTCGAAGTAGACGTAAAAGGTGCCCTGCGCCACACCCGCTTCCTTGACAATATCGGTGACATTCGCGGCGGCGTAGCCCTTGGTCCTGAAAACCGTGTGCGCGGCCTCCACCAGGTCGGCCTTTCGCTCTTCCGGTTGTTTCCTAATCCTGGCCAAATGTATCTCCATTTTGCGATGCTGTAGCTGACCCGTGATGACCCTCGCGACCCAATTTTGCATCCTCGTACCATCATCGTGGGCAATCAATACCCAGTATACGTTTTTCCATTGACATGATGTCAATAAGATGAATATTCTTGTACGCGAACAGCAAGCTTGATATTGATGATTGGTATGCTATCGGGGAGGGTGGTGCCTCAATGAAAGTCCTTGTTACTGGCGCCGGTGGGTTCATAGGAAGGCACATCGTGGAAGAGTTGTGCGAGCTGGGGCATCCCGTCCGCGCCACCGACCTTCCCTCGAGCGACCTCTCGTCATCCGCCGCACTCGGCGCGGAAGTGATGCCAGGCGACCTCTTGAACCCCGATGATGTGAGCAAGCTTCTTGATGACGTCTCGCACGTCATTCACTGCGCGGCGACTTTCAACCTCGGGCTGCCGGTGGAGACGTGCCTGAAAGTCAATCGCGACGCGTCGGTCCTGCTGGCCGACGAGGCGGGCAAGCGCGGGGTCGAGCAATTCCTTCATATGAGCACGGGCGGCGTCTATGGCGGCTCGGTATATACCCCGATGCGAGAGGACCACCCGCACCATCCGCCCGATGCCTACTCACTGAGCAAGGAAGCGGGCGAGGCCGCGGTCGCCCACAAGATGCGGGAGTACGGAATTCCCCTGACGATATTTCGTCCCACGGCGGTCTACGGCCCGCACAGCACTTATATCGCGGGTGCGTTCTACGTACTACCGTCCATCTTGCGATATCGCGGCATCAAGAAGCTGCCATCGGTCACAGGCGGCAAGTCGCTCACGCTGGTGCACGTGAAAGACATCGCCGGCTCGGTGTGCTTCTGCCTCAACAACCCGGATGCCTACAACGAGGACTTCAACCTCTCAGAGGACAAGCCGCTCGTCGCGGGAGAGTTCTTCGACTTCCTCTTCGAGCTCTTCGACATAAAGGTCGCGTTCCACGTGCCGTACCCGAAGCGGCTCGTCGAGGGATTTGCGAATCTAGCTCTCAAGCTGCCGGGACCGGTGTCGTTCGGCCTTGCGAACTTCGTGCTCGACAAGATGTGGAACAACATCGTCGCCGAGCGCGGCCTCGTCAAAAAGCTCAAGCCGCATTTCGATCAGGACTTCATGTACTTCCTGCTCGGCAACCATTACCTCGACAACTCAAAGATAAGGGGCATCGGCTACGTGTCGCGCTATCCCACCTGCCTCGAGGGCCTGGGCGAAACCCTCGAGTGGTACAGGAGCGAGCGCTGGCTGCCCTGACTCGTTAAGTGACGGTGAGGTGCGGGCATGGGCATGAGCCGTGACCCGCCAGACTAGTGGGGGTGTGTGAGATGACGGTACCTCTGGACCTGGGGATCAACTCCTGGATAGGGATGTCTTTCTCCCTCGCGGCAATCGAGAAGCTCGAGGCGATGGACCCCGGCGAACCGGTGCTCGCCAGCAAGCCGTACGTACAGGGACTCGCGTTCGCTGCGACGGTGGGAATGGGCATAGCGGGCATCTGCTACGCGATAGCTCCCGACTGGATGCTGATGTATTACGCCGACCACGAGAAGATACCGGCCCATGTGCAGGCAGGTATGTTCGGGCTGTACCCGGCCATGTACACTCTCGGGTTTCTGCTCGCTCAGCAGCTCGAGAAAAAGCAGAAGAAGCTCGGTTGGGTCGCGTGGGGGTGCAACTTCGCGGGGGTGTTCGGATTCATGCTCACGTCAATGAACAGGCTGCTCAAGGTGGGCACGACCGACGAGTACGAGAAAGACGAGGCGAAGAGCATCTTCAAGACCGCACTCGCGCCGCTGCTCATGGTCGGTATGCCGTGCGCCTTCCCCGCGCTCTACTACTTCGCCAGGAAAGCGGCGAAATAAACCGAGACTATAGATTTCCAGGAGGACCCGCTGATGCCGGAGATGACGGTGGAGGAGCCCGTATGGTACAAGTCGTACGCGCCCGGGGTTAAGACGCACCTCTCGTACGAGAGGGCTACAATGCCGGAAGCCCTGACGCGGACGGCCGGGCGCTTTGGGGAAAAGGTCGCGCTCAACTTCATGGGGCGCAAGATAACCTACCGGGAGCTGGACGAGCTGGTCAACCGCTTCGCGCGCGCGCTCGAGAGCATCGGCATCGCTGCGGGCGACAAAATAGCCGTCATGCTTCCGAACCTCCCACAGACCGTCATCGCCAACCTTGCCATATGGCGCGTCGGAGCTGTGGTCGTGCTGGCGAATCCACTGTACACCGAGCGCGAGCTGACTCACCTGCTTGGAGATTCCGACTCGGTAGCCGTCATCACCATGGGGCCCCTTGTCAAGCGCGTCCGGTCGGTGATGGGCGAGACCGGCGTGAAACAGATCATCGCGTGCCAGGTCAACGACTACCTGCCGTTTCCCAAAAAACAGCTCTTTCCTTACGTCAAGAAAGACATGTACCAGAAGCTCGAGACCGCCGAATGGCTCTTTTCGTTCGGCGACCTTATGAAAGGAAAATCCGGGACGCCCGTGGAGGACAAGAGCAGGTGGGACGAGCTCTCCACGCTCATCTACACAGGCGGTACAACCGGCACGAGCAAGGGCGTTATGCTGAGCCACGCAAACATAAGCTGCAACGCGCAGCAGTGGCGCTCTTGGATCCCGGACCTCAAGGACGGTGAGGAATCGGTCGTGGGCACTTTCCCTATCTTCCACGCCGCCGGCTTCACAGCGGTTCAAAACCACTCGATCTGGCGCGCGTGGGAGCACCTGGTCATTCCGAGGCCGGACCCCGCCGGCATCATCGAGATACTGAAGAAGAGCAAACCCGGGATACTGCCCGGGGTGCCGACGATCTTCATCGGGTTGCTTCAAGACGATGAGTTCCGCGGCGCGGACTTGAGCTTCATAAAGGGATTCTTCTCCGGCGCGGCTCCGCTGCCGGGCGATACCATCCGCGACCTGAAAGAACTTACCGGCGCTGACATCTCCGAGGTCTACGGTATCTCTGAGACTTCCCCCATAGTGGCAGGCACGCCCTGGGGCGGTGTTATCAAGGCGGGTACAGTGGGGGTCCCCGTTCCAGACACCGATGTTTGTATCGTCGATGCCGAGGCGGGCGCGCGCGCCCTGCCCCAGGGGGAGGTCGGAGAGATAACCATCAAGGGTCCGCAGGTGATGATGGGCTACTACAAAAACCCGGAGGAGACAGCCCTGGCGATCCGTGATGGCTACTTCTACTCCGGCGACCTCGGCTTCCTCGACGAAGACGGCTACCTCACCATCGTCGACCGCAAGAAAGACCTCATCATCGCCGGCGGCTACAACATCTACCCCGTCGAGATCGACAACGTCCTCTTCGACCACCCCAAGATCCTCGAAGCTTGCACAATAGGCATCCCTGACTCCTACCGCGGCGAGACGCCCAAAGCGTTTATCGTCGTCACAGACGGCGATACGCTGACGGAGGAGGAAGTAATCACGTTCGCCAGGGAGCGGCTCGCCGCCTACAAGGTGCCCAAGCTAATCGAGTTCGTCGACGAGCTGCCCAAATCGTCGGTGGGCAAGATCCTTCGCCGTGAGCTGCGCGATCGTGAAGTGGGGAAGACCACAGCGTAGCACGCATGCTCAAGACCGGATGCCGGGCGCCGGCCAATACCCGGGATAATGCGCGCCGTGCCGCGGTAGAGCGGCACTCTACTTGACTTGATTTACCCGCATGCACGAAAATTATCCAAGCGGTAAATGCGGTTTATAAATCTTATCTTGTGCATCGTGGTGCTGGGCAATACCGAATGGTGAAGGGGTTGATGCTGAGTGAGTAATCCTGCTGATGTGTGGTGGAAGTCCAAGAACATAGCTACTCTTTGTCTCACTGCCATTGCTATCGCTGCTATCGGATTCGGGTATTGGGCGGCAACCAGCAGCAATGTCAGCGCGGAGAACCTCACGCCGTTCCTGACCATCGCCGGGGCGGCGGTGGCTGGCATCGCGGGATATACGATTGCGACATACAGAAATAAAGAGAATGACAATACGAACGGAGAGCCGGATGGGTCCAAGGGAAAGGGCTTGGAAAAGTCCGCAGGTTCAAATCCGCCAGATGGTGGTGGTGACAAGGCTGGGACCAAAACACCCGACCCGACCAAAAGCGCTGCAAAAAGTGATGACAAGCCCACAACCAGCAAATTTACCGCGTTTTGTCTGACAGTCGTAGCGGCTCTCGCCATTACTGGTGCGGTGCTCTGCTACACGATCGTGAAGCCGACGGACACGAGCCAGGCGGTGTCTGGAATCGTTCGCGCCTCCTACGCCTCACTCCAGGTTAACCAGTCGACGCACGATGACGCCTTGAAGATACTGGGTCTGCCGAGCTCCGAGACGAGCACTCCCGCAAAGAAGCTCGAAGTGAGTACCACCTCGACTCAGCCAACCGCGGTGAGTACCAAAGCGGCCAAGACCGTTACCGCGGAGTGGGTGCTGCCCGAGGGATATGGCTCCATCAAACTTCAATTCGTGGATGATACCCTCGTGAGCAAGCAGATGGACCCCCCATCCTCATCTTCAGCGGGATGGCTGGCCTCGTTCCTGACGATCGCGGGCGCGGCTGTAGGCGGCATAGCCGGCTTCACGTACGCGGCACGCAAGAGCACTGACGCGGGCGCTTCAAACTCCGAACTCTAGGAGCGCATCTGGTTTTAGAGAACCATGGCAACTCGAGGGATCGTATTTGACTTGTTCTTGACACGTTTTACAGGCGATTTGTCTCGAATAAATGAACAGGAGTATGTCATGACCCGATCGGCTTACGGAAAGGGAATGGGATGGATACCGGACTACCCCGATTTTCGCGACTATTCACCCGAACATGAGAAGGTAGCCCCCATCCTCGCGAAGGTGGCGAAGCTTGACGCTTCCAAGGCGGCGAAGTCGGTTGACCTTCGGGAATGGTGCTCGCCGGTCGAGGACCAGGGGCACTTAAACTCGTGCACCGCGAACGCCGGCGTGGGGATGGTCGAATACTTCGAGAGGAGGGCGTTCGGCAAGCATATCGACGCATCGCGGCTCTTCCTCTACAAGACCTCGCGCAACCTGCTCCACCTGAGCGGCGACAACGGCGCGTACCTGCGTACGACTATGGGCGCCCTCGTGCTGTTCGGCGTCCCGCCGGAGGAGTACTGGCCTTACGATGCGGGAGATGTCGAAAAGGAGCCGCCCGCCTTCTGCTACGCGTTCGCCCAGAGCTACAACGCGATCCAGTACTACCGCCTCGACCCGCCGGGCACCACCGCCGAGCAGTTGCTCAAGAAGATCAGGGGTCACCTGTCGAGAGGGTTGCCACTGATGTTCGGCTTCACGGTCTATTCATCGATCGCACAGGCTGAGACGACCGGCAGGATACCGTTTCCGGGCAAGGGCGAGAAAGTCGAGGGAGGCCACGCCGTGATGGCGGTGGGCTACGACGACAAGATGAAGATCGCAAACCAGGGCGATGCGGCAGCCGAAACGACCGGCGCGATCCTGGTCAGGAACTCGTGGGGGACCGACTGGGGCGAGGGGGGATACTGCTGGCTGCCTTACGAGTATGTTCTCGCGGAGCTGGCCATCGACTGGTGGACGCTGGTGAAGAGCGAGTGGATTGACACCGGGAAGTTCGCGTAGCGAACCTCATCGCGCGTCGGGACGCCCGGCAAGACACATGAGGAGGCAACCATGGCAACCGGAAAAAAGGCTCTGTGTGTAGGCATCAACAAGTTCAAGAACTTTTCCGATCATAACCTGCAGGGATGCGTCAACGACGCGAACGACATGGCCGGCGTGCTCAAGGAGTTCCTCGGCTTCAAGGCCGCTGATATAACCTTGCTGACCGATACAAAAGCCACCAAAGCCAGGATAATGAGCAACCTCGAGAAAATGGTGAAAGACGCACACGCCGGGAAGCTCTCAAACCTCGTCTTCAGCATGTCGAGCCACGGCACCCAGGTGCCGGACGTCAGCGGTGATGAGCCCGACAGGTACGACGAGGCTTTCTGCCCGCACGACCTCACTTCGACCGGGAGCGCGTGGGACCCGGCCCACGTAATCATCGACGACGAACTGCGCGACATGTTCGCGCAGTTGCCCGATGGTGTCAGTCTCGAGGTCTGGCTCGACACGTGTCACAGCGGCACGGGGCTCAAGGCCATCGATATGTTGATGGACCGCACGCCGCGCTACATCCCACCCCCGACGCTCGAAGCATTCTTCGCACTCGAGGGCAGGCACCCGCGTGGGCTTGCTCGAGGACTGCTCGAAAAAGGGGTTACCGACCAGGTGCTCTGGGCCGCGTGCAGGGCCGACCAGACGAGCGCCGACGCCAACATCGACGGCGGCTGGCATGGCGCTTTCACCTATTACTTCTGCAAGGAGCTACGCGCATCAAAGAACAAGCTCACTCGCGCGAAGCTGCTCGCCAGGGTTCGCGGCGGCCTTTCAGGTGACTACAACCAGGTTCCTCAGCTCGAGTGCGACGAGACCAAGCGCAAACAGAAACTTGGCTAGTGCCGAGTCTGGGGCCAAGTCTTTGATTGTTTATCTAATATTGGTTGACAACAAAAGATCAAAGACCTGACCCCGCACCTGGAGGCGTTTCTGCAGCTTCAGTCTACTCGGTGATTTCTATCCCTACGCTCGTGACGCCGACGATTTCGCCGTTCTCATCCCTCAAGGCCGTGGACGTCACGTTGACGGGGAGCAATTGACCGTCTTTCCTGATGAACGAGTACCGGTTGCTCACGACCTTTTGGCCGGACAGTAGCAACCCTGCGTTTCCCACGGCCGTCTCGACATTTTCCGGTCGAAGGATACCCACTTCAAAAACATTCTTCCCAAGCAGTTCCTCACTGGCGTAACCAAGCATCTCGATGGCTTTACGGTTGAGGTCGGTCATGATCATGTTCGTATCGAACGTGTAGACCGGCTGACCGATATTCTCGTACAACAACCCGTATCGTTTCTCGCTCGCCTGGAGGGCTGCCATCAGGCGAGCGCGGCCCACGGTTTGATCCACCAGGCCCGCCAGGCCTTCTATGACCCTTTTCATGTTTTCGGGTATGTCATCGAGGCTGTGGGAGGCGACATTGAAATTACCGAAAACTTCGCCGCCGTATCGCAGCGGCACCCCGGCGAGGAAGTGCAGGCCTTCCATTCTCCGGACCTCGTCCAACGGCAAATACTCCTGGTGCGGCATGAACAGGGGTTCTCCCTCGAAAACGTGCTCAGCAGATAGGCTCCATCGCCCGAGGTGCGCCGTGCTTTCTGTGAACGCATCAACGGCCGTCTGCTCGTACCCATGACTGGTGACCATCAGCACGGGAGGGTGATTCTCGTGAGAGGCAATCTCGCCGAGTATCTGGAGGCCGTCGCCGTCAGGGAGCTGGTAATCGAGCGTGACCAGGTCGAATGTCATTGAAGCAAGTTTCTCACGCGCCTGCGTGCAGTCAGAGGCCAGAGTGACATCGGCGGACAGCTTCAAGAACAGCAGTTTACATATGACGGTGCCGGTCGCCTCATCATCCTCTACGACCAATATCCTGGGGTCAGGCTGAGTCTGCAAATCCGTTCCTCCACCCTTTGCATGTTTATGCGTAGATGTCTCTGCAATTTCACAGGCTCATCCCTGTCATTAATCTGAAATTTAGCATTTACCGGTGTGTATAGCGCAGGCAGGAATCCACCGTCCAGCCTTGATCGGCCGTCAACTGCGTAATCCAGATCTGGAACCTGGGTCGAAACACGGGAGAGGTCAGCAAGATGGCCAGCTCATGGTCTTCTGTGCTCGAAGGTATCCACCAGTTGTTCCAGGCAGGTTTGCATCGCCTTTTCCGAGACGATAGGTCACTTTCCTCGGCCGGTGACGAAATCGGCGAACACGTCGACTACCGAGTAGATGTCCTGCTCGCGCTCGAACCAGTCGAGCTTGAGGAACTCGACGTACGTTACGACGAAATGGAAGCCGACAATACAGGACACCGCCGAGAGGGTGCTGACATCCTCATCGATCTCGCCCCGCTGCTTTGCTCTCTCCACTATCAAGTAGAAGAGTTCGTAGATCGACTGAAATATCTCCCTGAAGTCCTCATTGAACTCCTTGTCTCCCATGGAGTCGAGGCACTGGAACAGGAGCTTCACCTTCAATGGATGCTCGTCCAGGAAGGCAAGGAAATTTCTCTCGCTCATCTTGAGGAACGCCCTGATGTCGGCCTCCGGGGGAGCGGCGTGGCGTACGGCTTCCAGCATGTCCTGGGTTGCCTGCCTTACCGCCTCCCTGTAAATCTCTTTCTTGTTCTTGAAGTAGACGAAGACCGTTCTCTCCGATACCCCTGCCGTATCGGCTATCTCCCTGGTGGTCGCCCAGTAATAGTTCTTCTGTCCCATTACCTCGATAGCGGCTTCGAGGATCTGCTTTCGCCTGGCCTCCGTCCCGGCTCTTTTGCCCGTATTGGTCATCCTCAACCTCCACAATGTAAAGTAAGGAAGTGCTTACTAAACTAACAATATCAAACTCGTGATCCCACTGTAAATACTCAAGATACCTTTGTATTAAAGAAAATACTATTTCGGTATTGACTACAAAACAGATGCTTAATAAGATCAACTTACAGGTTATAACAGTGAAGGCTTTACTTATTGCGGTCTGGTGAAGCCCCACGGGATGGCCGGAAAGAGGTACCTCATGAATCCGGAAAGAATGAAGATGCTCCGGCAGATGCTCTTTGTGGCCTGGCGAGCCTTGCGCTCGGGCGTCCTTTTCATAGCGGACGAGTTCTCCAGGGGTACCCTGATAGAAAACGTGCTCAGCTTACTCAAGGCACGCACTCTCTCAATCTCAGCGGACATGTCTCACGCCGAGCTTCTAGAGGAAAGGGCGGCGAAGATCGGGGGCCGTCCTTTTCTCCTTTTCAAGGACCAGGTCTGGAGCTTTCGGGACATGGACCACAATGCCAACCGGATTGCCAACTTCCTGAGATCCGGGGGAGGCGGCCCCGGTGTCGGGCTCGCCATCATCATGAAGAACTCCCCCCGCTGGCTCGACGTCTTCTTCGGCCTCGAGAAGCTTGGCATGTATGCGGTGCCGGTCAACGTGGCGTTGCGAGGAGACCAGCTCGCTTACGTCATAAACAACTCCGATGCACGCTTCGTGGTCATTGACCGCGACATGCTGCCTTATTACCAGGCCGTCGCGGACAAGCTGGAGCGCATCGAGAAGGTCATCGTCAATTCACAGGACGCACCCGGGGCTCTCGCCCTCCCCGAGGGCATGGAGGATCTGGGCCGGGCGTACATTCCCGGTTCGGATAGCTCCAGACCCCCGTCGTCTTATGACCCGGACGACCTGTGCGCGATAATGTACACCTCCGGCACCACGGGGTTGCCCAAGGGGGTGGTCTATCGCTACAAGACCTCCACGGTTAAGACAATCTCCCTGATGGCACGATTCTTCCTGAACAAGGACGATGCTTACTTCACGTGCTATCCGCTCTTCCATGCCAACGCGCTTTTCCTGACGGTGACCCCGGCCCTGCACGCGGGCTGCCGGGTCGTGCTGGGCGAGAGGTTCAGCGCCAGCCGTTTCTGGGACGACCTGCGGCGCTACGACGTGACAACCTTCAACGGACTTGGCGCGGTCATGCCCATCCTTATGAAGCAGCCCCCGAGACCCGATGACCGGGACAACCGGGTTCGTTTCATCCTCTCGGCCGGCTGCCCCGCCGAGATTTGGACGGACTTCGAGGAGCGCTTCGGGGTGCGGATCTACGAGGCGTACGGCGCGGTTGACGGCGGTGCAGTAGCCCTCATCAATCTGGGAACGGCACCAGTCGGGTCCATGGGGAAGCCCCTGGGCGCGAAATGCAGGCTGGTAGACAGTGAAGGCGAAGACGTCCCGGCGGGCACACCGGGCGAGCTTATCTGCTATGTAGGCAATCGCAGCGGCTCGGTCGAGTACTACAAGAACGTCGAGGCGACCAGCGACAAGGTCAGGGACGGATGGCTTTATACCGGCGACCTCGTCTACAAGGACGACAAGGGATACATCTACTTCCTCGGGCGCAACACGGAATCCATGCGCTGTAAAGGCGAGAACGTCTCCGCTTACGAGGTGGAGCAGGCCATCATGCAGCATCCCGACATCCTGGAGTGTGCGGTGTATGCTGTCCCCTCCGATCTCGCGGAAGACGACATCATGGTCACACTGGTCGCCCTGGAGGGAAAGAGCGTCGAGGCGTCCGCCTTGCCGGCATTCCTCTCGGACAGGCTGGCGAAGTTCGCCATCCCCAGGTACTACCGGGTGACGGACGGGCTCCCCAAAACGGAGACCCACCGTGTTATTAAGAAAGAGCTGGAATCTCTGGGAGTAACGAAAGACACTTACGACGCAGTAATGAAAGCGGGCCATCCATGAACGTGAAAATCAAAGTCCTCAACGCCATCGGCGGAATTCCCGACCTCATGCTTATGAACGTTCCCGACTTGACCATAAAGAAAAACTCGATTGATCGAGAAACGTATCTCCGCCGGCTCGCCTTTTACGACCCCGACCGCTGGGGCGAGCGAGACCCGTTCTTCTACCTGCCCTACGAGCCGCCCGGAAGCGAAATCATCGAGACCGAGCCGTTCCTTTCAGGGCGGCGCGACCTCATCCGCTACCCGAGCCGCTATGTCCCCAGGAACCCCGAGGTGAATGACGACTTCAACTCCCGCCGGGAAAACCTCGCGGGCTATCTGCACCTCTGGCGACACGATGACTCCACCGACCGTCCGCTTGTCCTCATCATCCACGGACTGATGATGGGAGGACCGAAGAAGGCCCGGCGCATGTTCAAAATCGACCGGCTCTTCCAACTCGGCCTCGATGTGGCCCTCCACACCCTGCCCGGCCACTGGCGGCGGAGCGACGATTCCAGGGCCCAGCGACTGCTTGACCCCGCCGACCTGCCCCTCACGGTTGAGCGCCAGGCCCAGAATCTTCACGACCTCCATTCCGCCCAACTCCTGCTTCGACAGATCGGGTATGAAAACATCGGGATCATCGGTGCCAGCATGGGCGGCTTCACCGCGGCGCTCTACGCTACACAGGTTACGAGCGGGCCCGACTTCATGTTCCTGGTGGTGCCCGCCGTGGCGCTAAGGCGCTACCTTCAGCCTCGGCCCGCCCGCTTCGGGTTCCCGATCGACTCCGCACTTGTCCGCGCGACCGAGCGCGCCCAGGAACTCTGCTCCCCGCTCTATCTCACGCCCCGTTTCGACGTGGGCCGGATTCGGGTTGTGGCCCATGCCGGCGATCGGATCTGTGAGTCGCGGGACACGAAGCGCTGGATCGAGAACTGGGGGATCAAGGACTACATAGAGGTCGTGGGCGGGCACTGGCTATATCTGGACAGGCGGGCCCGGGGCGAAGCCTGGTACAGGCTCTTGAGAGAACGAGGCTACATCAGCGCAGGCATGTAGCGCCGGCCTCCAGCCCGAAATGACCGTAGCGCCGGTGTCTCGCCTCTTGAGCCGGGTCTCGACCCACTTGAGCCGGGGCTCTCAGCCCCCGGCTTGAAGCTCCTGATTGAAGAGGTGATGCAAATGGAAATACGGGGAAAGAAAGTCCTTATCACCGGGGCCGCGAGCGGTATCGGCAGGGCTACCGCCACAGCTATGGCCGCGCTCGGCGCCAGGCTGTTCCTGACCGACATCAACTCCGATGGCCTGGAGGAAGCCCGCCGGGCGATAGAGGAGAGGGGCGGCGAGGTTTGTCTTGCCAGGGCCCTGGATGTTTCCGACTACGCGTCGGTCAAAGCGCTGGCCGGCGATATCCACGCGGAGTTCGGCCCCCTGGATATTCTCGCAAACGTCGCCGGCGTGGCCCTCTTCTCACAGGTCGAGGACATGAGTCACGACCAGTGGGAGAGGATAGTCAACGTCAACCTCTGGGGGCCCTACCACGGTATCGAGTGCTTCGTCCCCGAGATGGTCCGCGCTGGCAGGGGTGGGCATATACTGTCCGTCTCTTCCACCGCGGGAATCATCGGACTCCCCTGGCACGTTGCCTATGCCGGCACCAAGCATGCCCTGGTGGGCAGCTCCGAGGTCCTGCGCTTCGACCTTCGCAAGCACAACATCGGGGTAAGTGTAATACTCCCTGGCGCGGTCAACACCGGCCTGGTGCAAACTACCGTAATAAACGCCGACGAGGAAGCGTGCCGGAAAAGCCGCCAGCTGTTCAGCAGGCACGCCATTCCCCCGGAGAGGGTCGCCGACCTCATCGCAGATGCAATAGAGAAGAACAAGTTTATGGTGATAACATCGGCGGACATCAAGCTCCTGTACTTCCTCAAGCGCACCTTCCCACCGATGTACCGCCTCGTCCTGCGCTTCATGACCTGGTTCATGGACCGGACGTTGACTAGAAGCAGCACAACTTAGCGCCCGCAGTGATCTCACGTCGCTGTCCCGGTACGAGTTGACTCGCATTAATGGAACCGGCCGCCGATGATGTACCAGTAACAGTCTCCTGGCTTTTCAGCGTATCCGACTGGGCGAAGCCATCCGGTGATGCTATCCGATGGTAGCCATCGGCAAAGTGGTGCAGGTCTTCATCGACAACGTGAAGACGCCGATGCCTGATTACATCACTATGGACGGGCCATGCAGCTGCTGGGGAGGAGATCCGACCATCTTCTGCTGCCTTCCAATCTTGGATTCGACTACCGTTTGTTACTGCGCTATCAACCTGCATATACCTTCACTTGAGGCAGTTGCTCGCAGGTACGCATTGTTGCACGGGGATCACCCGCTCGGAGCATGGTTTGCTGCCCGAAAGGCATACGCTAGCCGGTCCGGAAACCTTCTTCCATCCCGCCAAGGCCGCTTACCTCGCCCAGCAACTCGATGGGGCTCTTCTCGTCGCTGACGCCGGGCTCGTAGCCGAAGGCGTCTTTGACGACCTGGCGGGCCTGGCGGTAGAGCTGGCGCAGGGGAATCTCGGCGGGGCAGACGGCCTCGCACATCCCGCAGTCGATACAGCGGTCGGACATGTCGATGGCACGGATTATGTGGAAGATCGGTATCTCGGGTGGCTTGGACTCGGGGCCGACGAGGTCGGGGTTGTCGAGGGCGCAGTCGTTGCAGTAACACATGGGGCAGATGTTGCGGCATCCCATGCACTTGATGCAGCGAGAGAACTCGTTCATCCAGAACGCGAGGACGTCATCGGGGTTATCGCTGGCGAGCGCGTCCGGCAGGGGAGCGGGCTCAGCGGGGTTGGCGAGTGGCGCGGCTATTGCGATGCCGTTGGGGACGAACGGGTGGTCGCAGCCGCAGGCGTCCGCGACTTCCTGCGTGCAGGGGATACCAAGGAGCACGAGGCGCTCGGAATCGACCTGCGTGTGCTTTTCGAGCTCGACGAACATACGTCGGTCGCACTCGCGAACGGGTACGGCGAGATTGCCTTCGATCACGGGCAGGAGCATCACTGCGAAGGAGGCCATGGGATAACGCCTGTCGCCCACGTAGATTGAATCGAGGGTGGCGTCGTCCGCACTCGACACTATGCGCGGCATGAGCTCGCCGTCTTCCTTCTCGGTGAGGATGACCGCGGCCGTTGCCTTGCCGCTTGAGAGCGCTTCCTTTATGGCCTTCGTTAGCTGTTCCTTCATCGGTGCTACCCGTTCTCTTTCTTATTCGTGAGTGGTGATTTGCCGGCGGCGCGGACCTGTTCGGTGAAGGACGTTATCACGTCCTGGAACTTGGCGCCTTCGGCGGCGCTGACCCACTCTAGCCTGATGCGTCGCTCGTCGATGCCCATGCTCGCAAGCAGGTCTTTGACTACCCTGAAGCGCTTGGCGGTCATGTAGTTGCCCTTGCCGTAGTGGCAGTCGCCGATGTGGCAGCCGGCGATGAGCACTCCATCGATGCCCTCCTGGAAAGCCTTGAGGACGAAGTAGGGGGATATGGTGCCGGTGCACATTACCCTGATGTCTACAACGTTCGGCGGATACTGGAGCCTCGAGACGCCCGCCAGGTCGGCGCCGGCGTACGAGCACCAGTTACACAGGAAGGCGAGTATTTTGACATCTTCTTCTTTTGCGGCTACCTGACCGGTCTTTTTCTCGGTCTCTACCATGGTATCCTCGCCCATGTCCTTCAATCCCCTTGATGTAGTTTGATTTGCGTCTCAAAGAGCCGGGCCTGGAGAGACCCGGCTCAAGATGGATTCTTCTATTTTGCAGCTACCTTCGCGGCGCTGACCTTGAACTCCGGAACCTTCGAGACGGGGTCGACCGCGTCGTTGGTCAGGATGTTGGCCGCGGCTTCGACATAGTGGAACGGGAT
>Ga0182021_10002178_pt1 | contig 22837 bp, 16 predicted proteins | sample 612E3MmetaG_FD_120493 | JGI IMG/M metagenome (GOLD analysis project Ga0182021, IMG submission 120493) | Permafrost microbial communities from Stordalen Mire, Sweden - 612E3M metaG (Illumina Assembly) | ecosystem: Environmental > Terrestrial > Soil > Wetlands > Permafrost | place: Sweden... | reverse complement strand
GGCTCGGGCTCGTGCGCTTGCTCGACGGCGGAGGTGTCGGTCTCCGGGGCGGTCAGTTCGGGCGTGTCCGCTTGCTCGACGGCGGCGATCTCGGGCTCTAGGGCTGTCGGCTCGGGCTCGGCTGCTTGCTCGACGGCGGCGATCTCGGGCTCCCACAAACTGCCCAAAGGCGCCTCCACCCGCGTCTCCGACGCGAGAGAAGCAGTCTTCTTCGCCGGCGCCTCGAATACCGGCGTTTCGATCTTGACCGCCGCGGGCGCCGTCCAGGTGGTTTCCGGCCAGCTCATGCGGCGCGGGACCCCGGCGAAGAAACCGTCGAGATTCGAGAGACTGCGCTCGAGCGCCCGATCGGCATGCTGTCTTGCCTCGACCGTTCGATTCGCCGAAGCCGCGGCCTCGGCCGCGATCAGGTGGCCCAGCACCTCCTCGCCTTTGGCGGCGAGGTAGTCGTTTGCTGCCATCCCTGCGCCGATCAAGTCTCCGGTGCGCCAGCGCACCTCCGCCAAATCCAGAGTCGACGGCACATCCAGCAGATCGCACGCGGCCAGCGCCTCGAACTCGGAACGGGCCTGGAGCAGCGACCCGGTGCGCAGGTGGAGTCGAGCGAACCGAACCTGGTCCGCTTGACTCGCGTCGGCGCGGTCGTCGACCCGGCCCGGCTGCGGCTGCGCCTCAACGGCCCTGGCCTCCACCTCGACTTCCGCCGCCTTCAGCGCCCCGAAGAAGCCGTCTCCAGGGTCGGAGCCGTCCCCTTTGGCTCTGACCGGCGAGCGGTCCAGGGCCGCGTCCGCGTCGGTTTCCGCGACGGCGCCCAGGTCGAGATTGGAGTCGTCGATCGGCCCGCTCAGAGCCTCGATAGGAACACGGACCAGCAAATCCACGGCATCGTCGTTGGACTGGCTGGTTGCCTCGACCAGGAGCGGGGGCGCCTCGCCCGACAGAGAGTCCGGCCGGGGTCTGCGGGGCTGCTCCGGGAGCTCCGGGGGCTCGACTGGAGATTTCCGACGGGGTCTTGCGCCGTTCCTCATCCCGCCCCTCCCGGCAACCGCAACATTGCCTCGAGCCCTCGACCCCGAGCGCGACCTCGAGGGGTGACCGCGGTCAGCCGGAGCGACTCGTCTCGGATCAGACGCCCGGCGAGGGCACGGATTCCATCGGAAGTGACGGCGTGGAGCTCGCTCAGCGCTTGATCGAGCGTCAGGACTCGATCGTGCAGCGCTTCCTGACCGCCGAACCACGACGCCACGTGGCGCGTCTCCTCCATCCGCAACTCGAGCCGGCCGCCCAGGTATGCCTTCGAACGAGCCAGCTCATCGGCCGGCACGGACTCATCGCGGAGCAGGGCGAGCTCGTCCAGAATCGCGCCTATGGCCGGGCCGACCCGGTCCGGATCGACGCCGGCAGACACGACCAGAGCCCCCGCGTCGGCATAGTCGACGATGTAGGAGCTGACGTCGTAGGCGAGACCCTTCTCCTCGCGGACGGACTGAAACAGGCGACTGCTCATGCCATCGCCGAGGATGGCGCTAAGTACCTCGAGTGTCCAGGCCTCGGGGTCATCTCTGGCCAGCCCCGGAACGCCCAGGCAGAGCTGGGCTTGCGTCGTCTCACGCCGAACGACCATCACTCGATCGCCGGCCGGCAGCGCGGGAGCCGGGTCGAAGACGGGCCGAACCGCCGCTCCAGTACCGAAGGCGCGTTCTGTCAGCGCGACGACCTCCGCGTGCGAGATGTCTCCGGCGGCCGACACAACGACATTTCCGGGCCGATATGCCGTTGCCCAGAAGGCGCGCAAGTTCTCCGGCGGCAGCGCACGAACGCTCTCCTCGCTTCCGGCGATTTCGCGGCCCAGCGGCGTGTCCCCGAACATCGCCAGATCGAAAAGGGTGTGGACGTGCTCGCCCGGATCGTCGAGGTACGAGCGGATCTCCTCGACGATCACCGACCGCTCGGACTCGATCTCCTCGCTGCGAAGGCGCGGTCGGACGATCAGCTCACCCAGAACGTCCATGCCGCGGGCGGCCTCGCGCAGCGGCAGACGGACCCAGTAGACCGTGGACTCGCGATCCGTCGCGGCGTTGAAGCTGCCGCCGATCCCTTCGATCGCCTCCGAGACGGCGCGTGTCGTCGGATACGCCGCCGTGCCCTTGAACGTGATGTGCTCCATGAAGTGCGCCGCGCCCGCTTCGTCGGCCGATTCCAGGCGCGAGCCGGCCAGGACGTAGGCGGCCAGAGAGACCGACAGAGCCCCCGGAAGTCGCGACGTGATGACGCGCGGTCCGTCGGGCAGCGCTGTGCGTTCGTACATCCAGCCAATGCTAGCGGATGGCGCGCCGAAACCCCCCGCGCTCAATGATCCTCCTCGTTCGCCGACGATACGGGGCGGCCGGCGCTCGCACGAGCGCCGGCCGCGATACGGAGCCGGTGGCGACTACTTGATGAAGGTCTGGATCCAGTCCTTCGCGAAGTAGACCATGAAGGCGATCGTAACCGCGTACATGAGCCAGTGGACTTCGGCGAACTTGCCCTTGAGCAGCTTGATAAGGACCCACGAAATGAAGCCGGCGCCGATGCCGACCGTGATGTCGTAGGTAAGGGGCATCAAGATGATCGTCAGAAGGGCCGGCAGACCGTCTTCGACGTCGGCGACATTCACGTCCTTGATGAGCGTGAACATGAGGTAGCCGACGAGGACGAGGGCCGGAGCCGTTGCCGCAGACGGGATGATCCCGGCAAGCGGCGAGAGGAAGATCGCCAGCAGGAACAGGATGCCGGTGACGACCGATGCAAAGCCGGTGCGACCGCCTTCGGCGACGCCGGCGGCCGACTCGATGTAAGTCGTGTTCGAGCTGATGCCGGCCATGCCGCCGGCGACCGCCGCCAGGGAGTCGACGACGAGAACGCGCCCGATGCCGGGAACGGAGCCATCCGGCTCAGCCAGGCCGGCCTCTTCGGCGACGCCGGTTACGGTACCCATGGTGTCGAAGAAGTCGCTCAGCATGATCGCGAAGATCGTGAGGAGGGCAGTGATTGGTCCGAGCTTGTTGAAGACGTTGGCGACATCGAAGTTGCCCAGCGTGGAGAACGACGGCGTCACGGTGACGCTATCGGGCACTTTGGCCACGCCGGCGATGAGCGCCACGATGGTGGTCACGAGGATGCTGATGATCAGCGCCGCGCGGATCTTGAGGACGTACAGCGAGAAGGTGATCAGCAAGCCGAGCAGGAAGACGAACTGCACCGTCTGGGTCGGGAACGACAACGCAACGATCGGCGAACCGCCCTGCGGAGTGACGATCAGGCCGCCGTTTACGAAGCCGATGAACAGGATGAACAGGCCGATGCCGACGCCGATCGATCGCTTCAGCGCGAGCGGCACGGCCGCCATGATCGCTTCCCGAAGTCCGATCACGACCAGGACGGTGATCGCGACGCCTTCGAGCACGATGACACCCATCGCGCCGGCCGGCGTGAGGCCCTTCCCAGCCACGAGCGTAAAGGCCACGATCGCGTTGATGCCGAGGCCGGCAGCAAGGGCGAGGGGGTAGTTACCGACCACGCCCATGGCGATGGTCATGATGCCGGCGACCAGCGCCGTCGCAGCCGCGTAAGCGGCCAACTCCTCAGGCTTGAGCCCGAAGCCGGCCCCGAGAATGCTCGGGTTCACGAAGATGATGTAGGCCATGACCATGAAGGTCGTGATGCCTGCTCGGGTCTCCGTGACGAGGTTCGTGCCGCGTTCGGCGAACTTGAAGTAGCGCGCGATCGCTTCCAAAACGAGTCTCCTCCTGGTGTTCTGCCTGGTCGATCCCCGCCGATTCGGCTGCCACCCGCAGATTCCAGACGCGGGCGGCGAGCCACCTCCCAACCGCGCTCTAACGCGGCCCACCACGCTCCTGACGGGTCGATATCGCCTATTGCAGCCGTTCACGAAGCGGCGGGTGTGGGGTCCCCGTTACTCGTCCCCGGTGGCATCGGGGCCGAGCAACTCCATCTGGACGTAGCCCGACGTGTCGAATTCGAGCTGACGGGGCTCGAGCGCACCGCCGGCCGCAACGCCGCCGGGCGCGAAATCGATCACGATGGCTTCGTCCCCCTGCACCAGTCGATACGTGAGCAGCTGGTCGGGGCGGGTCTCGAACTCGAGGTGCTCGAACGAATCCACGTTCAGGCAGATCGAGAGCGGGGTGAAAAACGTCGAGGTCTCCGGCTCCTCCGCGACGATCCTCTCCACCCAGCCCATCCCATGCTGAACCAGCTCGTGGCCACGGTAATGCCGATACGCCACGGTCTGTTTCTCGAGGGGACGGAGGACGTTGAGCAGGTCGATCCGGCTTGAGACGATGCCGCGATTCACGAAGAACTTCGCTGGCGGCACGGACGACACCACTCTCCTGGGCGACGGGGGTGACGGGGTTGAGGCGCCGGTGACGGACCGATGGATGGTACCGCAGCCGCGCCGTCCCGGACAAGGGAATCCGCGGCTTTGGCGCGGCGGTCCGGCACTCTGCCGGCCGCGCGTGTCGTCGCCGAACGTCGGCTCGATGACCAGCCCCAGCGCGGAGCATGCCGGCCGGCTACAGCTAGGTCGCTCCGGCAACAAGAGATTCGCAGACCAGCTGGGACACGGGCGGCTGTGTCGGACGGCGGGGCGGTATCATCGGGGAATGCTGCTCGCCCTCGATATCGGCAACACCAACATCACCGTCGGCCTGGTTGCCGGCGAGGCCATCGTGGCCAGCCGACGGGCGGCGACACGCCCCGCCAGCACGGCGGATGAGCTCGAAGTCCTCCTCGACGGGCTGCTCCGGCTGGACGGCGCCTCGCTCGCCGACGCGACCGGCATCTCCATGGCGTCCGTTGTGCCGGCCCTCGCGAGCGGAGTGGAAACGATGGCCGAGAAGCGCGGCCTGCCGCTGCTCTCGGCGACGGCCGCCATCATGCCGATCCCAATCCGAACCGAACGACCCGCCGAGGTGGGCGCCGACCGCCTGGTCAACGCCCTGGCTGTAGGACGGTTGTACGGCGCGCCGGCCATCGTCGTCGATTTCGGCACCGCCACGACGTTCGACTGCGTTGCCCGCGACGGCGCCTACGTCGGCGGCGCGATTACCCCGGGTCTCGAGATCGGGCTCGAGGCGCTGGCTTCGCGGACGGCTCGCCTGCCCCGGATCGACCTCGTCGAGCCCAAGAAGGCGATCGGCACGGACACGGTTTCCGCCATGCAGTCTGGCATCGTCTTCGGCTACAAAGCCCTCACTCTGGGTCTCCTCGAGCAGATTCGGGCCGAATTGGCCCACGCGGAGAAGGTCGAGGAGAGCGCGATTCAAGTCGTCCTGACAGGCGGCTTGTCCTCCGCGCCGTGGGTTCGCAGCCTGGCCGGCGTCGATGCCATCGACCCGGAACTGACCCTCAAGGGCCTCGCAATTCTTTGGGCTGTGGCCAGCGGCTCGCCCGCCGTGCCCGGCGAGACGATTGCCGGCTGGACCGGCAGCGCCGCCGGATCGATTCACATCATCTCGGAGAAAGCCCGATGACCGAACAGAGCGGTCGCCTGGCAGGGCGTCGGATCGCCCTGGGCATTACCGGTTCGATCGCCGCCTACAAGGCGGTGGAGTTGCTGCGCCTGTTCCAGGCCGAAGGCGCCGACGTGCGCGTTCTGATGACGCCCTCCGCGACCGCGTTCATCGGACCGCTGACCCTCGAGACACTCAGCCGGCACCCGGTCGACATCGACGTGCTCGCGCTCGAGGACGACGGACGGATCGGCCACATCAGCACCGCAAACGACGTCGAGGCGATCGTCGTGGCTCCGGCCACGGCGCACTGGCTCGGGGCGATGGCCAATGGTCTGGCCGGCGACTCGATCACGGCCGCGTGTCTCGCGACCTCCGTCCCGGTGGTCGTTGCCCCGGCCATGGATGGCGGCATGTACGCCCATCCGGCGACGCAGGCAAATGTGGCCCGTGTGCGCGAGTTCGGGTATCAAGTCGTTGAGCCGGAGTTGGGTCCGCTGGCTTCGGGCATGATCGGCCGCGGCAGGCTCGCCGAACTCTGGAAGATCGTCGATGCGACGGTCGACGCGTTGGCCGGAGCCCCGGCCGCGGCCGTCGCGGCGACCACTGACTTCGAGCTGGCATCGGTCGCCCGGCCCGAACCAGCGGCCGCCTCCGCACCCGAGCCGCCGGCCGCCTTCGCGGCCGTCTCTGCGCTCGAGCCGCCCGACGCATCGCGCAACGACTTCGCCGGTCGCCACGTCGTCATCACTGCCGGTGGGACCGCGGAGCCGATCGATCCGGTCCGCTTCGTCGGCAATCGGTCGACCGGCAAGATGGGGATCGCCATTGCCGAGGACGCGCTCGATCGCGGCGCGGCGGTGACCCTGATCCTGGGCCACGTCACGGTCGATCCCCCGGCCGGAGCTCACGTCGCGAGAGTCGGGACCGCGGCCGAGATGCAGGCTGCGCTGCGGGCCCTGACGCCGCCAGACGGCCCTGTGTTCGACGTCCTGGTCATGGCCGCCGCGGTCGCCGACTTCCGCCCGAAATCGCCATCGGACAAGAAGATCGGCCGCAGCGCCGGGATGAAGATCGAGTTCGACTCCACGCCGGATCTGCTGGCCGAAGCATCCGAGCGAGTGAGAACCGGCATTCGGGCCTCGGGGGCGTTGCGGCCGATCCTGGTCGGCTTCGCCGCCGAGACCGGTTCGACCGATCGCGCGGCCGAAAAAGTCCGGGCCAAGGGCGTGGACATGCTCGTCGCCAACGACGTGACCGAGCCGGGCTCCGGCTTCGGCACGGACACAAACCGAGTGACCATCTACTACCCCGAAGCCGCCCCGGAGCGGCTGCCCATGCTTACCAAGCGCGAGGTCGCCGAGCTGCTCCTCGATCGTATCGTCATCCGTCTCGAGTCCCGGGGACTCGGCCAGGAGTCCGAGTTCGATCAGACGAACGAGCGGGGGTTCGTGCCCGACGGCACTGCGGGGCCGGTCGTTTGGACACCAGAAGCCGCCTCGTGAGCAAGGAACCCTCGCCCGAGCGGGCCGCCCGCCTCACGATCGCCTCGATCGCCCGGCTCTACTCGGATGGCGAGCGGATCGCGATGCTCACGGCGTACGACTACCCCACGGCCAGGATCCTCGACGAGGCCGGGGTCCCGATGCTTCTCGTGGGCGACTCTCTCGGACAGGTGATCCTCGGCTACGACAGCACGGTTCGCGTCACGATGACCGAGATGCTCCACCACACCAAAGCCGTAGTGCGCGGCACGACGCGAGCCCTGGTGGTGGCCGACATGCCGTTCCTCTCTTACGGCGTGACCCCGGAGAGCAGCCTCGAGAACGCCGGCGTGATGATGCGCGAAGGCGGCGCCGGGGCGGTCAAGCTCGAGGGCGGTGAACGAAGCGCCCGAACCATCGAATCCATCGTCCGTGCCGGTATTCCGGTCATGGGCCACATCGGCCTGACGCCACAATCGATCCACCAGCTGGGCGGCCATCGAGTCCAGGGCAAGACCCGCGAAGCCGGCCGGCAGCTCCTCGACGACGCTCTGGCGGTCCAGCAGGCCGGCGCCTTCGCGGTGGTCCTCGAGCTGGTTCCCGAACAGCTGGCCGCCGAGATCACGAGGCGGCTGAGTATCCCGACGATCGGCATCGGCGCGGGAGCCGGATGCTCGGGTCAGGTCCAGGTGATCACCGATCTGCTCGGCCTCAGCGCCGACTTCACGCCGCGCCACGCCCGTCACTATGCCGACCTTCACGCGATCATCAAGTCCGCCGCCGAGGCGTATCGCGAAGACGTTCGCGCCGGCTCGTTCCCCGGGCCCGCGGAAAGCACCCGGATGGACGCCGGAACGCTCGATGAGATCCTGGGTCGGACCGCGCTGGATCGAGCCGAAGGCATGGACGCGGTCCACGGCATTCCGCTCGATCGGGACCTCTAGCCTGGTGGTTCGACCGGTCGCGCTTCCCAAGGTAGTTCGGACTCGGGCCGATCTGCGTGACGCTCTCGCGCGGGCCCCGCGGCCGGTGGGTCTCGTCCCAACGATGGGCGCTCTTCACGAAGGCCACGCGTCGCTCATTCGAAAGGCACACGCTGACAACGCCACGGTGTTGGTGACGATCTTCGTCAACCCGCGCCAGTTCAACGACAACTCCGACTTCGAGAAATACCCGCGCGACGAGGCGGCGGATGTCCGGATCTGCGGGGCGGCGGGCGCGGACGTGGTCTTCATTCCGCCTGTCGATGAGATCTACCCGGAAGGCTTCCAGACGAGCGTTCGGGTCGCGGCCCTGACGGAACCGCTCGAGGGAGCTGCTCGGCCGGGGCATTTCGAGGGTGTGACCACCATCGTGGCCATCCTGCTGGCTCTGGCCGGAGCGGAGCGCGCCTACTTCGGCCAGAAGGACGCCCAGCAGTTGCTCGTGATCCGCCGCATGGCCTCGGACCTGGGCATGGACACCGAAATCGTCGCCTGCCCGATCGTCCGTGAGCCGGACGGCCTGGCGATGAGCTCGCGCAACGTCCGGCTCACGCCCCCGCAGCGGGCGGCCGCCCCGGTCCTGCGAAGGGCGTTGTCGGCCGCCCGCGCCCGATACGATGCCGGCGAGAGGAACGGGGAGATCCTGCGGGCCACGATGCGGGTAGCCCTCGCCGCCGAACCGTTCGCCGCTCCCGAATACGTGAGTTGCGCGGACCCGGCCACGCTCCTCGAGTTGGACCGCGTCACTAGCCAGGCGCTCCTATCGATGGCGGTCCGCTTCGGCACAGTTCGTCTCATCGACAACGAGCCATTGCCCTAACGGGCAATGGCTTTGGCGGTTGGCCTTTGGCCAACCGCGAGTGGGCCGCAGCCGCAGCGGGCAATGGCTTTGGCGGTTGGCCTTTGGCCAACCGCGAGTGGGCCGCAGCCGCCTCCTCGCGCTGCCCAGCACCGCCCGCGTCCCGCAGCCGGGAACCGTGCGAACCCGCCCAGCGTCCTCGTCCCGACAGCCGTGGACACGCGGCCCACCAATAGTCGAGCACAAGAGGGCACGGCGATGACCATCGACGCCAACCAACCGCCTACCGGCAGCTCTGTCGGGAACGTCGTCCGACGCGTCGCCGGGGCTCACATTGGCCGTGTGCCCATCGGCGGGCTCGTGGCAGCCGTCGCCGTCGCGACGCTCCTGGGCACGGCCTACTACCTGGGCAACCCGTCCGTGGCCGGTAGTGGTGGCCTCGGGTCCAACCAGAGGGCCCTATCGGCGGAGGGCGCGCCGGCTATCGGCACCGTGTCCGGTGACTCGACCGGCGCGTTCAAGGCCGCAGCCCCCGGCTCGTTCGGAGGCGACAGTGGCCCCACCGCGGCGGCCACGCCGGGCGATCAGCTGACGGCCGGGCTCGAGACGACGCAGATCGTCAAGACCGGCTCCATGGCCCTCGAGGTCTCCGACCTGAACAAGGCCGTTTCCCAGGCCCAATCGACCATCGTGGGAATGGGCGGCGACGTGAGCCAGTCGTCCAGCGCAGGCGACAAGACGGCAGCCGTCGCCACCGTGACGTATCGCGTGCCCGTAGCCAAATGGGACGATGCCCTCCTGGCGATGCGCGGCCTCGCGAGCAGGGTCATCTCCGAGCAGACGAACTCCGCCGACGTCACGGCACAAGTGATCGACGTGGAAGCCCGCCTCAACAACCTCAACGCGACAGAGTCGGCTCTGCAGTCGATCATGGCGCGAGCGACGGCGATCTCGGACGTCCTCGCCGTCGAACAGCAGCTCAGTCAGACGCAGGGTCAGATCGAGCAGCTCACGGCCCAGCGGGATTACCTCAAGAACCAGGCCGCAATGAGCACGCTGAGCGTGTCCTTCTCCACCCCAGCCGCGACGGTCACGACCCAGACTGCTCAGGGCTGGGATCTGGGCGCTCAGGTCGATCAGGCCGGGGGCCAGCTCGTCCGCATGGGGCAGGGCCTGGCCACGATCGCCGTCTGGACCGTGGTCGTGGGCTTCCCGATCCTGATCGGGCTGACGTTCCTGGGCGGGATCTGGTGGATCGTCAGGCGTATCGCCCGACGGCGGCGTCACGTGACAGCCGCAGCCTGACCCCGGATCGAAGAGCCGCCGGCGAGTGACCAGGGTGACGCCGGCTCAGGGGCCGCGACCGCAACGCGGCAGCGACTCACTGCCCCTCCGCGGGTAGCCGAGAGCGGCGATTCGCACGTGCACCGTTCTGTACGGAGCGCTAGCCTCGGCTGGTGGTCTTGCGCTCCACGAGGGCGACCACGTCGCGCAGCCGGCTGACCGTATCCGAATCGACGGCATCGGGCTCGAGGTAAGGGCCGAGCCGCTCGAGGATGTCCACCACGAGGCCGAAGAAGACGCTCGCGTCGGCGAGGAAGAACTGCGGCTCGTTGTTGTACCGAACGAGCGTCAGACGGCCCTGCAGGACACGCCGCTCCTCCACGTGTGCAACCTGCGTCGAGAAGTTGTGCCCCTGGATCCCGTCGGGGTTGTTCAGGTAGTTGAGAGCGTTGTCGATCGCCAGGCCGAAACGAGCGCGCCAGGCGACCATGCGCTCCTGGACTTCGGGCGGAATCCGCACTTCGGCCGTCTCGTCGAAGACCTCGGGCGTCACCGTCAGCAGACCCACCAGGGTCGCGCCGGCGCGGGCACCGAGCATCACCTGGAGCGAACGCTCGAGAGTGAATACCTCTGAGTCGAAACGTGGACTTGTGATGACATCCGTCAGGAGGTCCTCCACGTTGTCCAGAACGCCCGGCTCGGCGAGGGCGTTGGCAAGGTGGAGGGTTTCCTCCTTGAACAGGAACTGCTCTTCGTGGTCGAGCATCGAGGCTCCTATGCCGAGCGGCGCCAGGTCGGCGGTATTTCGCTGTTCGGGGCCCGCGCGGGTCGTCAGCCGCCGGCCGCAGCCGCAGGATCGTAGCACCGAGAGGTTCCGGCAGGCGCGCCTCGGCCGGCTGCGAACTGCCACGGAACCGACTCGCCCGGCTGCCGGGCGAGGAGCGGCCCCGACGCGAGGGGTACGTCGGGGCCGCAGAGAGTTGCCGTGAACCGTTTGTTGAACGGTCTATGGATAGAGACCGCGTAGAGAGGTGGCGTCGGCCACTCGCTGGACCGCGAGCATGTAAGCCGCGGTCCTCATGTTCACTCTCTCCTTGAGGCTCATGTCGAGAGTGCTCGCGAAGGCTCTCTGCATGATCGCGCGGAGCTTCTCGTTTACGTGATCGATGCTCCAGAAGTCGCGATCGAGGTCCTGAACCCATTCGAAGTAGCTGACCGTGACGCCGCCGGCGTTGCAGAGGATGTCCGGGATGACGAACTTGGCGTTCTTGTACAGGATCTCGTCCGCTTCTGGGGTCGTCGGGCCGTTGGCGGCCTCGGCGATCATACGGGCCTTGATCCGTCCGGCGTTGGCGGCCGTGATCTGATTCTCGAGAGCGGCGGGGATCAGGATGTCGCAATCGAGTTCGAGCAACTCCGCGTTGCTTATCTCTTTGGTGCCGGGGAAGCCGACGACCGAGTGGTGCTCCTGCTTCCAGGCCAGGACCGAATTGGGATCGAAGCCGTCGGCCTTGTAGATCCCGCCGGTCGAATCGCTGACGGCCACGATCTTGGCGCCCTGGGCGAACATCAGCTGAGCGGCAATGGATCCGGCGTTGCCGAAGCCCTGGACGGCGACCCTGCACTTGGCGAGGTCCATGCCCAGATGTCGCGCGGCATCCTGGATTGTGTACACGGCGCCTTGAGCCGTCGCCTCATTGCGGCCTTCGGACCCACCGAGCGCGATCGGTTTACCGGTGACCACGGCGGGTGACGTGTACCCGACATGCATCGAGTAGGTATCCATGATCCAGGACATCGTCTGTGAGTTGGTGTTCACGTCCGGTGCCGGGATGTCCCTCTCGGGGCCGATGATGATGCTTATCTCGGTCGCGTAGCGCCTGGTCAGGCCCTCCAGCTCGCGCTGGCTGAGCTTCTTGGGGTCGACGATTACGCCGCCTTTGCCGCCGCCGAACGGGATGCCGACCACGGCACATTTCCAGGTCATCCACATCGCCAGGGCCTTGACCTCGTCGAGGGTCACGTCCTGGTGATAGCGGATTCCGCCTTTGGCCGGGCCGCGGCCGAGGTTGTGCTGAACCCGATAGCCCGTGAAGACCTGGACAGTGCCATCGTCCATCTTCACGGGGAAATGGACGGTCAGTTCGCGCTTCGGCTCGCGCAAGACCTTTCGGAGTCCGGGGGAGAGATGGAGATGCTCGGCGGCCAGATCGAACTGGCTCTGGGCGACATCCCATGCGTTGATCGCGGGGGCGATCTGCTCGGTCGCCATATTCTCGAAACCCTCCAGTGCCGGAGGGCAGCCGCGGGAGCAACCGATCGAGTGGTTCGGCCTGCTTCCTCGAACGACCCCGACAATGTCGCGGTGGCCTTCCGATTGGCCCGGAAAGCGGCGCCGCAGGTTCCACTTGGGCCGGAGTATAGACCTCGCCGCCAGATTCGCCAGCCCGAAGGGTCAGTTGGTGCATAGGCCGAACGGCCTAACGTTATGGCACTGGCATGGCGATACAACCCAACGAATCGTGGGCGCGGCAGCCAGTTACCCTAACGGCGCAAGTCTGGCGACAAGGACCCGGCCGAGGTTGCCGGGCGCGATCGTCGAGGTCGCCCGGGGCGAGGGCCTATTGCGCCAGGACGAGAACGGCGCCATAAGCGCCCGGACCCACGTGGGCGCCCACCACCGGCCCGATGAGCTGCGCGGTGACCAGCTTCGGGGCCGGCCCCGGCAGGCGGGCCAGAACCTCGTCGCGAAAGGCGGCGACTTCAGCCGGGGGCGAGTACATGATGTGAAGCTCCTCGACCGGGTCCGCCGTCAGCCGCGCAATCACTCGCTCCCGAGCCTTGGCCCTCGTCCTGGGCTGTTCGGCGGCCACCACGAGGCCGTCCTCGACCGTGATGATCGGCTTCACGGAGAGCATTCCCCCGATGGCCGCGCGGGCGTGGCTGATCCGGCCGCCCTTTCGAAGGTAGTCCAGAGTGTCGAGTGCGACGAAGAGAGTTATTCGATCGCGCAACTGCCCGAGGCGCTCGGCGATGCCGGCCGCCGGGATCCCTTCGGCCGCCAGTCTCGACCCGTGAATCGCCATCGCACCTATCGCCAGGGAAGCCGACTGAGAGTTGACGATCTCGATCGCCTGGTCAGGCAGCATCTCCCGCGCTATCTGGGCGCTGCGCAGGGTCGCGGACAGCTTGTCGCCCAGGCAGACGCAGACCACACCGCCGGCGCCATCTGCGAGGGCTTCCTCGAAGGCTCGCTTGAACTGCCCGGCACTCGGCGCCGCCGTGTGGGGAAACGGGCTGTCGGGGGCGCGCAGCTGGAGCCAGAACTCCTCGGGCGTCAGATCGTCGGGCGACAGGTAGCTTCGATCTCCGAACGCGACGGTGAGCGGCACCTGTCGAATCTTGTATTCGCGCAGCTGAGTCGGGGTGAGGTCCGATCCCGAATCGGTGACGACGGCGACGGTCATCGGTCCTCCTTCACTACAGCGACTGGCGGCCCGATGCCATTTCCGGCGGCGTTGGCACCGACATCGCGTGGAGAATGCGACTGATTCGGGTCACCTTGCAGGAACGCGTCGGCCGTGGCAGAGCTCATCTCCATGCCGCGCAGGCGGAGGAGCGCGGTGATGCCGACGGTCAGCAGCAAGACCGTCGCGACCGCGAGTCCGTCGATGCCGCGCCAGGTGGCGGCGATTCCGCCGATCAGCGCGCCGATCACTTGACCCATGCCGAGGAATACCGAGTAGAGGCCCATGATCGCGCTGCGATCTTCGTCGTAGCCCTCGCTGACGTCGGCCAGGAGACCCAGCGCCGCCGGCGTCGCGCCCGACAGGATGAAGAGCGCGACCAGACCCACTCCGCCGAGACCCAACAGCAGCCCCATCGAAGAGCCGCCCAGGTGATTGATCAGGATGACGTCGACGGCCATGACGCCGAAGGCCGCGACACCGGCCAGCAGCATCGTTGTCCGCCGGAAGCGAGAGTAGACGGCGCCCCAGAACAAGAGGCCCGCGCCGAAGAAGACCGCGAAGACCGCCTCGCCCAGGCCGATCGTCGAGGCCGATACACCCTGCATCAGGAACTGGCTCGGATCGTGCTGATTCCCCTTCAGCAGGAGTGGCGCCTGCGAGGCCCACACCCCCAGAACCGCGTTGATGGCTAGCCACGTGGGCGCGAAGAGCAGGACCTTGTGGCTGGTCGCGATCCTCCAGTAGTGCCTCAGCTCTGAGCCTGCACGCTTTCCCGCCGGCTGCGGCCCGCGGCCCTCGAGCTCGGCCGCCCTCTCTCGCGGGACCTCCGAGACACCATAGGCGTACAGCCCGAGAGCGCACAGATAGAACAGGCAGTTGAGAAAGAAGGCCGGCCGGCCAAACGCGTCCCACAGCAAACCCGAGAGGGCAGGCCCAACGGCCAGCATGCCCCCGAGTGAAACGAGCTCGAAGAGCGAGACCACGCGGCCTCGCAACTTCTCGTCGTGGGAGGTCTCGGCCGCGATGAAACCGAGCGTCGAAGGGATCGAGGCGGCAGTGGAGCCTCCCTCCAGCAGGCGCGTGACGAAGAGCACCGGCAGGTGGGTGGTGAGGCCGGTCATGAAGACTGCCACGCCGCCGAAGAGCGGGCCGACCAGCATGATCAACTTGCGACCGTAGCGGTCCGCCAGAACGCCGAAGGCGATCGCGCCCGTCAGCTCCGTGGCATAGAACCCGCCGGTGAGAAGCGAGATCGCCCCCGGACCGGTCCCTCGGCCGCGCGTCATGTCGTCGACGAGGAAGACGAGCATGCCGCCGGTTATGGCCGTGCTGACGCGCAGCACAAACGTCGCCACGAGCATGGAGCCGATGGAGCGATTCATTGGCCGATAGCCTAGCGGCACCGGCGAAAGCGCGCGACCGCAGAACGGACGTCAGCCGCACATCCGCCTATCGAAGGCACCGGCTCATCGGGCACCTGAGCCGGCGCACGGTCCGCCCGGAACGTCGTCGCCCCCTTCCGCAGGCCATGGAGACCTCTCTCGTGGGACAGGCCGCGGGCGCTGGCTCGGCCGGGGGCGGGTCTATACTCCGGCTACCGGTGGCTCGCCGCGCTCACAATCGCCCTGCCACCGGTTACTAATTGGCGACTCCGGTGAGCGACTTTGGCCGGCCGGAGCGGAGCCGGCGCTCCGGCGTGGCGAGCGCGCAACGAAGGGCGCGAGACGCGGTCCGTGGCCCCTTGCATCGACGCCTCGGGGCCCGCATCATCGGTGCCACGCATCTGGAGAGGCGTACTTGGGACTTTCAGCTCCAGCGCCGTTCCTCGTGACGCTCGACGTTGCGACGGGAAACGTGGCGCACAGCCCGGCGAACCGCCTGCCGGCGCTCGGACGACGGCCATGAACGACCGGGCTTCGGGCGACCGGCTTGTGGGCGACCGGACTGCGGGCGAACCGGTCGTGCGCGACCCGGCCGTGGGCGCTTCGACACGACGCGCTACAAGTATTTCGGAGCGCGTGTTCGCGCTGCCTGCCGCGGGCCACTTCATCGACCGGCCCACGCGCCGTCGAGCCGGCGTCTTCCGCCGAGCCCTGCGCCAGGAGATCGCGCGGCTGCGTGATCCGAAGCGGCTCGCTCTGGTCATCGCGCTCGGGTTGGTGGCCGGCCTCGTGCTGGCCGGCCTGCTGGCGCGCGGCGAAGCGGCAGGTGCGGACGCACGAGCCTATTGGGCAGCCGGCCGGTTGTGGGTTAGCGGCGGCGACCCCTACCACCCCACCGGGCCGTTCATGCCTTATGTGTACACACCCTGGATGCTGCCGATTTTCGTCCCGTGGTCGCTGCTGCCCTGGGACGTGGCCTGGTTCGTCTGGCGCGGCGCGACCGTTGCCGCGATGCTGTGGTCGGCCCACTGGGCCTACAAGCGACGGCCGATGACGACGGCCGTCATCCTCATCCTGCTGGCGTTCCCGATTGCCGCCAACCTGGACACCGGCAACATCAACCTGCCGCTGGCGCTGCTCCTGTTTGGCGCCCAGTTCGCCGGCCCGAGACTCGCCGGTCTGCTGTGGATGGTCGCCACGACTCTGAAATGGCTGCCGGCGCTGCTCTGGCCGATACTCACGCCGCGAGGTCGGCTGTGGGGAATCATCTGGTTCGCGCTGGCCGCGCTGCTGACGATCCTGACGCTGCCGGCCACTCTCGTCCAACTCCAGGTTCTCTTCGGGTTCCCGCGGCCGGCCAGGGTCGACTACTTCGTCTTCGCTTGGGCCGTCGTGCCGTGGGTCTACCTCCATCCCGAGGCGTTCCGGTGGCTAATGCCTTCGGAGTGGCCGGGTATCGCCCGCACCGTCGTTTGCTCGGTCGCCGTCTGGCGGCATCACTGGCGGCGCAGCCCGGAGCGAACGGCCGAAACCCTGCGACGGGTGATGAGCTCCCGCGTTCGTACGTTCCTGGGTCTCGGCGGCGCGTGACCTCGCGCGGACAACTCGTTGCGCCTGGCCCAACCTGCCGCTTGACCGCGAGTCCCGGTCATACCCTGCTTTGATGACTCACCTCGATCGGCTACACGCGAACTGGCCGGCCACGATTCTCGTTGCCGACGACGAGGAGTCAGTGCGCTCCACACTCCGCCATGCGCTGGAGGGGGCCGGCTACTACGTCATCGACGCCTCTACCGGTTCGCGAGCCGTCGCAATTGGCGAACGGGAACGCCCGGACCTCTTCATCCTCGACATCTCCATGCCCGACGCCGACGGGGTGGAGATCTGCCGCGCCATCAAGAGCGACCCGATCACCCGTCTGACGCCGGTCATTCACCTCACGGGTCAGACCGACCGCGCAGAGCGGCTGCGGGCTCTGGATGCCGGGTCTGACGAGTTCGTCACCAAGCCCTTCGACGTGGAGGAGCTGCTGATTCGAGTTCGTTCGCTGCTTCGGACCAAGCATCTGACCGACCATCTGGTCAGCGCCGAGGCCGTCCTCGTGGCGCTGTCCCGAACAGTCGAAGCCCGCGACAACTACACCGAGAAGCACCTGCACCGCGTGGCCGACCGTTCCGTTGAGGTCGCCCGCCGGATGGGCATGAGCGAGCGCGAGATCGAGAGCGTCCGTCTCGGCGGCCTCTATCACGACCTCGGCAAGATCGCCGTCCCCGATAGAGTCCTGCACAAGCCCTCGACTCTGGACCGGGCCGAATATGCCCTGGTGCGGCGCCACCCCGAGGCAGGCGCCGAGATCGTCCGGCCACTTAGGGCGTTCGATGGTCCGGAAGCAGCCGTGCTCCACCACCACGAGCGGTTCGATGGGACCGGCTATCCATACGGGCTGCGTGGAGAAGAGATTCCTCTGGCCGCTCGGATCGTGGCCGTCGCCGATTCCTTCGACGCCATGACGACCGACCGTCCGTACCGGTTGGCCCTGCGCGCCGAGGATGCTCTGCAGCGGCTCGACGACGGACGCGAGGAGCAGTGGGACCCGCTTGTCGTAGACGTCTTCGTAACTCAGTACGTCGGCAGCGGCGAGGGTCGCGAAGTCGCCGAGGGGCTGTAGGCGGGTCCGCCGATTGGGACCGGCTACGGGCGATGGATCTCGCGCTCGTACTCGGGGAAGTAACGGACGATCGTCGAAAGCCCGAACGATCTCAGGATCGACTCCTTGGGCTCGCGGGCCAGCAGGAACTCGAAAGAACGCCGGACAAGGTTCGTCGGATCTGCCGCACCAGGGGCGAATCGGGCAAGCTCACCCTCAGTGACGCCCACCTCGAACTCGCGGCTAGCGCCGTGATCGGTGACGGTGACGCACGCTACCCAGCCGCCGTCGACCCCCGAGCATTCGACCGCGATGGCGCTCATCCAGGCCTCTCCTGCGTCGAATCCGGCTGGCAATGCGGACACCAGAATGTCCGTCGGTTCAGTCGACCGTGATTTCGACCTAAGACGACCGAGCCGCAGCGGCGGCAGGGCCTGTCGGCCCGGCCATACACCCACAGCCTGCCCTCCCGGCGGCGCGGAGCAAGACCGGGCTCCGTGGTGACGCGCGCTCCACCCTCGAGGTTCGCGAGGAGCATCCGCCGTGATGACAGGATGAGTGTCCGTAGAACGCCGTCTCCGAGATCGGCGACGCAGGCGAACGGATGGACTCGCTCGACGAACAAGACCTCGCTCTTGTAGACATTGCCGACTCCCGCCAGCGCGTTCTGATCGACAAGGGCTTCCGCGATGGTCAGAGAAGCGCGTTCTGAGGCGCGGAGGCGACGGACTATTTCGGCGACCTGATCCTCGCCGAACGGCCCGGCCATCAGGTCCGGACCCAGAGCGGCGAGCACCGGATGGACCGCCTCCGCCCGAGCGTCGAACAACTCGACCGTGGGAGCGTCGAAGCAAACCGCCACTGCGCCTGCCACTTCAAGAGCGATGCGGGCACGGGCGGCGGGTCGGAGCCAGCGTTCGCCGGGCGCGTAACGATGCCATGACCCGTGCATGCCCAAGTGGGTCCGCAACTCCAGGCCGGAGTCGAAGCGGATGAGGAGCTGTTTGCCGCGCGACTCGATCGACTCGATCGTCGCCCCGATCAGGCGGTCCGCCCTGGGTCCCGGCTGGCGTGCCGAGGCGGACACTATCCGGCGGCCGACGAAGTGCGGGCGGAGGGCCGCTGCCGTTCGGTAGAGAGTGTCGCCTTCGGGCATCGGCGCGGCGGCCGGCTAGCGGCGAGGTCCGGTGCCGCGAAGTCCCGGGCCACTCGGTCCGGAGGGGCGGCGCCAGTAGTTGTCGGCCTGAGCCGTCTCCGGCGCCAGGCCTCGCCCCGCCACGACTACCCGGCGGCTTGAGGGTCGAAGGACGAAACCACGGTATCCGGCGACGAAACCGGCCTCCTCCAGGAGTGGCCGCCACGCGGACGAGGCGACCGGATCTCCGTCAACTCGAGCGATCACGAGTTCGCGCAACCGACCGTCTTCGACCAGCCCGCGCAGGGCCGCAAGCGCCGCCCGGGCCATTTCGCCGTCGTCGGCCGCGGGCAGCGTCTGGAGAGAGTGCCCGCCACGTTCCAGATACAGGACCGCCGCCCCGTCGACGAGGACCACGTACGCTCCGGCTGCCCTCTGGAGAGGCCGGCGATCCGCGTTGCTACGCCGCGGCCATGCCAGCGCCGCGCCGTATGGGTTCGCGGGATCGGCCGCGGCCAGGAGATGGACTACCGGGCCGCCGCCGGGGCCCGCGCCGGGGCCGGGGCCGGGGCCGGAGCCGGAGCCGGCGGCGCCGCCGGGGCCCGCGCCGGGGCCGGGGCCGTCCGGCGCCTCGCGCAGCGAGCGCAACCGATCCACCGCCCCGGGCAGGGCGAACTGCGCCGCACCAAGCCCATCGACGAAGTAGCCGCGTCGGATCCGGCCCGATTCCTCCATCGCACGAAGCACCGGATAAACAGCGCTGAAACCTCCGGCGACTTCTTCGGCGACGACCGACTCGCGGGTGAGCACGCCATGGCGTTCGAGAAGCGCAGTGGCCAGCGAATGCATACGCGTTGTGGCCGCCGCTCCGCCACGTCCGGTGCCCGCGCCCCGCGTCGCGGTCGCGACGGGGCCGGTGGCCGCGCCGCCAGATCCTGTGGCTGCGGCGCCAGGTCGTGTGGCTGCGGCGCCGCCATCGGTCGCATGGACGAGCGACCAACGCCCGGCCGCTTCCGGCGGGCCAAGCTGCAGCCTGCCGGGCCGCGGCCGCCGCTCGCCCGTGGGACGCCGCCAGCGCAAGGCGCGCAGCGGCGCGAAGGTATCGTTCGTGATCTCGCCGGCCCAGACCAGGTTCCACAACGCGTCGAGGACCTCGCGTTCCGGAGCCGCGCCGGCCGCCGACGCCAGCTCGCGATAGAACGAGGCGCCGCGGTCGCGCAGCCGCTGACGCAGCAGCTCGTGCAACTCGTCGCCGGGCGGCTCGGACTCGCCGGCGGCCGGCAGGCCCGTCGCCGGCGGGCCTGCCGCCAGATCGCGCAGAGCCTCGCGGCCGGGGCGATACAGGACGATGCGCCCGTCGTCGCGGCCGAGGCTGCCCCGCCCGACCCACGCCACCTCGCCCAGAGCGCCCAGTTCATCGAGGAGGCGCGGCTGATATCCGGGGATTCGGACGGGCAGGACGTCGCGCTCCAGAACCGAGGCCGGGATGGGCACGCCCGCCAGCTGATCCACCACCTCCGCCAGCCGCTCGAGCGCCGCCTCTGGCCGGAGGGCGTTCGCCGCAGCACCGGCGACCGGCCGGACTCCCTGCCAGGCCGGCAGGAACCGCGCCAGGACGACCTGTTCGACCGGCTCGACCTCGCGCCGAAGGCGGGCCAAAGAACGGCGCCGCAGCTGGCGCAGAACCTCCGGATCGCACCACTCGCGCTCTGTCCCGCCCGGCCGGAACTCGCCGCGCAGGATCGTGCCCGCTTCGAGCAGCTTCTCGAGCGCCAGCTCGACTCGACTCGACGACGCCGCCCATCGCCGCGCCGGCTCCGGGGCGTGGAACGGTCCGTGGCCCCGAGCCCACCGCGCCACGAGGCCGCCGAGAGCGTCATCCACCGGGGCGAGGAATGCCGCCGGCACGCCCACCGGCAGCGCCACTCCGAGAGCGTCGCGGTATCTGGCCGCGTCTTCGATCGGGATCCAGCGCTGGTCCCCGGCGATCCGAAGGGCGACCGCGCGGCGCGAGCCCTCCAGCGCGGCCAGCCACTCTCCTGCGGCCGCCGATTCCACGATGCGGGCGGCGACCTCTTCCACGGATAGATCGCCCAGGCGCCGCAGCATGTCGTGCAACGAGTCCGCGGTCCGGGCGGCTCGCTCCGGGATGAGTGCCTGGAGCGCAAGTTCCAGGTCCGCCAATGCGGCCGGATCGATCAGGTCGCGCAACTCCTCCTGGCCGAGCAGTTCGCGCAGCATCTCTCGGTCCAGGGCCAGCGCTCCGGCGCGCCGTTCCGCCAGCGGGGCATCCCCCTCGTACATATAGGCGGCCAGATAGTCGAAGAGCAGGGAGCCGGCGAACGGCGATGCCGCGACCGTTTCCACCTCGCGGACTTCGATCTCGAGGCGGGCGACTCCGCCGAGAACCTCGCGCAGGGCCGGCAGGTCGAATAGATCGGCCAGACATTCTCGGTACGTTTCCACGATGATCGGGAACGAGCCGTACCGGCTGGCCACGGCGAGCAGCCCCGCCGAGCGCTGGCGTTGCTGCCAGAGCGGCGTTCTCGAGCCGGGCCGGCGCCGCGGCAGGAGCAGCGCCCGAGCGGCGTTCTCGCGGAATCGGGCCGCGAACATGGCAGAGGAGCCAAGCCGTCCGACGACCAGATCCTCGACCTCTTCGGCCGAGGGGAACAGGAGATCGCGCAACTCGCCGTCGTGGCCGCGGCCCCCGGCAACCTCGCTCTCGGGCAGCCGGATCGCGATGCCGTCGTCCGACCAGATCGTCTGCGCGCCCTGGCCGAGCCGCTCCTCAAGCCGCGCCTCGATCGCCATCGACCACGGCGCGTGGATCCGCCCGCCGAACGGTGTCAGCATGACGATCCGCCAGTCGCCCAGTTCGTCGCGGAACCGCTCGACGACGATGCGCCGATCCGTGGGCAGCGACCCGGCTATTTCCCGCTCCTCGGTGAGGTAGCCCAGGACGTTCTCCGCCGCAAGTTCGTCGAGGTCGTGGTGCTCGAGTAGCCGCCGCCTGGCACGCGCCCGTCCGCGCTCACCGCCGGCCAGATCGCCTTCGAGCTCGCGCACGAACTCGCCGACCGCCCGCCCCAATTCGATCGGCCGCCCGAGCATATCGCCGTGCCAGAACGGGATCTTGCCGGGCACGCCCGGCGCCGGCGACACGACCACCCGATCGGGCTTGATCTCCTCGACCCGCCAGCTTGTCGCCCCGAGCGCGATCACCTCGCCGACACGGCTCTCGTAGACCATCTCCTCGTCGAGTTCGCCGACCCGCCGCCCCGACGTGCCTGCGTCGCCGACCATGAACACCGGATAAAGGCCGCGGTCCGGAATGGTGCCGCCGCTCGTGACCGCCACCGTCCGCGCGTCGCGGCGGCCCTCGACTCGCCCCGTCTCGCGGTCCCACACGACCCGCGCCTTCAAGTCCGCGAACTCGTCGCTCGGATATGCGCCGGCCAGCATGCCCAGAACCGCCTCGAACGCCTCGCGGGTCAGGCTCTCGTACGGCGCCGCCCGCCGCGCCGTCTCGAACAGCTCGTCCGCTGTCCAGGCCTCGCGGACGGTCATGGCCACGATCTGCTGGGCCAGCACGTCGAGCGGGTTGCGCGGCAGCTTCGTCTCTTCGATCGCGCCTTCGTGCATGCGGGCCGTCACTACCGCGGTTTCGAGCAGGTCGCCGCGGTATTTCGGGAAGAAGACGCCGCGGCTCGGCTCGCCGAACTGGTGTCCCGCCCGACCGACACGCTGCAGGCCGCTGGCGACGCTCGCCGGGCTCTCCACCTGGATGACGAGATCGACCGCGCCCATGTCGATGCCGAGTTCCAGCGAACTGGTGGCGACGATCGCCGGCAGGCGACCGGCCTTGAGCGCCTCCTCGATCTGAACGCGCTGCTCGCGCGCCAGCGAGCCGTGGTGGGCTCGAACCAGCTCCTCACCGGCCAGCTCGTTGAGCTTGTTGGCCAATCGTTCGGCCAGCCGGCGGGAGTTGACGAAGACGATCGTGGAGTGATGCGCACGGATCAGTTCGAGGATTCGCGGATGGATCGCCGGCCAGATGCTGCTGCGCGCCTCCGGGGCCGTGACCGGGCCGCCGGGCTGCTCCTCAGGCGGCAACAGTTCGCCGAGCTTGCTCAT
>Ga0182021_10002176_pt1 | contig 22840 bp, 18 predicted proteins | sample 612E3MmetaG_FD_120493 | JGI IMG/M metagenome (GOLD analysis project Ga0182021, IMG submission 120493) | Permafrost microbial communities from Stordalen Mire, Sweden - 612E3M metaG (Illumina Assembly) | ecosystem: Environmental > Terrestrial > Soil > Wetlands > Permafrost | place: Sweden... | reverse complement strand
TGGCTCAGCGACCGCGAGCGCGGCGGCTTCTATGCCTCGCAGGATGCCGACTACTCCATGGACGACGACGGCGACTACTTCACTTGGACCCTAGAAGAAGCGAAGGCCGTACTGACCGAGGAAGAAGCACAGGTTGCTGGGCTCTACTACGACATCAACGAAGTCGGCGAGATGCATCACAATCCGAAAAAGAACGTGCTGTACATCCGCGCTGATCTCTCGGAAATCTCCGGCCGCCTGACTCTGAGCGAAGTCCGTGTCCGTGAACTACTCGCTTCGGCGAACAAAAAGCTGTATGCCGCACGTCTCCAGCGGCCGACGCCGTACGTGGACAAGACGGTTTATGTGGGCTGGAACGCCATGTGCGTTTCGGCATACCTTAAGGCCGCGCGTGTGCTCGCTCTCGACGGGACGCGCCACTTTGCGTTGCGTTCACTCGACAGGCTGCTTGCGGATGGGTGGAGTGCGGAGGGCAAGTCAACCGCGGCGGACAAGAGTGTCCGCCCCACATTGAAACACGTCATCGCCTACTCCGACCCGAAAGCCGACCTCCGCGAAACCGCCGGCGTGCTCGACGACTACGCTTGCACTGTGATCGCCTGCCTTGATGCGTATGAGGCGACGTCTGCGCTCAGCTACTTCAAGTTTGCCCAGAAGATCGCGGACACGATGATCGCCCGCTTCTTCGACCCCATCTCCGGCGGATTCTTCGACGTTGCGGACACCACGGCGGGCAAGTCAAGCGAAGAAGGCGCTCTTGGGATCCTCGGCACGCGGCGCAAGCCCTTCCAGGATTCGCCCACTCCCGCGGGCAATTCGGCGGCGGCGATTGCCCTGCTGCGGCTGCACTCCTACACCAATGATCGGGCGCATCGCGAGAAAGCCGAGCAGACTCTCGAAGTTTTTGCCGGCTCGGCCCCGCAATTCGGAATGTTCGGCGCCACCTATGGCCTGGCCGTGATGCACTTCACCCATCCGCACACGCAGGTGGTCGTCATCGGCCAGGACGAACTTGCGGAACAGTTGTGCCGGGCGGCTCTTGGACCACTCTCTCTGACCAAAGCTGTGCTGCGTCTGCCCGCGAGCGAAGCGGTGCCGCAGAACCTGCCTCCCGCGCTGGCAGAGACCATTCCCAAGCTTCCGGCGCTGCGCGAAGCAAAGTCGTTCGCCGTAATTTGCTCGGGCTTCACCTGCCAACCCCCGGTTTTCGATGTTGCGCAACTCGAGCAGACGCTGCGCTCGTCGTCACGCCCGGCGGCGTAAGCTGATATCCAGATGAACTAGATGGGCTCCCGTCTTCATTGACTGGAGCCCATCACATTTTCAGGACTAGAAGTGAAAACCCACCTCAGCCGTGACGGCGCGCGGTGTGACGAAGTGCGTCCCGCTGAACGTGGAAAGGAAGTTGTAGAGTGCGGTCTTGTTCGTCACATTGATGGCCGTGACTTGAAGGCTGAACTTGTATTTATCGCCGTGAAATAGGTTGTCGTGGCCCACAGCGATGTCGAAGAGGTGCCGGGGAGCGATGCGCGGCGGGTTGTGATCGTCACTCTCGGTGCCGGGCGCAGGGGTTGTGACCCGCGTCGATCCGTATTGCGAGGGCGCACAACTGGCCAGAGGCGATGTCAACGTTGGAACTAGGTTGCCGCAGAATAGCCCAGCCTGCATCTGCTGATCGGCTGTCAGGATGATCAGATCCACCGGCGTCGTGGTATCGGTTGCGAATGGAACCGCGCCGGCCACCTGTCCGCTGTCGTAGCGCCAGTTGAAGCCGACCCACGGTCCACGCTGCCAAGGCTGATATTGCAGGTGAGTGGTCTGGTTGAATTTCTCGTCGTGGTCGATGCGGAAAGGTGTGCCACCCTGCCCGACCGTCACCCCCAGTCCTCCGATCTGCGGAGGAAAGAAGCGCGCGGCGACGCTCGAGAAAACCATGAGTGCGGAGAATCCGTGGAAGTCCGGTATGCTCACGCGTCCTGCAAATCCGGGAATTTTGGAGTTGTGCCAGGCAATCGGGAAAAAGATGGGCGTGTTCCCCAGGATGCTGAAGTCGTAGCCGTTGTGTGTGTACTTCCAGATGTACTCGCCCGAGAAGACCAAGTACTTTCCAAACGCCTGCTGCAATCCAGCGTGGAATTCGTTGCGCCAGCCCGGACTGAATTGTGCCGGCACGCATGGGACCAGGGCCGCAATCACCGGAACATCGCAACCCGTGCTGGAAAGCACCAGGTTCTCATTGAACGGAGTTTCCAGCACGCGCGCGTAGGAAACGCGCAGCACGGTGTTGGTCTTTTTGACGTTGTAGGCAACACCCAGGCGGGGCTCGGCTTCACGATGGGTGGCCAGGCCGTTATAGAAATCGCCGCGCAGGCCCAGGTTCAGCGACCAACTTCCGTTCGTGATCGTGTCCTGAACGTACAACGCGAGTTGTTTAACGTCGGTGTGCCCGTGAAAAGTGAACAAGCCTCCGCCGCGCGTCAAGTCGAAAGGCGCAAGGGTCGCGCATGGCGTCCCGGGAATTGCGTTGCCGCTCTCGTCGAGGCACGAGGGCGTGATGGACGGGATGAGATTCGGGTCGACAATTCCGATGTGGTTGTCCTCGGTGAGAAAAGTCTGTTGGTAGGTCGCTCCCACTTTCAGATTATGGATGCCTTTCGCATACGAGATATCGGAACGCAGGCCAGCGTTGGCCAGCGTCCGGTTCTGACCGATCGTCTCCTGCTGGATCGGCCCCAGATCGGCGAAAGGATTGCCGCTTGGGTAGTAGTTGTACTGGTCCCGGCGGATAAAGCCGCCGAGGGTAAACACCGCCGTCGGACTGAGCACGCGTGTCCAGGACGGCGCGAAATTCACGGTCTTGATCTGCGAGCGCTGGTCGGTGGAGCCGACAGGACTCCCTTGCTGATCGAGGACGTTCAAGTTGTCGAACGCGTTCGGATTCTGGAACCACGATCGCGTGAATCCCAGATTAACGTGAATCGAGTCCGCCTTCGAGACTTGAAAGTCCCCTCGATCGAACAGGTTCTCTTCATTGCCTTTGTCGTGAATCACGGAGAACTCCGGCCCATCGAGAAAACGCCCAGTGTTCAAGCCGCTTGCAGAAATAAAGCTTCCCCAGTTCGGGCCACCGTAGCCGAGGTTGAACCCGGCACTGGAGGTTCCAAAGCTTCCAAAAAACGCCGTAACGCTGCCCTTGGGCGTGGTCAGGCCCTGACCGGAACGCGTCGTTACGTTCACCACAACACTGGTCTTCTCCCCGTATTCGGCCGGGGGCGCACCGGAGATCACCTCCAGCGACTCGACTGAATCGAGCGGAATCTGGTTGGAGAAGATCTTGCTCTGCTGGTCGGTGATGGGCTGGCCATCGACCGAAAACGAGTTTTCGGCGTGGTCGCCCAGGCCATGGAAAAGGCCATTCGAATCGGCCGTGATTCCGGGAGAGGACAAAGTTACCAGCGAACTCAATGAGGACGACTGGCTTTCCAGCGGAAGTTTGTCGAACAATCCGCGATCCACGTCGGTGTGGAAGACCGAAGTATTCTCCAGCAAGTCTTCCCCGGCAGCTTCCACCGTCACGCTTTCTGCCGAGCCTCCCACATTAAGGCGAATGCTGAGGCTTACGGGGACCACGGACCGAACATCAATGTCCTGAGAATATGGAGCAAAGCCCTTGCCAGTGACTGTCAGGTGGTAGGGGTTGAACGGAATATTCGGGATCGCGAATTTTCCTCCATTGTCGGTCGCGGTAGTTCTTTCAAGACCGCTGACCGGGTTGCGGATTTCGACCGTGGCATTCGGCACGACTGCGCCCGATGGATCCAGCACTGTACCCGTCACGGAAGTCGAACTACCTGACTGTGCGTAAGCGCTCAAGCCAAACGCCAGAATAGAAATGACCAGAAAAGTCGCGCGCAGCGACTTCTTATAAGAAGCCAGCATGATTCCTCCCACGAAAAATTAGGGTTGCAGAACAAAATTCAACGAAGGATCGGGTTGATTTTTCTGAGACCTAAACTTCGGGAGGCGGGCGAACACTGAGTGCGAAGGGGATGATGAGGTATTGGACAGAAATTGCTCTCGCCCGAACGGTTGCGACGGAAACGAACCGCGCAGTCGACGACCCGTGAGTGACCGTGGGAGCGGCGGAATGGGCGGCGATACAGACGGTACATTTCGCCGCTTCGATCGAACTTGCGTGATCGTGCGCAGCGAAGGCCAGCGCTGACCACAAGGCCAGCAACAGGCACACCCATGCAATCCGTTTCGAGAACGATCGCAAGACGATTACCCCACGAAGCCTTGAATAGAATTTACACCGGCAAAGGGCATCATTGCAAAAACGAGAGTACCTGGCCGCAGCTTTTGCCCAAGCGCCGTTCATTTTCCACATCCGGCCCCACTGAAGTCCTCTCTCCTTCCTGACGATAACCAGTGTAGGCCGGGTGGCCAGCCATGCCTTTCTTCGACGATCCGGCAATTTTCCGATCCGTTCTGGAGAATCTGCCGGTCGGAATTTACATCCTCGACCGGGAGCGCCGAGTCCGCTTCTGGAACCGGGGAGCGGAGCACATCACGGGGTACCTCGGACACGAGGTCGTGGGGCAGGCTTGTAGCGGTCCTCTCCAACATTGTGACGCGCAGGGCCGCATTCTCTGCGCCGACCGCTGTCCGGTAACGGCGACGTTTCACGATGGCCACCCGCAGCAGAGCTTCGTCTTCTCGCTGCACAAACAGGGACACCGCGTGGGCATGCAGGTCCGCACCTTACCCATCTTCGAGAGCCGGGATCAGGTTGCCGGCGTGGCCGTGGTTTTCCAGGATGCGTCAGCGAACTGCGGGACCGAATCTTTTGGATCGCTGATGTACGGATGTCTCGATCCCATCACCGGGGTTCCGTCGCAGCGTTTGACCAGGGCGGCCCTGGCGGAGAGTGTGATCGGGCTCGAGGAGAGGCACGGCGGCTTCGGCCTGCTGCGGATCCGGGTGCTGGGTTTGAAGGAGTTTTCTGCTAAACACGGCGCCAACTCGGTGGTTCCTTTCCTGCGCGCCACGGCCCAGACCATCCGGCATAGCCTGGGTGGCGAAGACTTTGTGGGACGGTGGGACGAGCACGAGTTCCTGGCCGTGCTCCATTCGCCCAGCCCGGTGACCGTCGCTGCCATGGCGGAAACCATCGGGCGATTGCTGAGCCAGTCTGAGAATTCATGGTGGGGAGACCGCTTCCTGATCGAGGCGGTCGTTGCCCATGCCATCGCCCGTCCCGGCGATCAGTTGGAAACCCTGATCGGCACGCTGAACTCCGATCACGCGGCCCGGGCGGCCCGGGCCCCTGCTGGCCCGGCAGGCTCCGGACCCCTGCGAGGTTAAGGTCCTATGTTCGCAATCATCGGGCTCGTCGTCGTGTTCGGTGCCATCGTCGCCGGCTATCTGATGGAGCATGGCAACATACGAGTCCTGCTTCAGCCCGCCGAGCTCATCATTATTGGGGGCGCCTCCATCGGCACGGTGCTCGTCGCCAACCCGCTCCATGTCCTGAAGGAAATTGCCAGCGGACTCGCCGGGACGTTCGGTTCCTCGCGCTACTCCAAAGAGCGCTACACCAATTCCCTGACGATGCTCTACGAACTGCTGAACAAGGCGCGCCGCGAGGGCCTGGTCGCGCTGGAAACCGATATTGAAGAACCGGACAAGAGCGCGTTGCTCTCCAAGTACAAGGACTTCATCAAGGAACATCATGCGGTAGATTTTGTATGCGACATCCTGCGCATGGCGGTCAGCGGCGGGGTCGAGGTATTCGATCTCGATCAGATGCTGGAGGGCGACATGGATGTGCACCATCATGAAGCGACCCAGCCGGTTTCAGCCCTCAGCACGATGGCGGATTCCCTTCCCGGCCTGGGCATTGTGGCGGCGGTGCTGGGCGTCGTGATCACCATGGGCGCGCTGGGCGGGCCGCCGGAAGAAATCGGCAAGAAAGTGGCGGCCGCGCTCGTCGGAACGTTCCTGGGCATCCTGCTCTGCTACGGGCTGGTAGGACCTCTGGCGGCCCGGATGGGTAAAGCCACCGACGAAGAACGCGCGTTCCTCAATGTCCTGCGCGTGGTCATAATTGCATTCCTCAAAGGCATCGCTCCCATCATGGCGGTGGAGATTGGCCGGCGAGCCGTACCCGGCCACGTGCGTCCTTCATTCAAGCAGGTCGAAGAAGCTTGCCGGGGCGCAAAAGCCGAAGCAGCGGCGGAAGCGGCGGCACCCGCGGCGGAGCCCGCTGCCGGATAACCCATCGCCATGGCCGCGCCCCCCATCATCATCAAGAAGAAAGTCAGCCACGGCGGACACCACGGTGGCGCTTGGAAGGTTGCTTATGCCGACTTTGTCACCGCCATGATGGCGCTGTTCATCGTGCTCTGGCTGATGAACAGCAGCAAGCAGATCCAGGTTGCGGTCGGCGGATATTTCAAGGATCCCACCGGCACTTCCAAGAAAGTCGGTACCAATCAATCGGGGTCAGGTGAGAACTTTCAGCTGACCAAACAGAACATGGTGCAACTCAAGGAGCAGTTGCAGAAACGCATCCACAAGATCAATGACCTGGAAAAACTGCGGAAGAACATCGAGATGACCGTCACCAGCGAGGGCCTGCGCATTGAACTGCTGGAATCGGAGAAGGGAACATTCTTCGAAAGCGGGCGCTCGGACCTGAATCGTAGCGGAAAGGACCTGCTGGCGCTGCTCGCCCAGCAACTGGCGCAGCTGCCCAACCGCACCTCGGTGGAAGGTCACACCGATGCCAAGCCCTTCACCGGCAAAGGAAATTACAGCAACTGGGAACTTTCCACCGATCGCGCCAATGCTGCTCGCAGGTTGATGCAGCTCTCGGGCTTGGGCTCCGACCGTATCTCGCAGGTCCGCGGGTTTGCGGACCAGCGCTTGCGTACCTCATTGGATCCGCTGGAGGCTTCCAACCGCCGCATTTCAATCATCGTGCAGTACCAACCCAACGACGCCAACGCTCCGGACGCGGATAATTCGCCGGAAAAAGCAGGCGGCGCACCCGCCGGGGAATCCACCGAGCGCCCCTCCGCGGAGAAGCCCCCAGGCGAGTGAAATTCAGCGGCGAGGAGGAAAACCTCACGGACAAAAAATTGGGGCTGGCTATGGGCCAGCCCGAGAAGTCTGCTTTGCTCTTGCACCTGGTGACGCAAGGTTACTTTAGTGACTTGCCTAATTGCCACCATAGGTGCAATTTGGTTTCTTGGGTGGGCACAGCGGAATCGGCCCGCCGTCCGGAGCGGGAACTCTGGGGACGGCAGCGTAAACGTATGTGCCTACCAAGCCTAGCAACAGTATCAACGCCCTAAGCGAACGTTTCATTGTCTTTCTCCTTGAATTCACGAGGGCCCCCCTCGATGGAAAGCCTGCGCGGCGGCATTATATACACACCCGCAAGTTTCTGAGACACAGCAGGTTACGCTTGGCCATCTGCTCGCGAAACATGACTGGAGATCACCATGGCAGCATGCACGACCATCATTTGAAGTAAATAAACTAAGCTCTTACAGCAGCTTCTTAACGTAATTGTTCATGATTTTTTGCGGCTTGCAGGCGCCCGCGGAGACGCCCGATGGGCGGGACGTAAATTCCACTTGACAAGTTTTTTGAACAAACGCTCTAGGGGCTCGGCAGTCGCCTTCTAGACCCGGCCCTTGGAGCCAGCGGCAGCTGCCGCTGCGGGAATGCGCGGGGGACGGGGGGCCGACGGGTTCGGAGGTTGTGGAGTCTCCGGCGGTTCGTACACATCTTCCAGGTTCGAACTGCGCGAGATTGCCCGTTCCACCATCCCCTCAAACATCGGGATCAGGGAATCGGACGCCCCTCCTGGAACCGCCTCGGCGGAATGGAGGTCGGCAAGGCTCTGCTCCCAGCGTTGCGTCTGCAGGTGATTGACTGCAGTCTCGCGCGCCGCGTGCCTCGCCAGCGCATAGCCAAGCCAAATCAGGATGGAACAATCGTAGGTGGCGGTATTGATTAAATTCACGGCCTCCCGCTGCAGCAGTCCTCCGGACGCCAGGACCAGGAGCGCCAGTTCGACGCTGGCAAAAAGTCCAAAGCCCAGCGCGAGCCCGAAGCTGTGCTGCCTCCGCGAGACCCCCAGGAAACGGGAGAACAAAAGCAAGAACAAGACTAGTCCGCACTGCACAAGGCGTACCGAGCGTTGCAGCGTCGTCACCGCATCCACGATCGGATAACTGTGCGAGGAACCGGAGAATGCAACCACCGCTGAAACCATCAACATCACAACAGCCGCCCACTTAAACAACACGGTGCCCAGATCTTTCAAAGTGGGGTAAGGACGAAACACGTCGAGGAAGATCTCGTGGATCACCTTGAAGCCCAAGGCTGCGTTGACCGCCGCTCCAAGCCAATACGACCAGAAGTACCACTCGTAGAGTGCCTCACTCGCCCTCGCCATTCTCCACAGCGGGAAAGTAACGGCGAAGATGAGAATTTGCGACAAGAGGTAGGCAAAAAAGACCGGGAACTGCAGACGTTCTTTGCGTCGCCACAAGACCACCGCCACGGCCAGTTGCAGGACTGGCTGCGCACTCCAGAGAATGTCCGAGGCAAGTTGGCTATGCAAACTCATAGGGACGCGATTGGGGGACGAGGGTAAACCTATCGATCCGCGTCTCCTCGCCCTCTTCTACAGTAGCAGCTTAGCCCAAAGGGTCAACGATCCAAGGTAACCTTGGTAACCGGTTACTTCTTTTGCTCGCAGGCATAGAAGTCGCGTTCACGATCCCGGAGTGGAGTGCAGGTAAGCCCTCATCATGCGAACCTCGTCGTCTTTTTCGTCGAGGTCATGCAGAAGGACGTCGCGCAACGAAACCACTCCCATCAGTTCGCCGGCCTGGCAGACAAGCAAGTGCCGAAAGTTGTGACGCCGCATCAGGGTCATGCAGGTTTCCAGATGGTCGCCGGCATCGACCGTCAGAGGATCCTCGGTCATGACCTCGGCAACCGCGGTCTGCGCCGGGTTCTTCCCTCCCGCCACCACCCGGTTCATCAGGTCGCGCTCGGAGAAGACTCCCACCAGCCGGCCGTCCCGCAGCACCGGCACCGCGCCGATATTGTGCTCCACCATCAGGCGGGCAACGTCCAGCACCGTTTGCCGGATGTCAACCGACACCATCACTTGGTTCTTTAGCAGATTGCTGATGAACACTTGCACCTCCTCATTCACGCCTGCCCGCAGCCGGCTGTGCGCTGCGCGGCAGTAGCAGGTTGGCTCCGAAAGGAGGAAACGAAGCCCTGTCCCGCCCACATCCGCGCGGAGTATATGTCGAAATCCCCGGCCAATGGAAGAAAAAAACGGAAACAGCTTCGCGCCGCGAGCTACGAGCTGCGGGCTTGCCCTGGTGAGATGAGGTACGACCTTGCGGCCACGGCGGCCGGCAGCTCGCCGCGGTCCCGCGCGGTCACAATCACGTTGTAATCATCACTGGCCCGCAGACGCTGCAGTACCGACGTCGCCTCCTGCGGTTCCACCAGCGCCAGGTAGTGCAGGAAAGCGAAGACGTCGGCGGTGGGTTCCAGTCCCGGCGCCACGAACGAGACTTCAACATCTTCGTGGTAGAAGTACCATCCCAGCGACGCCGCCAGGTGTACCGCCCGCTCGTAGACCTCTGCGCTGAGAATTCCCGGCAGAGGATTGTCGAAAACGATACGGAGTTTGCGCTCATCTTCGCGGCTGAACTCACGGACTTTCAGCGCACCGGTGCGGGCGGTGGCCTTCCAGTCCACATGCCGCGCCGAATCCTCCGGCAGGTATTCGCGAATCCGGTAAAGGTCATAGCCGCGTCCGCGCACAAAGGTCTCGAATTCACCGGTGACCATGGGCAGCACTTCTAGAAATTCCTGCGGAGGTTCGACCTTCGGGTACACGATCACTTCGCGCGCCAGGCCGATGCGCCGGGTCTTCAGCAGGAACGCAAACGGAAAACGCGTGGCCAAACCGAAATTGTCTTCCCGGTAGCGGCCGCGCGCCGGGAAGCTCATTTCCAGGTCCGATCGAAGCTGTTGCTGCGGCGCGAGAAATGGAAAGTAGACCGGTTGTTCGAGGATCGGCTTCTCGGGATTTTCAAGCACGCGACGCAGCCTGCGGTCCGGCACGCGGATCCACTGCTTCTCCGGCGGAAGGTGGCGCGGCATGGCCAGCGTGTAGGGCTCCCAGCGCCAGCGCTTCTTGGCTTTCCGTTTGGAGGGCACGACCCGGATGGAAAACGAGGGCAGCCAGCGGCTGGCATTCCGCACCAGGAGCCGTGCCAGCATGGGACGCCCGGCAAAAACATGCTCCGGGAGATGAATGTCCAGTTCCAGGCTGCGCAGCACCAGAGCCGACGCGATCCCGGAAACCAGGACCGCGGAGAGCAGCGCCGCCACGATGATGTAGAGCAGGTTATTTCCGGTATTGACGGCGGCAACTCCGATCACGACCGCGATCAGGATGTACAAAATGCCGGCCCGCGTCACCTCGTAGTCCATGGCGTCGCGGACGCGGGACGTCACCACTTGCCGCGCCAGGTAAGGGACCGTCGTCAGGCCGACCAGCGTGGCCAGCATCAGCGCCGCCGAGGCCAGAATGATGGTCGCCCAGATGTTCCCGGATTCGCCCAGTACTGTCGAAAACAGCGCGGCGGCGAAGGCCAGCGCCAGCCCCACGATGGCCACCAGGAACCGCACCCACACCTGCGACAGTCCCATGCGCAGGAGCGTGGGCCGTGCAGAGACTCCCGGTGCGGCGGTTTCGATCAATGCACTCCTTCAGTCCCACCCGTGCCCGGGAACCATTGGACGGCCTTCTCTTTCACCCGATCGGCCATCCCCGCAATTCTCGGAAAGCGCGCTCGCACTTTCGTCAGCAACCGGTGCGCCCAGACGTACTCGGAAGACAAAATGATCAGGCCGATCATCAGGCACAATGCCCCCTGAAAAAAGGGTACGAACAGTCCTACCAGGCCGACCAGAATGAAAGCCCAGCCTGCCGCCAGCCACAACACGCGCTTCACCAGTTGAGTCATGCCTCATCAGCATAAGATGCGACAACAGACTCCCGAAAGTGACGGAAGGGCTATGTTTTCGACGTTTCTTTCGAGGTAGTTCGTCGGCGCTCCCGGAGTCGCTTCCACCAGAAAACCAGGCCCACGACCGCGGCCACCACCACGATCGCCACATCAAAGCGCTTGATGGCATGTTCCAGTTGGTCCCAATGGCGCCCAAACAGATATCCCACGCTGGCGATCGCCGTAACCCATACCATCGCGCCTAAGAGGTTGAACAGGGCAAAGGCTTTCCACGGCATGCGCAGGACGCCCGCCAGCGGCCCGGCAAAGACGCGCATTCCGAAGATGAAGCGGGCGAAGAAGATGGTGGCAGCCCCGTAGCGGGCAAACAGTTTTTCTCCGCCTTCCAGGGACTGTGCGGGAATGCGGAGGGCCTCCTGATAGCGATCGAGCAGCGGGCGCCCGCCGCGGCGGCCGATGGCGTATCCCAGGTTGTCGCCGATGGTCGCGGCGCATGTCCCCACCACGATGATCCACCCCAGGTGCAGTCTCTGTTCGGAATGCGCCAGGAAACTGGCGAGCAGCAGTGTGGTTTCGCCCGGAACCGGTATCCCCGCGTTCTCGCACAACAGCGCCAATGCCACGGCCCAGTAGCCGTAGTCAGCAATGAACGTGCGAAGCGTCTCGAAGATCGCATGACCCATGGCTCTTGAACTCGAACACGGACGCCTACCAAGAATACGTGAATTTACTTGCTCAATTGAGGCATGGATTGCAAGGTCGCACGCAACCGGTGCACCACCGACGCCTGAGGATCAAGACCGGTGATCCTCTGGCGGATAATTCCCTCCCCGTCGATCACCAGGTAGGTTGGGTAGCTGTCAACGTTAAAGGCGTCAATCAACTGGTGGTCGGAATCACGATACTGGAGCCAATCCATGTGCTTCTTGCCGACGAAATCGTGCCAGGCGTTCTCGTCCTCGTCCGCGCTCACGCTGATGAGGATGAGTTTTTCGGCGGGATACTTTCTTGTTAAGTCCCTCAATTCTGGAACCGACTCCCGGCACGGCGGACACCACGTCGCCCAGAAATCCATGACCAGGACCTTGCCCGCGAATTGCTGCAACGATACCGCCTCGCCCGTCAGAACCTTCACCTTGAAGTCGGGAGCGAAGTTCTCGCGCCCCCGCCGCGGGTCGGCAAGGAGGGTTTGCGCCCGACGTTCAAGATCGGGCGCCGGATTCGCCGCCAGGCACGCCTCAAGTTCCTGCTTCGCAGCTTCATCTTTTGATTGCCGGATCATGGCGGTGGCGCAGTTCAGGTGATACACCGCAGCGGTGCGGTTCAATTGCGCGGCAGTCCGGTATTCCTCTTCGGCAGCCACAAACTCTTTCGCACCTTGCGCTCTCGCCGAGAAGATATTCCCCTTAAGATTGTGGGCAGCGGCTCGCTCGGAATCATCTTGAGCAAGGGCGACGGCTTTGTCCGCGGATTGCAGGGCAGCCTTGTAGTCTTCCGTCTTCATGTTGACCGCTGCCATCCCGAGCCAGCACGGGTAGCAGGAATCGCCCTGAAGTTTGTTCGCCTTCTTGAAAGCGTTGGCGGCATCGCGATACTTTCCGGCGTTGAACGCGATCCTGGCAGCCTCCAATTGTTCGGTCAGTGCCGGACTTGATCCCGGTCCAGCCTGGCCAACGGTGACTTCTCCTGAAACCGCCAGCAAGCAGGCCAACATCATCCCCATTCGGTCACGATTCATAGCCAGCCTCCGCCAGCTCGCCGACCGGGGAAGTAGGTCACAACGGGACTGGCGCAGCGATGCTATCAAAACCCGCTACCGCTGCGCAGTGAGGAAATCAATCAGCGCCCGGTTGAACTCATCCGGCACTTCTTCATAAGGGAGATGGCCCGCGCCCTTGAACAGAACCAGGCGAGCATCACGAAAGTTGCTACGCAGCAGTTCGGCCGATCGCACAGATACGGCGCGGTCCCGCGTCCCCCACATGAGGAGCGTTGGGTAGTCGCCGATCTTTGAGATCGCGGTTCGCAGTTCCTCAAGGTCCGACGTCCAGTGCCGGACGATACCCAAACCATAGTTGAAAGCCCGGTTCTGGAGCACCGGCACGCGGTAACCATCCAGCGAATCGGGCGGGATCTTCGCGCCATCGCCAAACATCCTCCGCAGCCAGAGGTAATCGAGGAATCGCCAGCGCGCCACCGTGTTACGGAACAAGGTGGATCCAAAAGCGCTTCCGATGAAAGGAGCGAGCCGTTTACCGTGCGGCGACCATGGATTCACTGGGGCGACCAGCACTAACCGTCGCAAGAGCCGACTTTGTTTCTCGGCACACATGGCCGCCGCCATCATCGCCACCGCCCCGCCATGCGACGTGCCGAGCAGATCGAAGTCAGCGATGCCCGCCGCGTCAGCGAACTGCAAAACCCGCTCGGCGGCAGCGCGCATCGTGCAATCCATCCCCTTCGGAGCAACGGATAGACCCGCGCCGAGGTTATCAATGGCGTAAACCGTGGCGTACGGCGCCAGCGCCGGAATCGTGAATCTCCAGGAGAAGGAATACCCCAGCAGACCATGCAGCAGGATCATCGGCGGCCCCGATCCCGCTTTCAGATAGCGCATTCGGCCGCCGGCAACTTCCAACCATAGTTCTTCCCATGCGGGTGTACTGGAGTTGATCTGGATCTCTTCGGTGGGCGGTCGGTCTGCGATTTTTGGGGATTGGGTGGGCAACTAAAATCTCGCGATTGGAGTCTATCTAGGTGATATCGCCTCTGTCGCTTCTGTGGGGAGCTGACCCTTCGGCTCCCCCTTCTTTTTGCTTATCGCATTCCAAGCGCGGCCGAGACCAAATTCTGCGACCGGCTTCTCTTCTTCCCCAGCAGCTTCTTCAGCACTTTGATCCCTTTATCCACGTGCTTCTCCTGCAGCAGGAACGGCGGCAGGAATCGAAGCACCGTGTCCTGGGTCACGTTGAACAGAACACCCTCGGCGAGGCCTTGTTCAACAATCGGCCGCCCTGGAATTTCCAGCACCAACCCCTGGATGAACCCGCGACCGCGCACTTCCCGCGTAGATTGGTACTTATCCACCAACTCCTGGAGTTGCTGGCTCAGATAGCCTCCCACGCGCGCCACGTTTTCCAGCAGCTTTTCTTCTTCCAGGATGGCCAGGTATTCCAGACCCACCCGGCAGGCCAGCGGACCGCCGCCGAACGTCGTACCATGCTGGCCCGGTGAAATTGCGGAGGCAAACTGCTCGCGCGCCAGGAACGCACCGAGCGGTACCCCGGCAGCGATCGGTTTCGCGATGGCCACAATGTCGGGAACAACCCCGAATGCCTGGAAAGCGAAGATGGTGCCGGTCCGCCCCAGCCCGCACTGAATTTCGTCGAAGATGAGCGCGGCTTGATGCTGGTCGGCCAGTGCTCGGCACTCGCGCAGGAATTCCGGCGAACACTCCAGGATCCCCCCTTCGCCAAATATCGGTTCCAGCACGATGGCGCAGGTGTTGTCGTTGATGGCGGCGCGTAAGGCTTCCAGATCATTCTGCGGAACAAACGTCACTTCTTCGAGCAGGGGCTCGAAGCCCTTGCGGTACTTGTCTTGTCCGGTGAGCGACATCGCGCCAAACGTGCGCCCGTGATACGACCCCTGCAACCCGACCAGCTGGCACTTGGCGTCGCCGCCCACTTTGTGCCCAGCCAGGCGCGCGAGTTTGATGGCGCCTTCCATCGCTTCGGTCCCACTGTTCGAGAAAAACACACGATCCAGTCCCGAGAGGTGGCACAGGCGCTCAGCCAGCTGTCCCTGATATTCGTTGTAGTAGAGATTCGACAGGTGAATGACCTTGGCGGCCTGCTCCCGGATCGCTTTCACGATCCGCGGGTGCGCGTGGCCGAGCGCGTTCACACCCAGTCCGGCCACGAAGTCGAGGTACTTGTTCCCTTCGAAGTCGTAAACGAAGACACCCTTCCCTCGCTCAATAGCCAGCGGATAGCGATTGTAGGTAGGCAGCAGGAAACGTCTTTCGAGGTCGGTAATCTGTTCCAGGCGGGACATAGCTGAATTGTAGAACGAGCGGGCGCGCCTGGGGACGACTCGGCGCGATTAGGATCTGCCACCTGTCTTGAGCGGCCCCTTAGGGTTCTCCGGGTCCAGGCCGGCGGCGGTCATGATCGCCCGTCCCAATTCTTCGGGAGTCACCAATCCGTGATCGGGCAGGGGCACTCCACCGATCGCTTCTTCCTCCACAATCCGGGCCACGAAACGATAGCCTCTTCCCACCACCGTCTGCAGGTAACGCGGCTGCCCCGCATCATCCTCCAGCGCCATTCTGATCTTGCGGATTACGGTATTGAGGCCCTGTTCGACGTCGACAAAGACATCCTTGCCCCACAGCACATCCGCCATCTGCTCGCGCGTGACCAGCTGTCCCTTTTGTTCAACCAGGAACATCAGCGCCTGCAACGGCAACCCCTCGAGCCGGACGGTCTCATCACCGCGGCATAGTTGATAGCGGCCGAAATCCAGCAGGAAATCGTCGAAACGGACCTTCTTCTCAGACACGAATACGACCTCGCCCTCAGCCTTGGTGTTAGAAATTCTGTTCTGCCCCGGCGGCTCTGTCAAGCCTTGCCCAGCGCGGGAACCGCACGTTGATCCGAGGCTGCAGATTCTTCAGATCAATTCACACCGCTTCAGACTGTCTCCATGGACGTTTTTCGCGAACCGGATCATTATCACAATCAAGTTGTGGGGAGCTATCAGGCACTTCCCAAAGGGGAAAGTCAGTAGAGGGAAGTGGATGAACTGCTCTCGAAATAATTCAAGAAACAGGCTTTTCTCGTTTCGCTGAAGTAAGTTAGGCGGAGCGAGAGTGTGGGGGAATCGGGAACGGGGAATTCCCGAGTTTTTCCATTGTCACCGCCTCGCTGAAGTCGTGCGGCGAGGGAATGTGGGGGGAGTCGGGAACGGGGAATTTCCGGCTCTTCCCATTGTTTATCAAAGGGTTTGGGGGGTTGACCATCCTCGATCGTTCCGCTTCTGCCTCACCTGTTTCGTTTCCCACCCCGCCTGGGTTCTGCAAGCTCCCTTCAAGGTCATACGGAGCACCCCCCTTTTAGTTCGTCAGACGGCCTTTTCGGCCGCTGGCAGGCCCTACCAAAAACAGAACTTACATTCCATAAATCATAGCGAGTATCCACAACCGCCTCTATAATGTTGGATGTGGTTCTGGGACAGTGACTTATTTACCTGATCCATCGCGCGCAGTGGCAGTGAAGTTGCTTAGAAGTAAGCGGCGCGGCGGGGTCAGCTACGCCGCGGCCCCCTCGTCCCAGCCCATGAACCGAGAATTTCAGGCCCGCTTTACAGCCGCGCTGCTGTTCCTTCTGACGGCTGCGGCCATGGTCCTTGGCTGGATCAACTTCCAGAAAGAGCACCAGTTCCAGACTCCCGATGACGGGGTTTGGTGGCTGGAGTCGGACGGCCATCTGGTCGCCGACCGCCTCGATCCCAACGGACCGGCGGCGCGTGCTGGCATCCGCGCGGGCGATATCGCCGTCAGCATCAACGGCCGGGATGTGAAAACCTCCGCCGGCCTGATGCGGCAGCTCTACTACTCGGGAGTCTGGTCCAAGGCGACTTACTCTCTAACCCGCAACTCGGTTCCGCTCGACGTTCAAGTTGTGCTCGCTCCCGCCGAGCGGTCCATGAACGACTGGCTGCGGCTGATCGCGCTCATCTACCTCGGCATCGGACTCTACGTGCTGCTGCGGCGCTGGACCGCGGTCGGTTCCACTCACTTCTACATCTTTTGCCTGGTCTCGTTCGTCTTCTATTCCTTCAAGTACACCGGCAAGTTCAACGAGTTCGACTGGGCGATTTATTGGGGCAACGTTGTTTCCTGGCTGCTCCAGCCCGCGCTCTTCCTGCATTTCGTTTTGACGTTCCCAGAGAAGCGGGGCGTGGTCCGCAAGCACGGCTGGTTCCCGGTGGTGGTTTACATTCCGGGCGCGATCCTGCTGGTGGCGCACATTTTGATCCTGCGCTTCTTCCAGGCCAGCGAGCACCTGCGCTGGAATATTGACCGCGGTCAAATGCTGTACCTGGCCACCTATTTCGTGATCTCGGCCGGGGTGCTCATCCACAGCTACCAGCGTGCCAGCACCGCCATTCTCCGCCAGCAACTGAAATGGATCACGCGCGGCACCGTCCTGGCCATCACGCCCTTCACGCTCTTCTACGTTCTTCCCTACCTGTTCGGGACGCTGCCCACCGGCACCATGAAAGTCTCGGTGCTGTCGCTGGGATTGTTGCCGCTGACCTTCGGCTACGCCATCTTCCGCTATCGCCTGATGGACGTAGATCTGATCTTCAAGCGCGGCATGGCCTACACGCTGGCGGCCGTCGCCATGGTGGGAACCTACTTTGCCGGGGTCGCTGGCATTGCCGAACTGGTCCACACGCGCGTGCCCAGTTCCGGACCCTACGGATTGATGGCGGCCATCGTGGTGACGTCGCTGCTGTTCGATCCGGTCCGCAAATGGATCCAGGAGAAGCTCGACCAGTTCTTCTACCGCACGCGCTACGACTACCGTCGCACCCTGATCGAATTCGGCCGCGAGCTGAGTTCGGAAACCGATCTCGACAAGATGCTCTCGTCGGTGGTGGACCGGCTGGCCCGCACGCTGCTGGTCGACCGGATTGCCATCTTCCTGGCCACGCCCGACATGTCACGCTTCGAAGTGGCAAAGTCGTTTGGCCTGGGCCAGGTCACCGGCTTCGATCTGTCGTTCCTGGTGAAGCCGCGGTTGGAAGACGCGGCCGGACACATCTTCTTTGAGAATACGCACTTGCTCCCGCGCGAGGCGCCGGCGGCGCAGGAAGCCATCCGCCGCATGGATTTGAACTACTTCATTCCCTGCCACGTCCAGCAGAAGACCATTGCGTTTCTCGGCCTGGGCAAGACCATGCAGGGCGACTTTCTTTCCAGCGAGGATGTGGAACTGCTCGAGACACTGGCTGGATACATCGGGATTGCGATTCAGAACGGGCGTCTCTACGCTTCGCTCGAACAGAAAGTCACCGAGTACGAGCGTCTCAAGGACTTCAACGAGAACATTGTCGAGTCCATCAACGTGGGCGTGCTCGCTGTGGACCTGCAGGACCGGGTGGAATCCTGGAACTCGCAGATGGAAGTGATGTACGCGTTGCCGCGCTGGCAGGCGGTGGGCCGCTCGCTGAGCGAAGTCTTCCCGGCCGCTTTCGTCGAGGAGTTCTACCGCGTCCGGCAAAACCCCGGCATTCATAACCTGTACAAGTTCCGCCTGGGAACTCCGACGGGCGAGCCGCGCGTGGTCAATGTTGCAATTGCGCCGCTGGTAACGCGGAAGTTCAGCGTGGTCGGACGGCTGATCATCATGGACGACATCACCCAGCGCATCGAACTCGAAGCGCAGCTCTCGCAAGCCGATAAGCTCTCGTCCATTGGCCTGCTCGCCGCCGGCGTGGCCCATGAAGTCAATACACCGCTGGCCGTCATCTCTTCCTACGCACAGATGCTTTCCAAGCAGTTGCAGTCCGACCCGCAAAAAATGGGCCTGCTCGACAAGATCACCCGGCAGACGTTCCGTGCCTCCGAGATCGTCAACAACCTGCTGAACTTCTCGCGCACCACTGGCACTGAATTCGCGGAGATCGATCTGAACAAGGTCATCAACGATACGCTTGCCCTTCTCGAACATCAGTTCAAGGTGGCGCAGGTCAAGGTGGACAGCGATCTTCATGGGGAACTGCCGCCGATCCAGGGAAACTGCGGGCGCTTGCAGCAGGTGTTCCTGAACCTGTTCCTGAACGCCAAGGACGCCATGCCCGGTGGCGGCGTTTTGCACGTGACCACCCAGAACGGCGAATTCGTCAGCGTGCGCGTCGCCGATACCGGGACCGGCATTGCGCAGGAGAACATCCAGCGCATCTACGATCCCTTCTTCACCACCAAGAACGCTTCCAAGGAAGGCCAGAATCGCGGCACAGGTCTTGGGCTCTCCGTGACTTACGGCATTATTCAGGAGCATGCCGGCAATATCCGCGTTGAAAGCCGCCAGGGCGAAGGCACCACTTTCACACTCGATTTTCCCTTAAGCAGGAAGGCTGTCCATGTCTGAGGCTGCGGTCATTTTCCGGCGCACTCCACCCGAGAACGATTCGGCGAGCCTGGGTAGCGTTCTCATCATTGATGATGAGGTTGAAATCCGCGAGTCGTTAGAAACGCTGCTCCAGATGGAGGGCTACCGGGTGGCCAGTGCGGGCACGGGCCGCGAAGGGATGGCCCAGATCGGGGAGCGTACGTTCGATGTCGTGCTGCTGGATCTCGCTCTCCCCGACAAGAACGGGATGGACGTGCTGGGTGAAATCCGCCTGCTCAATTCTGACCAGGCGGTCATCATGATCACCGCTTACGGGACGGTAGAAAATGCAGTCCGTGCCATGCAGAGCGGCGCCACCAATTTCATCCAGAAGCCGTGGGACAACGAAAAGCTTCTGGCCGATGTCCGTGCCGCGATTGCCCGAACCCGCGCCGAAGAAGAAAACGTCCAACTGAAGCGCGCCCTGAAGCAGCGCTACAACTTCGAGAACATCGTGGGCAAAAGCGAGCCCATGCTGAAGATTTTCGACCTGGTCGCGCAGGTCGCTCCCAGCCGTTCCACCGTCCTGCTGCAGGGCGAGAGCGGAACCGGCAAGGAACTGATCGCCAAGGCCATCCATCTGCACTCGACGCGGGCCGACCGTCCTTTTGTTCCCGTCAATACCGGTTCCATGCCGGCCGACTTGCTCGAATCCACGCTCTTCGGACACGTCAAGGGCGCGTTCACCAGCGCGATCGCTTCCAAGAAGGGCTTGTTCGAGGTCGCCGACCGCGGCACCCTGTTTCTGGACGAAATCGGCACCATGAGCCTGGACACGCAGAGCAAAATCCTGCGCGTGCTTCAGGATCGCAAGTTCATGCATTTGGGCGGCATCCAGGAATTGCAGGTGGACGTGCGTATCATCGCCGCCACCAACGTTGATCTTCGCCAGATGGTGCGCGAGGGACGGTTCCGCGAAGACCTTTTCTATCGCCTGAACGTCATCTGCGTGGAACTACCTTCGCTCCGCCAGCGCAGGGAAGACATCCCACTGCTGGTGGAACATTTCCTGAAGAAGTATTCCACTGAAAATGACCGCACCCGGCGCCGCATCACTCCGGAAGCCTTGCGTCCGCTGGTCTCCTACTCCTGGCCCGGAAACGTTCGCGAACTGGAAAATGTCATCGAGCGCGCCGTGGTCCTGTCCTCTAACATCGACATTGGCAGCGACCTTCTGCCCGACCATATCGCCGGCCGCGGCACGCCCCTGCCCGCCACGGACTCCAGTCCGGACGCTTCCCTGTTCGACATCGTGGAGGACTGCGAGCGCCGCATCATCAGCGACATGCTTGAGAAGTGCGGCTGGAACCAGACCGAGGCGGCCGAGCGCTTCCACGTTCCGCTCTCCACCCTGAATCAAAAGATCAAGAGACTCAGTATCGAGATCAAGAAGAAGAACAACCGGGAGTAGCGCGACCGCGTCAAGAATCATCCATGCCGCAACGCAAGTCCCACCAGGGCGGCGCAAGCGATCAGGATCGGTTCTGGAACCTTCCACCGAAACAGGATGGCAAGGCTCGCAATCGCAATCGCGAAGGTGGGCACGTCGTAAACGGAACGGCGGGCCAGAACGATCACGGCCCCCGATATCGCTCCCGTGGCCGCCGCTGTCACGCCGCGCACGAAAGCATTCAGCTGAGAATTTTTCGCCCACCGCTGGTAAGAAGGAGCGAGCAAGATAACCACCAGATAAACCGGAAGAAAAATACCCAGGGCCGCCGCCACCGCCCCGGCAACACCCGCAACCAGGTATCCGATAAAAGCGACTGTAATGACCACGGGGCCCGGGGTGATCATCGCTACCGCAACCGCGTCTACGAACTGACGATCCGTCAGCCAGTGATGCCCTTGCACCACCCCGCCATACAGGAACGGCACAACGGCGAGTCCACTTCCGAACACAAACATCCCGGCTTTTGCAAAATAGACAAAGATTTCGGCGAGCGTCCCGTTCACTCCGGCCATGGTGAAAATTCCCGGCAGGAACAGCAAAGAAGAGGCGCTTCTAGCCTGCGCGCGGCTGGGGAGGGCCCTGACCAGCAAGTTAACGACGCCGCCCAGCAGAAAGAGCCAGATGATCTCCTGCGAAGTCCAGGCCGTTGAAACCGCCAAGACGGTAAAAATTCCCCACAGCAACTTGTCTTTCCCGAGGGTGAGCTTGGTCAGCTTGAAGGCGGAGCGGGCAATGATCCCGATTACCGCCGCGCCAATCCCGTAGAACATGCCCTGCATCCAAGGCAGCCCCCCGAAGCGAACGTAGGCCGCTGATAGTCCCAGCACCATCAGGAACGAGGGTAGGACAAACGCTACTCCGACCGCGGTCGCTCCCAGCAAACCGGCGCGAAGGTAGCCGAGATAGATCGCGAGTTGCGCCGCCAAGGGACCGGGTGCGAGCTGCGCCAGCGCCAGTCCCTCCACGTAGTCCTCCTTGCGGACCCAGCCGCGGTTGTCAACCAGGTCTTGCTGCATGTGTCCGGCGAGCGCAATCGGGCCGCCGAATCCCACGGTTCCGAGCCACAGGAAATATCCGGCAAATTGGGTGAGCGGGACTTTCGTGAGTTCGTTCGTGGTCGGACTAGTCTCTGGATTCATGGTGAGAACTCTGGATAGAAGTCAGGCTGCAAAAACCCGGCAGCACCTGCGCGTGGACATCCGCTTCCATCCTACCGCGCCCCTGGCAAACTCCTCGGCAGTCCCAGACAGGTCCGGCGGTGGCTCGCCCTGAACTCCCACCCAGCTTTCCCTCTCTGCTATATTCTCCTGAGCAACCATGGCGCTCGAAATCGAACTGATCTCGCCCTTTGACGTCGCCAAAGACAGTGTCCGGGCGGTTCAGGAATACACCTTGCTGGCGGCTCGGTCCCTCGCGAACCTGTTCCGCCGTCCCTTGTACATGGGGGACATGCTGCAACAGGCCGATCTGATCGGCGTTGGCTCACTGCCCATCGTGGTTCTCACCGGAGTTTCCATTGGCGCCCTCCTGGCGCTGAATTCGGCCAGCACGCTGCAGCGCTTTGGCGGTATCACTCTGATTGGCCAGCTCGTCTCCGTCGGCATGGTCACCGAACTCGGGCCTCTCATTACTGGACTGATGGTCGCCGGACGCAACGCTTCCGGGATGGCCAGCGAACTGGGTTCGATGATCGTGACCGAGCAGATCGATGCCATGCGCGCGCTGGGCACCGATCCCACCAAGAAACTCGTCACGCCGCGCGTGGCGGCAACGTCGTTCATGCTGTTTTTCCTGACCATCATCTCCGATCTGCTGGGATTGCTCGGAGGCAACCTGGTCGCCAGCCTGCTCTTCGGACTCGACTCGCGACAGTACTGGACCAGCGCGTGGCAATTCCTGGTGTTTCGTGATGTGTTCATGGGGCTGGTCAAGCCCTTCCTGTTCGGCTTTATCATTTCGACCGTCGGCTGCTACTACGGAATGTCCACGCGCGGCGGAACCCAGGGCGTGGGCCGCTCCACGACTCAGGCGGTAGTGGCGTCGTCCGTGCTGATTCTGATCGTTGATTTCTTCGTCACCAAGCTGATCTTTGCCTTCTTTGGTGTCAGGTAGGCCATGGC
>Ga0182021_10002175_pt1 | contig 22846 bp, 30 predicted proteins | sample 612E3MmetaG_FD_120493 | JGI IMG/M metagenome (GOLD analysis project Ga0182021, IMG submission 120493) | Permafrost microbial communities from Stordalen Mire, Sweden - 612E3M metaG (Illumina Assembly) | ecosystem: Environmental > Terrestrial > Soil > Wetlands > Permafrost | place: Sweden... | reverse complement strand
TTTCCCTTGCCAAGGTCAACGCCTTTAGCCGCGAGAAACAACTGACCCGTAACACCGCCTGTCAAAACATAATCTGCGATGCCTTTGCCAAGAACATACTTACTGATTTCAAGGCTGTCGTCGGCTTTGGCTCCGCCCATCACGTAAACTGAGGGTTTTTCAGGTTTCTCCAATGTCTTGCCCAGAGACTTCAACTCGCGCTCCATAATGCGACCAGCAGCACTCGGCAAAACCGCAGTAAAGCCAACCATTGACACATGTCCACGGTGTGCAGCGGCAAAAGCATCATTAACAAACAAATCCGCCAACGGAGCAAGATTCTGGACAAGTTCTGTTTTGCTTTGTTGTTCTGGTGTGCCATTTTTGGTTTCTCCATCCCACGAGCGTACGTTTTCAAGAACTAATATTTCTCCAGCTTGAAGGTTTTTGATGGCAGCTTTTGCTTTTGCGCCAAAAACATCATCAACATATTTTACTGGACACTTGAGGATTTTCTGAAGAATTGCAGCGTGTTCTTTGAGTGATGTGTAGTCTGGGTCTCCTTTTCGTCCTTGATGAGCCAAAACCACGGTTTTTGCGCCTTTTTCCGCAAGTTCTTTGAGTGTTGATTCAGCATGCGCTTTTATCCTCACGTTGCTTGTGACTTTCTTGGTTGCTGGGTCAATTTCAGAGTTAAAGTCCACTCTGACTAACACAACTTTGTTTTTTACGTCAAAATCGTCTAATGTCTTGTAATTTGCCATGTTAATCACTTCTTAGTTTCTTTTAAAAAGGAAAAGAATAGGTGGATTTAAGCTTGTTTAACTGGGCTTAAACCTTGATTTTTTTGCCGACCATTTCAATAAAGTCAACCATGCGGTTGCTAAAGCCCCATTCGTTGTCATACCATGTGAAGACTTTAACGAAGTTGCCTTTATCCCCTAAAACCATTGTTAAATCGGCATCGAAAACGCTGCTATAAGTGCTGTGAAGTACATCAGTGCTAACGATTGGGTCTTCAGTGTACTGCAGAATGCCTTTGAGCTCGCCTTCAGCTGCTTTCTTCATCGCTGCATTGATTTCTGCTTTTGTAACATCTTTGCCTAAGATTGCGGTTAAATCAACAATGGATACGTCTGGGGTCGGAACTCGCAGTGAATACCCATTCATTTTTCCTGCACAACTTGGCAAAACTAAGCCGATTGCTTTAGCCGCACCTGTGCTAGTTGGGATGATGTTAATTGCTGCGGCTCTTGCGCGTCTTGGGTCCTTGTGAACTATATCTTGAATTTTCTGGTCGTTTGTGTAGCTGTGACATGTTGTCATGAGTGCTTTTTCTAAACCGAAGTTTTCCGATAAGACTTTGCTGATAGGTGCTAAGGCGTTTGTTGTGCAACTTGCATTGCTTAGAATGTTATGTTTTACTGGGTCGTAGGTTTTGTCATTGACGCCTAAAACAAATGTTGCATCTGGATTTTCTGCTGGAGCTGAAATAAGGACTTTTTTTGCTCCTGCAGTAAGATGTTTGCTTGCTCCTTCACGGTTAGTGAATAAACCTGTGCTTTCAACAGCTAAGTAAACTCCAAGGTCTTTCCAAGGCAGTTGTAAGGGGTCTCTAACGCTGAGACATTTGAGTTCTTTCCCATTCACGACTAAGTCATTTCCTTTTACTTCAACTGTTCCTGGAAAGTGCCCGTGAACTGAATCATATTTGAGGAGGTGAGCGTTAGTTTTTGCGTCTGCAAGGTCGTTAATGGCTACAAAATCAATGTCTGCATTCTTTTCTATTGCTGCTCTGTAGAGAAGTCTTCCGATCCTTCCGAATCCGTTAATTCCTACTTTAATAGTCATAAAATCACCATTTTCTAAGTCTGTACAATCGACTCTATATTTATTAATTTTCCGACAAGAATGTAGACAAAGCGCTTTGCAAACCAAAATCTCCTATCGCTTGATAAACATTTCACTTTACATTAATCAACTGATAACCTTTGCTTTAGGTCAACTGGCTGCAGCTTAAGATTTTTTTGTTGGAAATAAAATTAGTAAATTCCGCCTTCTTTAAAATAATAGTATTCCTCTTTTTTGGGTCCAAAGCTTCTAACGCCGTCGCGTTTAAGTTGCCGCCGCAGTTCATCAGCATTCTCTTTGGTTATTTCACCTTTTTTCTGCAGGTAAGCAATTATTTCTTCGGCTTGAGCTTCAGTGTCACATCGACGAATAAAATCCACGGCAGAAGGATTAAAATGGCGAAGCTTATCAGGCAAGACGGTGGGCTCAAAATCCACTTCTTCGCATTCAGCATTTTCTAATGCTTCAGCATCTTTTCGAACAGCATTAATAGGCACTTTAACCTCTCCCGTTTCGAGTTCATTGTAGAGATGTGGAAACATTTTCTTGAGCGATTTTTTATCGATTGCCATTTTTCATCAATTGTACAAAAATAATTATTGAAACGGTTATTTATTTTCTTTTTTGAAAGAAAAACAGAAATTGTTCCAACTAAGAGGGAATAAATTGCTGCGTTGGGTTATTATCGAGAATTTTCTTAAGTTCCTTGATGTTTAAACCCTTCATTTCGTCACCAAAGATTTCGCATTTTCTCTTCCTTCCTGCTTCCTCCTTGCTGCGCGCCACAATTTCAAGCCCATGTTTAGCTGATGTTTCCCCGTAAATATGAAAAGACTCTAAGGTTGCTCCATGCTTGTTAACAGTTGTCCAAGAAGTTTTCAAAACCCTTACACCTTCAGCCTTGAGAGTATTAACAATTATTACGGGATCATCGGTGTAAACGGCGATGTCAATGTCGCTTCCATGCTTTATCGTTCCCCGCCAAACGCTCCCAATCAAAACAGGGCAATAGCGATCCAAAAGCTTCATTATTTTTAAGGCTTCTTTTCGCATTTCAATTAAACGTTCTTTTCTTTTTGAGCCCTCGTTTTCTTCAGCTATTTTGTCGAGTTCTAAAGCCACTTCAAGATTAGAAGGCAAAAAATGAGTTCCTAAAGTTTCTGCTGCTTTTTCTTTTGCTTGTTTATACTCTTTTTCAGCACCAAAATAAAGTAAAGTAGCCGCTTCCCGAGCGACTCTATACTTTAGGTCAGCAGTCAAAGGGCATCAAGCCCTGTTTCAGCGTTTTGCGATTGTTTCGTATAGTGCGATGGTCTTTTTGGCGATTTTGCTCCACGTAAACTCGGCTAAAACTCGTTTTCTGCCATTTTTGCCAAGAAACTTGCGTTTTTCAGGGTTTTCCAAAGCACTGATTACTCCCCACGCTATGTCTGATGGGTTATTTTGATCAACATGAAAGCCGCATTGTTCTTCGCCGCAGCAAATTACAATTTCACGCATTCCGCTGACACCCGCGGCGCCAACCACTACTGGTTTTTCCATGCTCATTGCTTCCAATGCAACAATTCCGAAAGGCTCATAGTGGCTTGGAAAAACTGCTACGTCACATGCTGCATAATGTATAATTCGTTCTTCCTCCGGGATGAAGTCAAAACAGAATTTGACGTATTGGTCAAGCCGAATTGTTCTTGTTAGGTTTGTTAAGTATTCTTGAAGGTCGCCTACCCCAACAATTACAAGTTTTGCATTTGGAATTTTAGAAACAATATGGGGCATTGCCATTATGAGTTTATCAACGCCTTTTACTCCTACTAGCCTGCCGAGGAAAAGAATCATTAATTCATTATCGCTAATGCCATATTTGCTTCTGACTCGTCTAATGTCTTCAGCAGATACGTTTTGCGGATTATACTTTTGTGGGTCGACCCCATTGTAGCTTACTTGAATTTTTTCCTTTGGGAACCCGAGCTGTATGAGTTCATCTTTCATTGCATAAGATACGGTAACAACCATATCAGCCATTTTGCCTGCACGCAATTCTATGTTGCTAACTACGCCTGAGCCGTTTCCGAGTGTTCGACCTTTCTCAGTTGAGTGAACATGAAAAGCCAATGGCAAGCCAGTTTCTCTTTTAACTGTAATTCCACCCATAGCTGAGAGCCAATCATGAGCAACGACAATGTCGTATTTCATGCCTTCTTTTTTGATTAATTCGTTAATGAGTTTAGCCGCTGATAAGTAATTATAGACCATCAGTTTGCCGAAGAAGTGTAATCCTCTGCCCCATTTCTTAATGTCTTCAGCAATAACGTCCGGAAGCGAGTCTGAAATGTCAAGGTGCAATGGACGATGAATTTCAATTCCACGCCAAATTTCTCTCGTGGGCAAAGAACCTTGGTCATCATTCATAGTAAAAACCGTTACATCATGATCTTCTAAAACAAACTTTCTTGTTATCTCAGCAGCATAGGTTCCTAATCCACCGACAATTTTAGGTGGATATTCATAAACGAAAACAGCAAGTTTCATTCTGTCCTGTCACCGATTTACCTTAGCATTTGCAATCACTAAACTAAAAGCTTTACTTAATCTGACAAAACAAACTTGAAACCGGCAGGAATCTAAAAAAGATAAGGAAAAGTTTGATTAGACCGTTGCGCATAGTCAATTACTAGCAAGGTGCCTACAAATGAGTTTATCAACTGTCAAACAAGAAATACTGGAAACAATGCTTCTAAATGAAAAACCAATGAAAGCCATAGAAATCGCAAATGAAAGCAAAAAAGAGTTTCCGCCTACTATGATGCATCTCTTAGGACTTACAAGGATGGGCTATGTTAACTCACCAGAAAAAGGACAATATATTATAACCGAAAAAGGAAAAAACGCACTCGGCATACCCGAAACTAGCAAGGAGAAAGCAGTAGCAATACTCGGCTATGCGGCACATGAAAGAGCATTCAATTTCTATATCACAGTAGGAAAACCACTAAACCTCCATGCACATAACCTGCGAGACTTCGCTAATAAGCTCGACAAAGCAGACATAGTCTCAGTAGACTTTCATATGCAACGAGGCGACTTTGAAGCCTGGTTCAAGATGCTTGGTGATGCGGAATTGGCCAAAAAAACCGGTTTACTAAAAAAGAAAAACTTGGCAGGCGAAGATTTACGGAAAAAACTTCGCAGTATCGTTGAACAACGCTATCTTTACTTGGGAAAGTTGGCAGGTCAACCAGCACCAACTTAATAAACGTACTATTTGTTTGCAGTGCCTTGTTCCTTAAGCGCTTTATTTACCCGTCCCGGCTATATTCTCATCCAATTTACGATAGCTATAGCCAAAAAAAAACAATATTTTTTCCGAATAATTTCTCTGGAAAACCTAAAAGAAAAATAAAAAAGGAAATGGGCATTAAGTTATTTGACTATATACTGGGTGGCCACTAAATTTCAAAATGGTTTCTGATCTCTCAATGGTTCCACTTGGTAGCCTAGTACAAAAAGACTTGACAATTGCACCTGTAGGAGTAAATCGCACACCATCAAGCATTTCGCCCTTAGTTACGCCAGAAGCTGCAAATATCATTTCATTGCCCTTTGCTAATTCCGATTCATTATAGGTTTTGTCGACATCGACACCTGCAGCTTTTAGCCGTTTCATTCGGTTTGCGTCATCTTTCTTATCTTTCCAAACCTTAACAAGCATGGTTCCTCCCAGACATTTTACCGCTGTAGCAGCAATAGTCGCTTCGGCGCCAGCTCCTGCACCAATAAGCAAGTCAATACCTGAATCAGGTAAACAAGTAACTATTGAACCTGCAATGTCTCCGTCAGTTATCAAAATGATTCTTACCCCCATTGCTCTAAGTCTTTTAAGCAAATCTGCATGTCTCTCGCGCTCAAGCATAATTACTGTGAAATTAGGAAGCTGTAGCTTTTTGCATGAAGCTACGGTTTGCACGATTTCTTCGATCGACATGTCGGGTGAAATTTTTCCTTTCGATAAGCCGTTGGTTGCTATTTTGAAATAATATCCGTCGTCTGGAAGAACTTGTAAACAACCTGCTGGAGCACATGCTAGCGCTGAGATTGCATCCTTCTTTCCCTTGGAGGTTGCTGTTGTACCGTCAACCTGGTCGATGACAAATTCTACTTTAGGTCCGTTTCCTGTGCCGACTTTTTCTCTGTAGCTGAACGCTGGGGCGTTGTCTTTGGGTCCTTCACAACAGATAACTTCGCCGTCAACTTCAGTCTGGTTTAGGACTGCTCTAGAAAAATCCAAAGCTGTTTGGTCAATTTTGTCTGGGTCTCCTTTACCGATGTGAAGAGCTGCGCCTACTGCTCCGGCAGTGGTGATTCTTGTTAATGATGGGGATAAAGATCTCAATGACGTCATTTTTTTAGCTCCTTTTAGCTTCGTTTAGCCATAACTCTGTAAACTCTATATAGTTTTGGGCAACTTTTTCTACTGCTTCTTTTCTATTGATTTTGCTTGCTCTGTAATCCGCCAGTGGTTGCCAGAAAATTGTTCTTCCCACGGCAAATCCAATGATGCCCGGTATTTTGGCTCCGACTTTTAGCCATTCTTGCACTCTTTCTTTAGATTCTCCCCGACCCAGAGTTATAACCCCCGCTTTCCTTCCATTACTTTGCGCTTGTTTAACCACTGCTAGTGCCGCTTCAGGTTTGTCAACGCCTTCTAATTTCCAAATAGACGGTTCAACTCCTGCCGCCTGAATTTCCTTGAGGCTGCTTACCATAAGTTTTGGTCTCAACTCTGTATCGTAAATTTCTTTTGCCCCCCCAAGTTTTGCTAGTTGCGTTGGAAGTGCAGGCACAATAAGTTCAAAGAGGAAGGGTTTCTTCTTTTGTGCCAAGTAATCGCTGAGTTTCTTTAATCTTTGAAGTTGCCTTTTGTTTAAAGTTGCATCGCCTTCAGGATTATAACGTACCAAGACTTTCACAAAAGTTGGGTCGAACTCTTCGATGTGTTTTGCGTAGTTCTCACCGTAATCAAAGTCAAATTCATCCTGACCGGACTTCTCCACAGGCATAGCAAATGATAACCCGTTTTTTTTAGCTTCTCGAAGAACCGCGCTCCCAAACTCTTCATCTACCAACAAACCCGCAATTTCTTTCGGGACGCTCTTTTTTATAGCAAGTTTGAAGCCTTCGAAAATAATTTTCTTGTAATCTTCGATTTGCTTTTTTTCTTCAGATGTGGGTTGACGATTCTTAATTTCAAACATTTTTTCCAGAAATGACGCTCGATGGTCAAATGCGAGAATTAATAACTGTTTTTGGGACCAATCAATCAACTTAAGTCACCGTATCCTCTATTTTGTGCTTCCCACATAAATATTATTGCTTTAGTGGTTGTGCATTTTAATGCCTATCAATATTTCAAAATTAATTTGTAAATATTTAATCCAAAAAATCTCTTATGATGACGCCAACTTAATAAACAAATTTATTTTACAAATTAAAAATTTAGAGAAACTATGAAATAATAAGAAGATGCATAGATTGCTGAGGCGCCACTGTTGAGCGAAATAAGAATTGTAACTGTGAAACTTCCTGAAGAAGTCTATCAAGAAATGGCGTTGCGTATTCCTGAAGGTGATAGAAGCAATTTCATCAGAGAAGCCATAAGCGAAAAGTTGCAGAAAACGCCTAAGCCAGATAAGCTCTTAGCTTTGGAAGGCAGAATGGGAAAAATAGAGCAGGAATTCGGGCAGATCAGAAAATACCTTGCTGATTTGGAACTGCTCACATTTCAGCACGGAAAAATAAATCCGCACTCTTACTGTATCGATGATGTGGATCATAAAATAATGGAATATCTGCTAAACTACAAAAGCGCAACTACCCCTGAATTAGCCGAGTACATTAAAACCAACAGATGGCTCATACTTAACAGACTCAGAAAAATCCAGCGTAATTCAAAAAAACAAATTGGAAAATCAATAATTGAATATTATGCAGGCGAACGTTCTGGGAAAAAAAAGGCTTGGTGGATAGATGAAGAGCTAATCCAAGAATAACAAAGTTAGCTTTAAATTAAATAGACATGTTGATTTGTAAACTGTGGGCTCGTAGTCTAGTACGGATTAAGGCGTCGGCCTCCGGACGCTTCAAAGAAACGGGAGTTAGCCGAAAATCCTGGGTTCAAATCCCAGCGGGCCCGCCACCCTACGTGCGAATAGGTACTCTTTCGGAGTTTGCTTGCTGTCGAATTAGGTCTCTCAGTGCGTTGCTCAGCACTTCGAGTTCAGCCGTTTGTCGATCTTCTGTGCCAACATAGGTTCTTGCGGGCTGATTGAGTGCTTCTCTGGATAGAAATTGCTCGGGGTTCATTCCTAGCGAAGAATCACGTGATCTGATTCTCCATCAAAGACCATTTTAATCATGATTAAACCTTTAGAGTGCCTTCAGGCGCCTGATTAAGTTACAATAGTTACGCTACTGGCTTCCTCAGCAAAAGTAGAAAGATACCCGTTGCCAGCATTATGATGCCAATAATTGTAACCAATGCGTAAAGCTCGTACCAGCCGGAAGCAGGTTCGTAAAACTGGCGAAAAAAGTTACTTCCAGAAAGCGCCGCCAAAACTGATCCACCACCCATTAACCCGCCCCCTATGCGAGTGATGAGACTGTTCTTCTTTTTATATTCAAAGCGTGTCCTCTCGCTAAACTGGCTCAGCAAGCCAAGCGCAATACGCCAAGGGCCAAAAACAAATCCGAAAGGACAAAGCGACAGCAGCTCAATAATACCTTCAAGCTTGAGCTGTATTCCAATAGTTGACACGCCGTCGCTCGCTAGAAAACTGCTGACGCTCACATACGACGCATTCAGCGCATAAACTCCGATCAGGCTGGCTATGCGAATGGCGGTGCCTGCGCCAACGATGATGCCGTTGGTCAAAACCTTTGCTGGTTTTGGGGCTAAATCAGTGCTTTCCGTGATTTCCTGACTCCCGCTTCAATATTTCGGAACTCCTGACTTATAAGTGCAAAGAAAATGGAAAAACACTTGGGTGCATTCTTCTCCAATTAATATGGTTTAGGTTCTTGTTCTTCCACTGTTTGGAGTTGCCTGAATACTCCAAAATTTTGATACGCTCCTGCCTATAACAAGTTTTTGATATATTTCAGAATCAGTTGTGGTTGATCAAATGCTGTCTTTAACGCTTTTTTCGGATTTTTAATATGGTTCAGTAAAGATAGTTTTTTGTATTCCTCAAGCGCTTTAGCAGCTATCTCTTTGACTTCTTGGGGGGAAAAGTCTTCAGTCGAAATCAGCGGCATACCTTTGGGTTGGCGTGCTTCAGCAAAAGAATTCCAGCTTAAATCTTCACGAATGTACCCCTTAGTTATACATTCGTCATATAATCTTGTTCCGTAAGAGGGAGTAGCGATGAACAAGTGCATTCCAACGTCAAAATCCCGTTTAAGCTTTAAAGCAAAATCAACGGTTTTCTGCATATTTTCTTTTGTTTCGCCTGGAAAACCTATAATGTAGAATGCGCCGGTTTTTAATTTAATGTCCTTGCAAATTTTCGCGACTTCTACAACTCTGTCTAAGTCCAGGCTTTTACATATTACATTGTTCAAGATTTGCTGGTCGCCTGATTCTACCCCGAAAAATACGCTTTGGGCACCTGACTTTTTCATTTTTTGAAGCAAATTCAAGTTTAAGCGGTCTGCTCTCACGCCGTTTGGTGTTTCCCAACCTATCTTAGTTTTATTCTCAATTAATCCATCGCAGATTGCTTCAAACCTGCTTAAGTCAAAGGTAAGATTATCGTCCTCAAAAAAAATGTTCTGAACATTAAATTTTTCCACAACATAATCAATGTGTTTTAAAACGTAACTTGCAGAGTGGGCTCTAAACTCCTTGCCCATATGCAGATGAACTGAGCAAAAACAGCAATTAAAAGGGCATCCCCTGCTTGTCACCATCGATATTGCCCTGTTTCTGAAGCTGCGATAACCTATTTTTTTGTTAGTTAAATACTTCTCCATATCGACTAAGTCGTAGGCAGGGTATGGGAGCTCATCTAAGTTTCTGATGAAGGGTCTGGAAGAATTTACCATTACTTTTCCATTTTGACGGTAGGCAACTCCAAGAATTTCACGCAGCTCTTTTTTGCCCTCAAAAAACTTGGCAATGTCGAGCATAGCGTATTCGCCTTCACCCATTACAGCGACATCAACATTTTTTGCTTCTTCAAGAAACTCTTTCGGTACCGTTGTGACGTGAGGACCGCCTACAACTGTTAAAATACTTGGGTCAACTTGTTTGGCTAAGTCACTTATTTTAACTGAATTTTCTATTTGACTCGAAAATGGTCCTGCTATGCCCACAATGTCGGGTTTGCGATTACGAATTTCTTGTAATATTTGATCAAACGGCATCCCAACGTTGATGGGTTCGTCTTTTTTTTGGAACAAACAATCAGCCATGAAAGCATCCAAGATCTCAGATCCGTAACCTGCTGCCTCGAGAACCGCCGCGATGTACATTAAGCCCAAAGGAATATTTCCCGCCGGCTGTTCTGAGCCTGGATAAAATGTTTGTGGCGGATTTACAAGAAGCACTTTCATTCAAGTTACCTGACGATTTATGTTGACAAATTCCAAATATTTAAATTAACTCATAATGTTGGTTGACCCGTATCGTTCGATGTATTAGCTGTTTTTTGGTTTTAACTTTCATTCCGAGAAGATTTATAGGAGCTCGGTTACCATGTTACTGTTAAGCTACAACCACATAGGTTTATGAGCGGTCAATCAGCTTCTAATCAATGATAGTTTTCCGCACTATAATGGGAGGTGAATGAGTTTTGAGTATGCGTCAGGAAAATAGGAAAGGCAAGATGACCGTTGCTGAGGCCGGAAGAAAAGGTGGAGAAAAAACCGCTGCAACACACGGCAGAGAATTTTACGAGGAAATAGGTCGCAAAGGAGGCGAAAAGGTTTCTCAAGAGCGAGGTCCAGAATTTTACAGTGAGATTGGCAGCAAAGGTGGTTCTGAGCGTGCTAAACAACATGAAGGCACAACTGCAGCAGTAGGGAAAACAAGCCTTGAAGAAGCAGGTCACCGAGGTGGACAAAGAGTCCGAAAACTGATTCAAGAAGGTAAAGAGCGCGAAGCAGAATAAAATATTGTTTCTGTCTATTTTTACTCGATTTCTAATTTATTTTAATTTAATTTTAGGGTTCTTTTTTTATTGGAGGTGAAATGTTTTGTCTGAGAAAAAAGGTCAGATGACTGTTGCAGAAGCTGGCAGAAAAGGCGGTTTAAGAACAGCTGAGACGCATGGAGAAGAATTTTACAGCGAAATAGGTCGTAAAGGCGGAAAAATCGGTGGACCAAGAGGCGGACAAAGAGTTCGTAAGCTTATTCAAGAAGGAAAAGAGTACGAAGAACGATAAGTAATGCTGTGTTCTTGATTTTGAAATTTGAAAAGGATTTTCCATGATTTTCTATGTTTTAGGGGTTTTGCTATTTTTGCTGTTAGGTAGCTTAGATTTGCCTTTATGGAAAACTTTTTCCGATCTGTTATTGTGCAAAGACAGCCACATATGTTTAAGAGTTATGTTTCAGGCTAGAAATTGAGAAAACCGTTAGTTAGATAGTGATAACGAATTTTTTTGGAGGTGATTTTGGTGAGTGAGACTCATAGGAAAGGCAAGATGACTGTTGCTGAGGCTGGTCGAATGGGCGGCGAGAAAACAGCTATGACTCATGGTCCAGAATTTTACAGTGAAATTAGGAAGCAAAGGCGGGCGAAGAGTTCGTAAGCTTATTCAAGAAGGAAAAGAGTTCGAAGAAGAATAGCAAGATTATGGAAATTGAGAAATTTTTCTTCTTAGTTATCATGTAATAATATTGGAGGTGAACGGGAACGAGTAAACAGGATACTGAAGTAAATAGGCTTAGCGGAACAAGACGTCAATATACAAATAGAAGCGGAAAAACTGGGCATGTGAGTCCAGCGATCGTGGAAAAGTATCTCGCTGGCATGCATTATCCTGCAGAAAGGCAGAAATTAATAGATAATGCCGAGAATAAAGACGCTCCTGATGACGTTATTTGCTTGTTAAACAAGCTGCCGAATAAGACTTACACTTCACCGATTGACATTACTAAAGAAATAGGCAAATTAGCATAAATGCTGACCTATCTTGTTTCTTTCAGTTTCTGGCCGTTCTGATAAAATCGCTTTTTTCGTAGCTGTCCTCGAAAAGCTAAGAAAACAACCTTTCTTGATAGAAAACGGGAGGCGAATAATTTGACAGTTGAAAGTGAACAAAGACGGAAGTTAACTCGTGAAGAAGCTGGCAGAAAAGGCGGCAAAAAGTCGCTCGAGAACGTGGTCCAGAATTCTTCAGGGAAATCGGTAAAAAAGGCGGCGAAAAAGTGGCTAAAGAACGAGGAACTAAATTCTTTAAGGAAATAGGGCGGAAAGGTGGAAAAAGTAAAGGAACTAGACATGCTAAACCAAAAGTTGGTATTAGTGTGCGACGAAAAAAACAAATCAAGTAAAAATCTATAATCGCTTTTTCTTAAGTTTTCTTTTTTAATCAAGCGCTCGAGCAAAAAATATTGAAATAATTTTGGTCTTGGCATTATTGTGAAAAAATTTCCGAAAACTTGATGAATAGGATTTAACATTAAGCGGATAGGAGAAAATTATGGCAAAAACAGATAAAAATCTCCTTGAGTTTTTGAAAAACCAAGTGACAGTTGAAAAAGAGATAGTTGCTTCCCTTGCAGAGCCATTACGCAAAATGAAGAATCCGGCGGTTAAGGGCGTTTTGAAGGGCGTTTCGTTGGATTCCATTAAGCATGCTGAGCTTTACATGTCAGCAATTACTTTGTTGACTACTTCGTCTACCGCGTTGTCTCAGGAGCATCTTGATGAACAAAGAGTTCTTGTTGAGAAGCACATTGAAATAGAGTCTAAATTAATAATTAAACTTGAAGCAATGATTCCAATCATTGAAGACAAAAAAGTGGTGTTTCTTTTAAATTCAATTTTGGCTGATGAAAAAAGGCATCATGAAATGCTGAAAATGGTTTTAGAAATAATTGTTAAAGGGGAAACGATAACTGAAGACGATTGGTGGAAACTTCTTTGGGAAAATGCCCCCTTTCACGGAGCTCCTGGTGGAGGATAAACAAAAAAGGACAAGAGTGACATAAGCTTAAGAATTAACTTTTTCGTTCATAACTTGTTCTGAAGAACTCCACGTTTCTTCCACTATTTGCTGAAGTCCCTTTAGCATCGAAGCTAACATTTCGCCTTTGCAGGTTAAACAGTAAGCTTTGGGTGTTTTTCTTATGAAAACTAATTTTTTCCCTTTCAAACCTCTCAAGTACTTGTATGTTCTTCTCATGGAAAGTCCTGTTTCTTTGGAAAGTTTTCCAGCGGGGATTCCTTCATCTGCTATTGTTTCATAGATTTTTCGTTCTTTTTCTGTCAAAGATTCTTTGGTTATGTCTCGTTTTGACTTAAAGAAAAATATGTAGTCTCTTTCCGTTGGGGTTTCTATTAAGCCGACTGAGCGTAAACGCTTGAGAATTCGTGAAGCAATTTTTGGTGAGATGAAAGTTTCAATTTCCTCAAATGTTTTTGGTCCATCTAGTAAAGATTGCAATAGCATTTCTTCATAACATTCGGAGTGGGCAGGTAGAACTTCCACAAATTCAGGGAAAACTCCTAATAATTCGGTTAAGCGACCGCCAAAAGATGTTGCGTAGTACTCATCTCTTACTTCCGCGGCGAGCCCTACTGCCATTAAAGGACCTAAATATTCTTCACTGATAGTATCTTGACTGTGACTATGTCCAGTTGTTTTTAGTTCTTGCTGTAATTGACTTACTGAATATCTACCATTTACGATTGCTTGTAAAATGTGAAACCTTGTCTCATTTTTGAGAACATTAAAAAGTTCTTTTACGTAGTTTGGATTATCCATGGTTTCTCGAAGTTTTCTGAGTTCATTCTTTAGCTTGTATACCTGGCATCGGTTTATGCACTGTAACGGTGATATTGGGGCACAGTTTATGCATTCGGAGTCAAGTGTCTTAAGCATTCCAACTACGTCGCGTTTGTTTTCTGTTTTTCGGGTTGGTATTAGGGCATTGCCCATTTTTCTTATTCTTCCCGACATGTGTCAGGGCGAGTCGATAATTATGAGGGTTTATGCTGATCGGTTTTTTGTATTTGATGACCCGTCATGACACGCGTCATAAGTTATGACAATCGGCATATTTAAATAAGTTTCTCCCAAATTTATCAGTAATTGGTGCATAACTTGTTGTTACCGTGCGAAGTGGGCGTAAAAACCGTTCTGCCAGCAGTGAAAGCAATCATGGCAAGACAAATAATCGAAAAACATGGATTCAACGAACAAAAAACTGCAGAACTACTTGGGCTATCCCAATCCGCGGTCAGCAGATATGTTGGAAGAGAAAGAGGGAACCTCCTCGCAATAGAGGGCTCAGTGGAGATTTTAGCGTTAATAAGCCAAATGGTAACTTCACTCGTAAAAGAGCCCAACAACAAAACAGAAATCCTCAACCTCTTCTGCCAAATTTGCGCAGCCATACGACAAAAAGGTTTGATGTGTCCATTTTGCCAAAAAGAAATGACCCCATCATGGGCAGAAAATTGTCTGTTCTGTCGTTGATGATGCCGACTAACCTTATTAAAAGCAAGTCTTTACTGATTTTGAGGAAAACTATTTGTCGTATGATGAAGACGCAATTTTGGACACGATTGCAAAAGTAAGCAAAAGCACGGTCAACATAAGCGCACTAAAGATTGTCCACAACATTTTCTATCAAGCAGTCCCTGTTGGAGGCATCGGTTCAGGAACCATAATTGATTCAAAAGGATTGATTCTAACAAATAATCATGTCGTTGGTGGAGCACATAAAATTAATGTTACTCTTGGCAACGATGAAGTTCTTGAAGGATCAATCGTTGGGTCATGCTCAATCCATGACCTAGCAGTCGTAAAGATTAATTCAACCAAAAAAAATCTCCAACCAGCCGAATTAGGTAATTCAGACAAAATAAGAGTTGGACAAAGAGTTTACGCTATTGGCAACCCCTTCGGATTAACAGGTGGCCCAAGCGTAACATCAGGTGTAATTAGCGCTATCAATAGGACCATAGAATCTGAAAGCGGCTTAATCGAGAATCTAGTTCAAACTGATGCTTCCATCAATCCTGGAAACAGTGGTGGCCCATTGGTGGATGTGACAGGCAAGGTAATAGCGATAAACACCGCTATTATTCCATATGCACAGGGTATTGGTTTTGCCATTCCGATCAACTCAGCCAAAAGCTGTACCAACGATGTTACTTCTGGAAAAGAGTCAAGAACTCCTTGGATTGGAATAGTTGGCTTGAGCATAACTCTCCAGATCGCTCGCTACTACGGTTTGCCGATGGATCATGGGGTATTGGTAACTAAAGTTGCTCAAGGAAGCCCTTCAGAAGAAGCTGGAATCGTTGAAGGAGACACTATTTTGAAAATAGGCAATGTGGAAACTCTTGGAATTGAGGACTTAGTTAAAGAAATTCAAAAGAGAAAAATCAATGACGTTGTTAGAATCCTTGCAATACGTCATCGTCGGGAACATTTCTTTGAGTTAAAACTAAGCGAAGCCCCATGATTCATATAACGGAAGGATTTAACTCCGTAACAAAACTGAAAGAAGAAAAAACCAGAAAAATGCGCACTTCTTCTAATTGTTTGATTTGCCCTAAAGACATATACTGAATCTTAAGGAGTAGAACAAAGATGGATGAAAATCAAACAAAAGAAATCTTGAACAAATACAAAGTTATTGCGGTTGTTGGGTTATCTAAAGAACCAGAGAAGGACAGCTACAGAGTCAGTGCCTATCTACAACAAAATGGCTACCGCATTATACCTGTAAACCCTTTTGCTGAACAAGTTCTAGGCGAGAGAAGCTACAAAAGCCTCCTTGATATTCCGTCTGAAGTTCAGAAAACCCTCGAAATCATTGATATTTTTAGACCTGCAAAAGATGTACCGCAGATAGTTGAGCAAGCTATCAAGCTCAATCAGATGTATGGTAAGCCATTTGTAGTTTGGATGCAACTTGGAATAATCAATGAGCAGGCTGCTAAAGCGGCTAAAGGTTCTGGTGTGGTTGTGGTAATGGATAAATGTTTGATGGTTGAGCGTCGTCACTTATCTTAACCTGGTATTGCACCAAGTAACAAAGATACGATGGTGGCAATTATGACGATTGCGATGGTTTCGGCAAGTGTTATTTTCCAGTTTACTCGCGTCTTTTTTGATCGATATCGCGCCAAAAATACTCCTGAAATAACTCCAACTTCAACTAGCGAAACAACGATGTTGTAGTAGGATGGAAGAGATAAGTAAGTTGCTATTGGAATGATTCCAGCGAGAAAAGTGGTAGTCCCAGAAATTATTGCCCCATAAATGTTGGATCTATGAATTTGTTTTCCAAGCAATGTAAAGAGTTTCTGAACTAACAACAAAGACTTATCCCGTTCTTTCTTGTCAGGTATGTCGCTTAAGCTGTAATTCATCAAGTTCTGCAGAGTCATAATGTCAGCTAAATCTTCGGTGATTCCGCCAAGAAGGAAACTTGAAAAGTTAGTTATTGCAACCGCACTCAATGTTAAGAGAGCCGCGAAAATAACTGTTTTTTCATTCACCCAGAACGTTGTGTTAGAGGTTAATTTTGCTATGAAAGCCGAGAGAATAACAACCAAACTAGTAATTGAACCATCAACTAAACCAGCTACTATCTCCATAATGGGTTCCTTCTTTAAAAGAAGACTTTCCCATTCCTTGCCCAGTTTTTGGCCTTGTGGCGTCAACTGCACCATGTCGTCATTTTCGACAAGCAGTCCTTCGGCAGACATTTCTTTGAGTGCTCGATCCAATTCAGACATGTCAATGCAGGCATAACTGACACATACCCGATCAACAAGGTTTTTGAGGGTTGATTTTTTTATTTTAACGCCTTTGCTTAGGTTTAAAAGAACAATAATACGGATAACATCCAGTAACTCTTGGATTTCAAAGGACACTCAAACAGTCACCGTTACAATAACAATCAAATAACTTTTACTGAAACTAATAACTCTTATGAGTTTTCAAATCGGTGATCTAAAGTTCTTCCAGCTGAATTAGACTTATTCTATGTATACTTCAAAATAGACGAAAATAGTATCATACTTACCAAGAGGGCGATGAAGCAATTAGTTTGTTCTCCAGAGGCGTTAAGCGATTTGTTGTAGAACATTTTGTATTTCTTGATAGTTCGGTTCTACTGCTGGATTGTCTGAAACCCAAACATACCGTACTATGCCTTTTTGGTCCAAAATGAAAATTGAACGCTTCGCGACTGTGTAACTGTCGAGACCAGCGAAATCATAAAGTTCCAAGCCGTAGGTTTTGATAACTTCACGTTTGTAATCGCTCAGGATAGGAAAAGGTAACCTGTTTTCTTCTGCAAATCCCTTGTTCGAAAATGGATCATTTACGCTTATTCCAATAACTTGAGCATCCAAATCGATAAGCCGAGCCATGGAATCACGAAATTCACACATTTCTTTTGTACACGTTGACGTGAACGCACCAACAAAAAAAGCTAAAACAACTTTTTTCCCTGTAAACTCCTTTAGACTCCTTGGTTTCATATTTGTATCTGGTAAAGTGAAGTCTTGTGCTTCGTCTCCGACTTTGATTTTGCTTGACATAAAAAGCAATCCTCTCTTCTAAGAAAAAACGTACCTGTATAAATGGATGGTGCTTTTAGCCAAAAGCAAAAGCGCAAGGGCAAAACTTGTTTAAAACACATGCTTCACATTTGGGTTTTCTTGCAATGCAAATTTGCCTGCCGTGGAAAATCAGGAGGTCGGTTAGTTTCATCCATTTCTCTCTTGGAGTAATTTGCATTAGGTCCTGCTCTATTTTAGAGGGGTCGTCATGTTCTGAAAGCCCGAGGCGCTGTGAGAGCCTGTGGACATGGGTGTCTACTGCTATACCTGCAATTGTGCCGTAAGCATTGTATAATACAATGTTGGCGGTTTTTCTCGCAACTCCTGGGAGCTCAAGCAACGCATCCATTGTTTTTGGTACTTGGGAGTGGTATTTTTCTACGAGGAGTTGGCAGCATTTTTGTAGATTTTTGGCTTTGTTATGATAAAAACCTGTGGAACGTATGTCTTGTTCTAATTCTTTTATGTCGACATTGGTGTAGTCTTCTGGTTTGTGATATTTTTTGAAGAGTTTTTGGGTTACTATATTGACTATTGCGTCTGTTGCTTGTGCGGAAAGCATGGTGGCTACAAGTATTTCCAGTGGGTTTGAGTAGTTTAATGTAGTCTTAGCGTTTGGGTACTCTTTTTCAAGTAGCTCGATTATTTTTGCTGCTCTTTGTTTTGGTTCAAGGTAAATTTCTGGCCTTTTCATTCGGAGTTCTCCTTGGCATCCTCTATTAATGAATTAGTCGTGGAAGGAATAAAAGTTTGCTTTCTACTGATAGCCGCGTTTTAACAATTGTTTAATAATTCAATCAATTACTTCAAATTTGCTAATGTTTATCTACATGCACTTGCGTAATGTTTATATATTGTCCAATAATTTGGAAATACGTTATATTCGCATAAGTGAGCATAATGGTAAATCCTACAAGAATAACTGTGGCATTTGACAAAACAACAGCTGACTTACTGGAAAAAATAAGCACTGAAGGACAAGTATCACAAAGCGAAATCATGCGTCGTGCCCTAAAATTCTACAACGAAAACAAAGCTCTTGAAGACCCGATAACCAAGAAAAAAATTCTTGCCTATGGCGACATGCTTCTTAATGGTGAACACGTAATAATAGATGTAGATCATTGGCTGATGTTTCTGCAGTTAATCGCTTCATCGCCAGAGAGGGAAAAGTTTTGGAGTGAACACAAAGAAGTAGCTCGAGCCCATTGGGAACAGCTAAAAACAAAGGTGCATTCAGTAGAAGAAATGTTGGTTCGCCTTGAGATATGCAACTTTTATCGTTTAACAAAGAACGGCCCAAACGACTACACATTGGTTTTGGTCTCTGAAATTTCCAAAGATTTCATAAGAATATTCCTTGAAGAATACTTTGCGGCTATGGGCGTTAAGGCAGAGATAAAAGAGAACTTAACAAAGCTCAGAGTCACAGTTAAACCCAGCCTCACAAGAACATAAAGATAACACAAAACTTTTACCCACCGCTCAAGTAACCAATATTCTAAGGTGACATAGTTTGAGCATGAAACTGAAAATTGATGGAAAAGAAATACCTCTAAACGAGTTTGTAGAAAAATTCATGAGCGGAAGTATAACAGGCGCGATAGCTTCTCTTAAGGGAATAAAAGAAGACTGGAAAAAAATCGATATTGAAATTCAGAAATAAATTTATCCCTTAAATTCAACTGTGCTTTCAATTTCAGCAAACATTTCTTTTTTAGCTTTGCATATTGGGCAAACGAAGGGCGGATCCTCTCGGTAAACAACATAACCGCATTGTTTGCAATACCAAAGCTTCTTTTTGACGGTTGATTGTGGCTTTATAATTTGCGGAGTAGCCGACGGGGTTGTGGATGCTGTTTGTTTTCCTTCTTGAGACATTGCCTGCGTTGCGGTTGTTGCTTGAGATCCATACGCTCTTTGTTGTTTTTCTATTGGTCTTCGCTCAGGTACCTCAGGCAAGTTTTTGCTTTCGTAAACTTCTTTGTTAACGTAAAGTCTACAATAGCATGAGCCATATTGAGCAACGTCTGGGTCTCGGTAGTCGCAAGGGCAAATGATGTCTCGATCATAATCGTATACCCCTGAGGCAAGTCTGCAGGGGCATAATGGGTAACCATATCGATCTTCATTTGTTTTTAATCCCTCAAGAAATCCCTGCAGAAGTTCAGGTTGGGGCGTTAAATAGTATCCGTAAGTTTTAGCGTCACCCTCAGCCCTTCGCCGAACCTGTTCTATCGTGATCAAATTTCAAGTACCTCTGTGAGCTTGTCTTTGCGAAAACCGTTAATTACAACGTTGTCATCAACAATTATTGTTGGATAACTAAGCATACCGCCCTTGTTTTGGATTGTTTCATGGATTTTTTCTTTATCTTTTTCGTCAGCTAGGTCAACATCGACAAATTCGTATTGGATACTGTTATCGTTCAAAAACTGCTTAGTTAACTTACACCAAACGCAAGTGCTAAGGGCATAAACGAAAACCTTGTGTTTACTATTTTTACCAGAAATCTTAGAAATATTCATAACAAAACACTCTGCTAGAAATATCTGCCATCGCGTAAATATAACTTTTTATGCTGGTCTTAGGCTGCCAAAAGCATTTTGCACAACCTCTGACAACGCTGGGTGAATGTGCATGCCTTGTGCAATGGGGGCAAAGGTTCCAGTTTCTGAAACCATAGCATTAACGATTTCTTGAATAAGAATTGAGGCTTCAGGACCGATTATGTGGGCTCCAAGAATTTTTCCTGTTTCATTTTCTACCAAAACTTTTACAAAACCGTCAACATCCCCCATGGCTGCACCCATAGCTGTGTCTTTGTAAAAAGCCACACCAACCAATACTTTGTATTTTTGACGTTTAGCTTCTTCCTCTGTTAAACCTACGCTAGCAATTTGCGGATGAGTAAAAACTGCATGAGGCGCTGCCGAAAAATTCATTTTAGCTTTGTGATCATGAAGTGAGTTGTGCCATGCGATGCCAGCTTCGTAGTTGGCGACATGCTTGAACATTTGAACTCCAATAGCGTCGCCGAATGCCCAAATGTTTTTTTTGGTGGTTTCAAGGTATTCGCTAATTTTTATGAAATTATGGTCGTCAAGTTGTATGCCTGTTTTCTCTGGTTTTAAAATATCAGCGTTGGATATTCTGCCTGTAGCCACCATTACTGATTCTGCTGTGAACTCATTTAGACTGCCATCTTGGCGGTTTCTAGCGACGAGCGTTTTGATTTGTCCTTCTTCTTTGGCTTCAACTGCTTCAAAACCTGTGTGTATTTCCGTTCGTTTCCCCATTTCGATCTTCAGTAATTCAGAAATTTCTGGTTCTTCTTCAGGCAATAGACGATCTGGCCTTTGTAGTATGGTGGTTTTTGTGCCGATGCTTGAGAAGAAGTGCCCATATTCCATGCCGATGTAGCCTCCGCCTATGATAAGTATGCTTTTAGGCGGCGTTTGTAGCTCTAGAACCGTATCGCTTGTTAAGTAGCCGATTTTATCTATGCCCTTAATTTGGGGTAATGCAGTGCGTACACCTGAAGCAATAAAAATTTTTTCTGCAGTTATAATATGTGCGCCGACCTGCATAGTATAATCGGCGATGAACTCTCCTGTTTCTTTAAACCAAGTTATGGTCGGTGTGGCTTCAACCGCCAACGCTTGATGCCGTGAATCCTCATCCACTAATGTACGCATTCTGGTTACGATGTTGGTGAAGTTAACCGAATCCACAGATGCGTTGACTCCTATTTTGCCTGCTTCTTTAACGGTGGCGATTACGTCTGCTGGGTGAATGAGCATTTTGGATGGGACGCAACCTACATTTATGCATGTACCGCCCATTTTACCATGCTCAACCAAAGCTACTCTCAATCCCTGCTCAATCGCGGCTGAAGCAACAAGCATTCCAGAACCTGAACCAACAACGATTACATCAAAGCGCTCCACAAATAATCCTCAACATTAACAAATGAAATATTAGTTAGCAAATAAACTTTTCAACTTCTTTTTGGCTTGGAAAATTTTTTATGCGAGTAAGAGATACTGTATTTGAGGATTTTAATGGCAAAACCAATCAAACCTACAAAAGCTGAAGAAGAAAAGAAGAAGAAAGCTTACTACGCTAAAAAAGAGAAAAAAGCTAAAGAAGTCAAGAAATAGCTTTTTCATTTAGAAATTCTGGTAGGCACCGCTCGTCGTGGATAGCGTCGAAGCCTTCCAGTTCATCATTTTTTAGTGGTAACACAATTCTTGATACTAAACCGTTCAGGCTCCATGGAAGTCTAATCAATCGCATTTCGCCTGATGTCACCCATTCATCAATATGGAACCCAGCGCTTTTTACTTGCTGAGCAAGAGCTATTCTTTCTTGAGTACTCATCTGATAGGCTTGTTGATCTAAAACATGCATGTGGAAGCCTCTGCCCGAATAAACAACTTTAATCTCGGAAAATCGATTTTCAAGAAACTTGTAGAGGCCAATTGCTTCTTGTTTAACCATTTCCAGTTCTAACTCGCAGAAACTTAAGCCTTGATTACGCTTCATCCTGTCTGCTAAGGTACCGTGGATCGGACAGGTTATGTTTTCTGGGTCAAGGTCAAATGCAAGCTCTTGACTAATTTTTTGGTCTTTTTCGTTATAGACACTTCTGTCATAATATACTGCTTCAGGCAAAAACTCAATTATCTGCTGCCGAATATCTTCTAAGCTTTTGTATTCATCAATTATTATGATCGTTGCTGAGTCTGCTTTGTATTTTTCTGGGTAAATTTTTGTGTGTCTGCCTATGATTACGGTAAACTTGGTCCTGCCTAACCCACTTCTGAACCATTCAGCTACTTTCTGAGGATTAAATTCTTCGTTGTAGAATTGCTTTCTTTCCTGTAAAGTTGTGTACCGCATACCGATTGGTAGGTTGTATTGAACCATTTAAATCACGAAAGACTAAGGCAACTGTCCCAAAATATTTTGCGGAATAACCGTTAAGCACAATGATTGACTAATCCAAAATTCACCTGAATCTTTGCCAAAGTCAGAAGGGGGGGGACATCCAATAACCAGCCTTTAATTAGTCTTGAATTGTTGGGTTGCATCTAAAGCCTTCTTTAAACGCATAATCATCTTTTGCTGTGACAGTAGGATGGAAATAACCATTGGTTCAAAGATGATGGGTTGCGTAGCATTACTTCCAGCTGAAGCAT
>Ga0182021_10002173_pt1 | contig 22853 bp, 19 predicted proteins | sample 612E3MmetaG_FD_120493 | JGI IMG/M metagenome (GOLD analysis project Ga0182021, IMG submission 120493) | Permafrost microbial communities from Stordalen Mire, Sweden - 612E3M metaG (Illumina Assembly) | ecosystem: Environmental > Terrestrial > Soil > Wetlands > Permafrost | place: Sweden... | reverse complement strand
CTATAGCTAGAAATGCAAGAATGCCGATGTAGGCAATTTTTATGAATTTGTAGGATAATTTGAATGATCTGGTAGTTTTGTTTTGAGTTTTCATAATAGTTCTTCTAGCGTAGATGTATGTGGAAGCAATCAGCATGGTTGCTGCAATTTTAACGATTAAGAAGCCTCCTATGTTTGAGCTAACTATGCCTGCCATGATAGGGTTTTCCTCGGAAGCTCCAGAAAAACCAACACCTATGATTGTGGTCACACAATCTATTGTTCCCATGAGAATTAAAAGTAGACTAGTAATTATTTCTGTTTTTTGCATGTTGAAAAACCTTCTCCTTTCTCCTAAAAACTTTATTTGTTATATATATTTAAGAACTAGATTTCAATTCCCGATATATTTCGGAAATTGCTAAGTAATTATAAAACACATCTGGCTTTTAAACTTCTCGTGGCTAACTTGTTTTATGTCGGTTTTTAACATAAACTAAACTGCTGATAATTGAATTCGATGGCATAAAGGCACATGTTTGGGCGCACAAGCCTTATATTTTAAATGTTAAACTTTGTTGCTGGAAGGTTTAGGCATGCACAAGAAACTCTTGATTCCTGGTCCTACAGAGGTCAGCCAAGAAATGCTCAATGAGCAAACTCACCTGATGATCGGTCACAGAGAAAAAGAATTCTCTGAACTCTATGGCGGAATAACCGCTAAACTCGCAAAGTATTTCGATTTGCAAGCCGACACTAAACCCACAATTACCACTAGTTCAGGTACATTATGGTTTGACATTATCGGTCGTAGCGTTGTAAAACAGAAGGCTTTAGCATGCGTCAACGGCGCTTTTGCTCAAAGAGCGGCCGATACCATAAAGGCATGCGGCAAGGAAACAGATGTTTTAGACGTAGAATGGGGTAAAGCTGTTAAGCCAGAGATGGTTGCAGAAAAACTAGACAACGGAACATACGACACCTTGTTAGTTTGTCATAACGAAACGTCTACTGGTGTGCGAAGTCCAGTGGCTGAAATTGGCAAAGTGGTCCGAAAAAAACATCCAGAGGTTTTGTTTTGTGTTGATGCTGTTTCTTCATTAGGCGGCGATAAGCTTATTCCGTCAGAAATTGGCTGCGACATAATTTTCGGATCAACACAAAAATGTTTTGCGTTGCCACCGGGCTTGGCAATTGCGCTTGTGAATGAGCGTGCAATCGAAAGAGCCATACAAATCCCAAACAGAGGTGCTTACACTGACATGGTTGAACTCTTTGAATTCGAAAAGAAACATCAAACTCCCTATACACCCTGCATACCCCTTCTGTATGCTCTCAACAAACGGATGGATTTGATGTTAGAAGAAACCTACGACGGCGTTTACAAGCGGCATTTAGATATGGCAAAATATACTCAGCAATGGGCAAAGAAGCATTTCGCGATGTTCCCCGAACAAGGTTACGAATCAATAACAGTTAGCTGCATACAAAACACTCTGGGTAAGAATGTTAAAGAACTAAACCAGAAACTAGGTGAAAAAGGCTACTTGATTTCGGGCGGTTACGGTAAAATGGCGGAGAAAACTTTCCGTATTGGTCATATGGGCGAATGGAACGTTTCAGGAATAAAGACAGTTACAGATTTAATCGATGATATATGGGGACTAAAGTAAATTGGCCTTTAAAATCCTGATAAGTGACAAAATATTCGACGAAGGTATAGCGATTCTTGAGAAAAGAGGCTATCAGGTTACTCGGGCATGGGATATTCCTAAAACTGAATTGTCCAAGATAATCGGTGACTATGACGCTTTAATTGTTCGGTCAGCAACCAAGGTTAGAGGGGAACTCTTAGATAACGCCAAAAAACTCAAAGTAATTGGGCGCGCAGGGGAAGGTTTAGATAACGTCGATTTTGAAACGGCTAATATCCGTGGCATTCTTTTGGTGAATACTCCACATGTTTCTTACATGAGTGTTGCTGAATTAACCATAGGTTATGTATTGGCGCTTGCAAGAGGTATCGTGCAGGGAACGGTGAGTTTGCGTGAGGGAAAATGGGACAAAGAAAAACTCATCGGCACAGAAGTTAACGGTAAGACGCTGGGCATAATCGGATGCGGTTATATAGGAAAAACAGTCGAGCGCTTTGCTTTGTCTTTAGGTATGAAAGTGTTGGTTGTTGAAGAATGTGTCTACGACCGTTTTGTGCCGCTTGGTGAAATGTTGCCTCAAGCAGATTTTATCACTATTCATGTACCTCTAACACCTCATACCCGACACATGATTTCTGCAAAGGAGTTTAACTTGATGAAAAATGGTGTGATGCTGATTGACTGCTCCCGAGGCGGAGTTGTTGATCAAGAAGCGTTATACCAAGCATTGGTCTCGGGAAAAGTTAAGGGCGCAGCCGTAGACGTTTTTGAAGAGGAGCCTCCAAAAAACAGCAAACTACTAACGTTGAACAATGTTATTGCTACACCCCACATTGGCGCTCAAACAAATGAAGCCCAGTTAAAGGCAAGCGTTCAAGTGGCCAAAGCAGTTATAGCTGCGCTGGAAAAAAAATCGTGAGCTGAAGCGTTTGGTTGATATTAGACCCTTCAACGCTATAAAGTACACAAGAAAAGCTGGGAATCCCGAAAATCTCATAACTCAACCATACGATAAAATAAATGCAGAACAGCAAAAAGAATACTATCAAAAATCACTCTACAATTTCTGTCGACTCATTTTGCCAATCGAAGAAAACAAATATGAGGCAGCTCAGCAGCGAATTTTGCAGTGGCTAAAAGAAGGCATATTAGCCAAAGACACTGAACCCGCTGTTTTTGTTTCACGTCAACAATTCAGCTTAAACGGCAAAAAATGTGCGCGCATAGGATTAATCGCTGCTTTGCGCCTCTACGATTATAGCGAAAACATGGTGTTCCCCCATGAGGGTACATATAGCGCGCCAAAAGCTGATCGGTTAAACATGCTGCGTACCGTCCAAAAAGACTTAGAATCTGTCTTTTTGATTTATTCAGACCCAGAACGTAAAACTGTTTCTTTCTTAGAGGACGTAGAGCAGACACAGCCAATAATACAAGTTACTGACTCCTTACATGTTAAGCATACCGTTTGGCGTGTTGCCAACGCACAAAAAATAAAGCAGTTACAAGTCGAACTAAGCAGCAAAACCATGGTGATAACAGATGGACACCACCGGTACGAGAGCGCCATAGCTTACAGAAATGAAATGCGCAGCAAAGGCAATTGGACAGACGATTCAGCGTTTAATTTCCAAATGTGTTACATGGTGCCCGTTCAAGAGGAGGGCTTTGTTGTTTTGCCAACACACAGGCTTCTCAAAGAATCCAAACTGACAGCGGAAGTCCTGCATGGGATAGAATGCTTCTTTGAAGTTTCAGAAATAAATCCTACCGCCAAAGCCTTGGACGATTTCTTGAAAAGCCATGTTAATGAACATGCTTTCGGAGTTTATGACGGCAAAAAGGCTTACGGTTTATCCATGAAGCATGACAAGGCTGTCTATGAGTTCGTTAACACCCATGTTTCCAAAGAGACTAAAACTTTCGATGTAGTTATCCTTCGCGACATTGTCTTCAAACACATTTTAAAAACTGGGCAATTAAAAATGGATGAAAATATTCTCTATGCACGTTGGACAAAGGAGGCAGTTGATAAAGTTGATTGTGGAGACGCCAGCATCGCTTTTCTGGTCAATCCGATAAGTGCCAAAACTGTTGTGGAGATAGCGCAGCAGCATGAATTGTTGCCTGAAAAAAGCACTGATTTTTATCCCAAAATGGTTTCTGGACTTATGATGATGGATATTTCACCAAGCGAGAAACTGTAACAAACAGCTTTTTTTTCTAAGCATTTTTTAACGGAAACTATTATAAGCGCTAACTTAGAAAGCAGAGAGCTAACTTAAACAAAGGCGAAGAAAAATGGGCGAAGAATTAGAAAAGAAGATTACAGAAGCTGAACCACCATCGGCGGTTCCTCAAATTATTCCAATGAAAAAGTATGTTGCTGAATTGATTGGAACTATGGTGTTAGTGCTGATTGGTTGTGGCAGTGCAGTTATTGCTGGAACGTACATTGGAGCCTACGGAATTGCTTTTGCTTTCGGTCTTTCCGTACTAGCTATGGTTTACGCGATTGGCAGTGTCTCCGGTTGCCACATTAATCCTGCTATTACAATTTCAATGCTTGTCGCTGGAAAAATAAGCGTAAAAGACACAATATTCTACGTTGTTTTTCAATGTATAGGCGCAATAATCGGTGCAGGCATACTCTATGCAGTAGCAACAGGAAACAAAGGTTACAGTTTAGCCGCTAATGGTCTTGGCCAAAACCAATATTCTGCTTACGCTTTGGGGTCGGTCATGATTGCTGAAATAGTCTTAACCTTCATATTCGTGCTTGTTGTTCACGGCTCTACTCATGAAAGAGTACCTAAAGGATTCGCAGGAATAGCAATCGGCTTAACCTTAGTGGTGATTCATCTTGTCGCAATACCCATAGATGGCACATCAGTGAACCCTGCAAGAAGCTTAGGCCCAGCACTTTTCGTGGGCGGTACAGCGCTAAGTCAGCTTTGGGTCTTCTGGGTAGCTCCAATAATCGGAGGCATACTAGCAGCACTCATTTGGAAAATCTTCAAATAAACCTAAAACAATCAAACTCCTTTTTCTTTTTTCAATTTTAAATTTTTTGTAAAAATCTTGCGCTTTTTCTTACTTTTGTTCAATTTCGTTGTTTACATGTTTTTGGGTGTTTTGTCTTTTTTTCTTGTAGGCAAATACTACTGAAAAGGTTGCAATCAAGAGGATTGACAAGAAAACATATGGGAATAACATTTCGCTTTGGTTGCTTGTCTTTTCTTTGCTCTCGGGTATTTGTGTGGTGTTTTTAAGTGGTTGTACTGTCAAGTTTTTGAAAATTACGGCGCTATCTACGTTGTTTGTTACTAACATTATCGTTTGATTGCTATCTGTTGATGCATCATCTGGATTTGCAATTTTTTCTATAAGTGTGCCATTTGAGTTGTATAAATTAGCAGTTATTCCGTTGTCGGTTATGCTATCTGTAACATTGTACCATGTGTTTTCTTTTATATTGTCAGAAGCATTCACGAAGGCTGTGTTGCCCTTATTACCTATGGTTATGTTAGACATTTCAATGTCGTTTAGTGCATTAACGTTTAGGCTGTAATTTCCACTATAATTTTGAAGGATAAAACAAAACTGATCGTTTATTGTTTGATTAAAATTGTCAGGTAATGTTAAAGGCTCCATGCCTGTTGGCACATTTGTCGGCACTGTTAAGGTTTCCGTATGCATTTGAATTGTTTTTGGGGGAATGGTTATTCCCAGATATCTCTCTCCTGGCAGGCTCATGGTTTGTTGGCTTCCTGGTAATGTAATTGTTTCGGCTGGAACATTGGATACTGTTTGTCCGGCTTGTAGCACCATAAAATCGTAGCTTAAGGAAACATTGGTTTCTAATGGGATGCTGTCAAAATTATTAACACCTTGCAATAGACGAAATTCAGATGTTGCAATATTTGATTGAAAAAACATTTGGTCCACTAAGTTTTCTTGCTCATAGATGTAGTTATAGTCAGGTGTTTGAAATTGGATAAATGATTGTGGTCCGACAAAAATTGTTAGCGTTTCGCTGTCGGCACCTGCATAATTTGACGTCCCACTCCAACTTGTCGTAATATAGTATGTTCCAACATGGGTGAAGTTCCAAGTCAACAAGTAGTGGCCAGCATCATCAGTATCTGTTTTGAAACAATCAGTGGCAGATCCGTTATTGACGTATATCGAGACAGTTTCTCCAGGCAACGTTTGTGAAATTGAACCTGAAATGTTAAACGAACGTGTATTTTCTCCAATATTTGTTTGTTCCAGAGACACATTAGCACTTGATTGTTCTTGAGATACATTAACTGTTATCGAAGATGGGCTTAAAGGGGGTCCCAATCTTGATGAAACTTGTCCCGGTGATGATTGTTCGGTGTCATTAAGAGGAATAATTACATGATCTACGTTAGCTAGGGGCGCAGATTGGTCTCCAACTTTCCAGTCATCGGCAGGAGTAGCTTCAGCCGTCCAATAAGTTTTATTATCATAAACAAAATCAGTGGGCGCCATCCCGGCGGTGTGATAAACCGGCGTGTAAGGAAGATAAACTCCAACATTCATGTGCCCTGGGGTTATTCCTGTATAGTGAATCAAAACAACATCTAAACCTCCCGCTTGCATTATGGAAGCCGCTAGGAGAGATACTGCAACGCAATCTCCAAAATTGTTTACAATGGTTTCAACAGGATATTTCACATCACTAATTGCATATGGAATTTGGTGAACCATCTTTAACACAGCATCAGCAAACGTTTCGTTACTGTAGGGCTGTTTGTCAGTTAAGTTTTGGATGCTCTCAGCGATTGACTCGACAGCTTGAGGTGTGACAAAATTTGCGTAATCAGTGTCGTTGTTTACTGTGTGACTCATATTACCATAATAGTTGTAGAGTGAAGGCGTTGTTGAAACATACAACTTTTGGTTGAGGAGCTCGTATTGAACTTGAAAAAGATCGGTCTTTTGGTAGCTGGCTTCGATAGAAGCCGGTGTTATGAATAACAGTAACAAAATGATAGTTAGCAAGATGAAGACTTTCTGGTACTTAAAATTCATTTAAAACCCAGCAAGTACTTTTTCTACAGATTCCACGTTGAATTAAATGTGTTGTGAACCATTTACTTTTATAGTTTTTGCGTTTCTGGGTTTTGGACAACAGCCAGTTTGGTTTGATCTTATTATATAAAATATGCATTGTGGCTAGCTCGTTTTAGAAAAGCGTTGCATCTTGATTAACCTCCTTATTTTATGGCGCAATCATTTCAAACTTTCAATTGTCCAAGTAAAAGCAGCTTCACACCTTCGCACAGATTTCTCAGAAAATACCTCGACAGAAAAATAAGTGGAACGCGTTTTGAGGCATCTAACTCTATTTAATGTCGGTTGTTGTTTCCTTTGCCTTTTTTTTCGTTTTATCGCGTCGCTCTGTGATGTAGCCCAAAATGAACAGAATAATTCCAGCAATTACTAGCGGAATGGCATAATTCCGGTACGAATAAAATGTTAAACCAATCCAGCCAATCCAATCCGTTTCATAGTACAAATACATGTAAATACCAATTAAAAGAGAAATTAAGCCAAAGACGTAACCAAATAAACTAGCTAGTTTCCAATCCCAATGTCGAACATGTTGTATTGTGTCTCGGTCGACCATTTAATTTAAGTCCATTTCATTTACAAAGTAGCTACCTGGGCTTCTATGCTGTTTAAGCGTGTAGCATTTGTCTCATAAATACCTATTTGCATTACGTAGTTATGCGCTGCTAACGAAAACTTAACCAAATAAGTGTTAAAACAAGCCAAATGTAACTTATGTTGAGTCGTGACCATCTCGGACAATAGTCAAAACATACGTGCAACTAATCAAACAAGGATGCACCAGTTTTTAGATATGAAATGAAAGGGAAAATAAAGGGAAGTAGATAAATTCCCCTTTCACCATCTTCTACCGTCTCACCAAGATCGAGCACCCATAACGACGGACTCAACAGAGGTACGCAAGAAACACAAAGCTTGCACCTATGACGATCGAGTTCTACCCAATTATGGAACAGGTGAGGCACGGGTGAAACAAGTCCCATGCCGAGAGAACTTAGCCAAGCAAAAAGCAACGCTCAGCAATGAGGTTAAGCGTTAGGTTACATGGGCGACAATTAGCCCGTTTCATTTTAGCGGGAGAAAAAACTGTCAATCAGCAAACCCCGAGTTTCTGTTGTTTTTTCAGGCCAATAAACGAACAAAGAACGGGTTATTATTATGCACGAAACATACTCAAAATTGAGTAGTCTGACTCAAAGTTGTACTTTGACCAATCCTTTCTTCAATTAATTTTTGGTTTGATTTCTTTTCCCTTAACTCAACGAATAATAAGGCTACCAAAGCAGGAAGGAAGTAGTAAAAAACGCCAGAAAGCAAGGAACCTGAAATTACGTTTAGATATATTTCAATGTATGTGGAGTATGCGAGCATGGAGATGAGAAAAAAAATTGCTGAACCCAATAATGCTCCCAAAAGCAGAGCTAAAGTTGTCGATTTCACAGCCAAGACTTTATTTTTGCTTGCTAAAAAGTAGAAGACAACAAAAAATAATACAGGTCCAATAAAGTCAAGAAATGTATTAATCAATGTTGCAGCAATTGCTTGGTACCCAATAGCTTGATCTAAGAAAATATAGTTTGCGAGGTATGCTCGGGCTATAAAAGATGGCAAAGTAAATCCTATTGCTAATGCGAAGGCAATAACAAACGCTAATAGGGATTTTTTCAATTGTAACTCGCCTTTAACTCAAGTTAGCAATTTGATTGTAAATGGATAAAAGGTTTGCTTAACTGTTCTACTTCAATGGCCCGCTAAAAAATCAATTAATACACTTGTGTCCAAAAATCAAGTAAATGTTCTTCCGTATTTTTGCTCTCTTTCCGCAGCTATTTCGGATTATAGTCGCTCAAGTTTTGCCTTATCATCCTTCAAGATTCCAGCCAAGCTCATTATGTCAACTTTTTCTTTTCTCGGACACAAGCTTTCTTTAATCACTTGTGAAAAGCTCTTTTTGCCTTTCTTTTTTTACAGAAGTTCATAAACCTCGTTGGAGACTGAAATCTGTCTTGCCATCTGCTTATCTCTACATATCTTATGTATAGACATAATTTATTATTAGCTTAAAAGAAGTTAGTCAAGAAACTTTGACTTAAGATAGTCAAGAAAGTTTAACGAGAAGGCTTTTAGGCAAATTTTTTCTAAACGTGAAGTATGAATAATATAAGAAAAGGTTTGGCATTGGCACTTGTTCTAATTTTTCTATTTCCTTTAGTTGCACTTCAATCTAACAATGTGAAAGCTGCAAGTGATAGTGGCTTGCCAGGTTGGATGAATTTTGGGGCAGATTTAAACAACACTTTTTCTTATAACGTTCCATCTCAATGGGCTGGTTCGCCTTCGGTTCCATTCACAAGTCTTTGGAGTCAATCAAGTCAAGCTTCATTTGTTTTGACTGGCGATCTTATAGGAACTGGCCAATTGGAGGTCGCGGTTTCAAGTTCGCCTAATCTAAATGTGTACGATGCTGGTGGAAATCTTGTGTGGACCGTAAATCCGGTCAAAGATTCTTCTCCTACGGGGGCAGTCCTCGGAGGCATTACACTCGCAAACATGAACGGTACCATGGTAGTTTTGGCAACTGTATCATCAGGCTCACAGAACAGCAACGGGGCTTTAGCTATCCTCATTTATTCAGGAAAAGGGAACTTGCTTAAGGAAATTCAAGGCCCTAATGCATGGGCGTTTGATCAGGTCCGCTTGGCAGATCTAAATGGAAATGGAAACTATGAAGTTATAGCTACAGTATATAGCGGCTACACGCTTTCACCAAGAGGCGTATACGCATACAGCTATGACACAGGATTACTATTATGGACGTATCAAATGGGTCCAACACCCCACCTTGATGCTTTAGCCGACCTTACTCACTCCGGCAAACTGAACATCGTAATAAGCTCATTTGCTCCATGCAATGGATATTCACAAGGAACAACTAACGATTTTTCAATCTACGAAATTGCACTTACCCCTGATGGTCAAGTCTTATGGAATACTTGCTTGGGTACTGGAGGGCAACAGAGCGTTCGGTCAGCTATTGCTGATTTTGAAGGAAACGGCGACTTGAAAGTGGTTGCTTTCGTAAGATCCGATCCAGTTGTTGATCCTAAGGGACCGAACAACATTTATTTATTAAACGGCGCCACCGGAAACATTGAAGATACGCATGTAGGAATTGTAGGCGATAGCTGGCACGGTTTTAGCATTTCAACTGCTCTCTCGGGTAATACGATAATCTTCGCTGACACGGAAAGTGGAAAAATCTACGCTTTCGATAGCAAATTAAATGTTATAAGTCAAACTAACATCGGAGGAACTCCAGTCCCGCTCATTTACGGTCACATTAACGGCGAGGAAAACAACGATGGTTCCACTCTGACTTCTGCAAACCTATATTCAGGCGGCAACATTCAAGTGGCTATTCTTGTGAATCGCCCAGACGGCACACAACAAGTCAGTGTATTTGACGCTTCATCGATTGGAGGAAATTCTTCTTTAGTCCCGTTATGGTCACAAATTTTGCCATTAACGACCTCAAACAGTTATTATACAATGGTTTTGGTATCTAATCTGGGAAATGGCGTCAACGATATCATTTTAACAGGGTCTCCAGGCCTTCTTGTTTTTGGGCCTTCAAATGCAAATGGTGTTCCTGCTTCTACTCCGACGCCCACAGCATCACCCAATGTGGGGACTCCAGTAATTTCCTCAGTTACCCCAATTTTAGCAACTAGACTTCAGAGCATAGATATCCACGGGAGTGGCTTTGGCAAAACTCAGCCTCAACTCACGGATCTGGGCGACGGTTCAGTCGATACCGTTGGCGGAGGCACTACCCCCGTCATAAGAATTTACGATGAAGGCAACTCGAATAGTTGGGAAGCCGGTGTACAAGATACTTCGAATACTGGTGCCGACAGCATCGGCTTAATTTTAGTGAGTTGGTCTTACAACGACATAGTTTTAGGCGGTTTTGGAACCGCATTGAGCACAAATGGTACAGGGCAATGGAACCTGTCGCCGGGAGACCCGCTACTACTATCAGTTTTGACCAATGATGGACAAGCAGTATACACGGCAGTTGCTGGCTCTACTCAATCTAATCAAAATCCTCCTGTTCCAGCAGGGGCACCGCCCATAATTTCTTCAGTAAGCCAAATTGCGGCTGTCCGATTGCAGACAATAGTAATTTACGGTAGCGGTTTTGGAAGTATTTCGCCTCAACTTATGAATTTAAGCGATGGTTCCCAAGATACCGTAATTGGGGGAACCTCTCCTGTTTTGAGAATATACGATGAAGCTGGAGTAGACAGTTGGGAAGCGGGTTGTACAGATTCGCAATGGGTACCTAAAGACTCTGTTGGCATTTATTTGGTAAGCTGGTCAGATTCGCAAATTATCTTAGGAGGTTTCGGAACGGAGTTAAACGCTAATGGCCAGGGGCCTGTAAGTATCAATCCGGAAGATCCCCTAATAGTGGATGTTGTGACATTTAACGGGCAAGCTGCATACACTACCACCGCGGTTTCAAAACAATCCAACCAAAATCCTTCAGTATCTAATTTACCAACGCCTACCTTGACTGTTTCTTGCCAAAGTTCAACAACAAATACGAACTTCCAAGTGGAAATCCTCGGAACCTTAAATGTACAGGGGCAAGGCGTACCTTTCGTTCCAATCCTACTATCATACAGCGTCAATGGCGGTAACTCTTGGAACGATCTTACTCTTGTCAACACTGATAGCGATGGAAATTTCTTAGCGATTTGGAATCCATCCGTAACGGGAAACTACTTGCTGACAGCTGAATGGTCTGGAAATAACCAATATCCTCAAATGAACACAACGGTTAGTTTTTCAGTAGCACCCTTCGAGAAAGACACCGTTTTTTCTGTGCTATCCAATTCTACCCTTTCAGGTATTTCTTTTAACTCAACAAACAAAGAACTAAGTTTTACAGTAAGCGGTCCATCAGGCACCACTGGATACGTCGATGTTTACATTGCAAAATCATCAATTAACGACGTTTCCAACTTAATTGTCCACCTTGATGGAAACCAAATAGCCTACACAAGTAAATCCATAGGCGATTCTTGGCTAATATCTTTCTCATACCACCACAGCACTCATCAAATAACCATGAACCTTTCGGCGACATCATCAATTACAATAAAAGAAATCCTTCTAGCAATTGCCACGGGCGTCATCATTGCCGTCTTAGTAACAGTAGCTTTTTCCTTGATTCTGAGAGAACGTACCAAAAAAACCTGTGACTGAATAAAATTTAATTATTTTTTACTTCACAAATCAAGATGTGCATCAAAGATCAAGTAAATTACATGCTTTGACTTTTCTATACGCATTTCTGCATGGTTGCTTTTACTTCTTACGATATCCTTGGGCGATTGGCATAATTGCGTTTTTGGATGCCTTCCAAATCTCACGCCTACAAAATTATCTTCTTTGTCAACATCAACATAGCAATCATCAGCTAATATGTGGGTCGCAACAATTTTGGATTCCCGAAGCTTACTGTAGAGTATATCGGCTTTCCGGTCATATTCACCTTTCATTTGATTTTCACCCATAACCTTACTGCTTTCAGTGCAATACTAAAAGTAGTTGTAACCCGTTAAGTTTTTTAAAAACAACGTTATCGGAGAAAGGAAATGGCGAAATTAACTCATGGCTGAATCCATAACTTTTGAACCACAAAGTTTAGCAGACCTTAGGCAGTTCCTTGAAGAAAATAAAGACAAATATCATGAAATTTGGGTAATCATAACAAATAAGAAAGCAGCAAATCCTCAGCCAGTCTCATTCAACCAAGTTGTAACTGAAGCGGTAAAACAGGGGCTAATTGACAGCCGCATAAAAAACATAGATGAGAAAAAATACATGGTGCGGTTAACTAAAAGAAAAAACCTGAGAGCTATAAAATATTGAAATACAACTTATTTTTAAAATTTCAAATAATCTCAACCGACGTTGTTTATGACAATATTTTTAAATCTTTATCCATAGAAGCAGTGATTTATGACTAAAATGAGCAGGGAAACTCGTTTGTACCTCACGCTTATCGGCGTAAACCTAGATTTTTTGGCATTGTTTTTCTTCATAATAGGTTTGTTGAAATATTATGGAGAAAGCACTGCTTTACCAATAGTAGAAATTTCTTTCGTTCTTATTGGAAGCATCATGATTTTTATTGGGTTAAAAGGCTATAATCGAAATAACCAAAAGAATGTTGAGCAGGCTCTTTGACGGTAAAACGTTCTAAATCGTCATGGGCCGTTTTTCCTTTTTGGGTATACATCAAAATATACCCAGACTAGTGGACAAGGTAGAAAATAGCGTTTCCCGAATACATCAAAGAAGAGACCCCGAGCAAGAAAAACTATTAAGTTAGCTATCATAGTAAGAAAGATGTTGAACTTAAAATGATTAGGTGAATAATCAATTTCAACACCTCCTATATTGATACTTTAAGTTCCACAACCACATTAAGCTAGAAAAAACTGGGAAGATGAGCGCCACTTGGATATAGAAAAGAAAATTGAGTTAATCTGCAGACCACCAACAGAAGAAGTAATTACACCAGACGATTTGCGTCATCTCTTCGAAACAGAAGAGCACCCTATAGCTTACAATGGTTGGGAGCCATCTGGTTTGGCGCATTTGGGAACAGGTGTTATCTGCGCTTATAAAATGAAAGACTTTGCCGAAGCAGGCGTACACTTCAAGGCGTTCTTAGCGACATGGCATGCATGGTTAAACAACAAGCTTGGCGGCGATTTGACTCTTATTCGCAAAGCCGCTGACCTTTTTCGTCATTCATGGCTTGCATTGGGTGTGCCAGGCGACAAAGTTGAATTCATCTACTCAGATGAGCTCTACAAAGACATCGATTACTGGGCTAAAACAGTAATAATCGCAAAAAACCTCACTTTAGCACGAACCACAAGAACACTGGAAATTGCTGGCCGAAAAGAGGGTGAGGCCCACTACGTCTCCGACTACCTGTATACGCCTATGCAGGTTGCCGACATTTTCGAAATGAAAGTCGAGATTTGCCAGTTAGGTTTGGATCAACGAAAAGCAAACATGGTCGCGCGGGAAGTAGGAGAAAAAATCGGTTGCTGGAAACCCGTTTGTGTCCACCATCATTTATTGCAGGGTCTTGAGAAGCCCACCGTTTGGCCTATACCTGAAGGTCAAGAGAAAGAGGCAGTTGCGTCAGCAAAAATGTCAAAGAGCAAACCGCAAACATGCATCTTCATCTATGACGCGCCAGAAGAAATTAAGCAGAAAATGAGCCGAGCGTTCTGTCCAGAAAAAACCGTAAAATTCAATCCAATAATGGATATCTGCAAATACATTGTTTTCCGAGAAAAACCAGTTTTTAAAATCGAGCGTCCAGCAAAGTTCGGGGGAAACATTGAGTATCAAAGTTTCCAAGAGCTCGAATGTGCTTACTCAGAAGGAAAACTACATCCTATGGACTTAAAAAGCGGCGTTGCAACGGAACTTGCAGAAATATTGGAGCCCGTGAGACGATACTTTGCAAATAACCAGGAAGCTAAAGACTGTTTGGAGACTGTGCGGCAGGCTAAAGTCACAAGGTAGAGTGTTTGTCTACAAAGTTTATAGAGAAAGAAGAAAAAATTCAGGAAATCATCGCTAAGCTCACAGAGGAGTCAGCTAAGGGAAAGCCCATTGTTGTTGAGGGCAAAAAAGACGCGCAAGCATTAAGAGAATTAGGCATCAACGGCGTAATCTTTACGGTGAAAACAGGCGGTAAATCCTTCCTTGAAGCAACTGGAGAAATAGAAAAGCTCGGTGCAAACGAAGTTATTCTCCTCTTAGACTTTGACAGGCGAGGCAAAGAAGGTACCGCACGCCTAAAACAGAACATGGAACTGGCAAAAATCAAAGCGAATACAAGGCTTTGGCAAGATTTGCATGCCTTGACTGGTCGAGAAATCCAATGCATCGAAAGCCTGGTCTCTTATCTGATGACTTTAAAAGAAAAAGTAGGGTAAGATACTTTTCCATTACCTTTTTTTCGGTTGATGATTTTTTATTTATGAAAAAACATATTGCGTTTGAATGATATTTTTTTCAATTTTGGTTTTGCATATTAAATTAAAATACTGCGATGCTGCATTAATTCTAGTGTTTTATTTTTAAAAAAGTTTAGGGCTGATTATAATTACCGAACGCTTGAAAGAACCTGACCTTTGGGGCGCATTGGTCATAATTCTATTAACAATATATCTTTCAACTCTAACAGTAGTTGACAAGAATTCGTTCGGGTTTTTTGTTGGTCCTTTGGCATTTATTCATAGGATGAGCCTGATTGGGGGTTTTTGGATTGCAATTGTTACACCAATATATTATCTGCTAAAACATCATCGCCCCAATAGAATCAAAGCATTGATACGAATCCACCTATTTGGAAATTTGATTGCCTTCATGCTTATTTCAATTCACTTTACGTTTTGGATAACAACTGTGTCATTCATAGGAACGGGACTTGCCCTATTTGTTTCCGTGTTTATACTAGTAGTAACAGGTCTTCTACAAAGATTCACCACGCTGAGTTCAAGAAGGCCAATCAGATTCCTACATGTCAGCACGACAACTGCATTCTATCTTATCCTGGCAATTCACATTTTAGCCCATATGGTGCACTTATAAGACAACAAAGAATAATATTGCAAACTTACTAAAATTAGGATCATCAATCTTCTTTTATGATAAATTTAAATGAAACGGGTCGATTATGAGTAATGGCGAAGGGGCACTGTTTTAATTTCAAAATTGAAGTTTTGCTCTTTCGCAAAAAATTTTAGGAAAAGAAAAAAATGAAAAATAATTTTTCGAAAACAAAATTGATGACAGCAATAGCCCTAATTATACTTATGTTAGCTTCTGCCTCAGCAATCACGCTACCAGTTAAGGCTCAGTCAACACCAGCAGGCGTAACCATTGGGACACCCCAAGTACCTTACACAGGAGGACCAGTACCAGCCGGAATCACCCCAAGCACAACCATCCAAACGACACCATACATTAGCTTTTCACCTAATCCCATCGGCGTCGGCCAAAGTTTGCTAGTAAACGTTTGGGTTCAACCTGCACTCCAAGTTCAACGAGCACACACAGGATACACAGTAAAAATCACAAAGCCAGACGGATCCGTAGTAGCGGTTGGTCCGTTTGTTTCCTATGAAGGAGACACAACAGGATACTTTAACTATGTACCAGACGTCGCTGGCACCTATAGCCTTCAGTTCTTATTTGCAGGAGACTACTACCCAGCAGGCTTCTACATTGACGGAGTAGTAAACAACACCGCACCAACTCTATTAGGCACCGGCGCCATCGGAATTTCCAGCTTTTTAGGAACAGGCACCAACTTTACACAAGACTGCTATTACGCACCCTCACAGACAGCAGTATACAACCTTACCGTTCAGCAAAACCAAGTTGCAAGTTGGCAAGCATCGCCCCTTCCGGGACCAGGTCAATACTGGTCTAGACCAATTTCGCCAGATAACAGGGAATGGTGGGTAATCGGCGGAAACGACCCCTATAACGAGGTTGGACTCGGCACAGGAACCCCAGGATGGCCAGACAACACAAATGTATACGGCTCAAGCACCTATGGCTTCGTTCCATACGTTACAGGACCAACAAGTGCACACGTAGTCTGGAGAATGTCAGGTCCAGCAACAGACGGAGTATTCGGCGGGGCAATTGACCAATCACCAACAAATTATGAAGCACCAGTAAATGACTTCACCGGCGCAATTATGCTCTTTGGCGCAGCTGGTCCAGGCGCAGCAGGAAACCCCAACATAGTCTTTGACGGAAAATGCTACCAAGTCATAAACGAGCCATACAATGGTTTTACCCAACCTGTTTGGACATGCTACGATATACAAACTGGAAAAATATACTGGCAACTAACCAACATTACTCGGGTACCCACGATGATCTCTTACTCAGAAAATACCCCTTATGTTCCTGGTGCAACAGCAAGAGCTGACCGAACAGTACCAAGTTTAGTGTATATCGGTGCAAGTGCGGTTACAGGCACAGGCTTAGTAGTCAAATATAACCCTGGAAACGGAGCAGTGCTGCTTAACCAGACAATACCGCTAACATCAGGTACCCTCTATGCTGACCCATATGTATTATCAGTGCAGACACTTGGAAGCGGCTCAAATACACAATATCGCTTAATAAACTGGGCGCTCGGAGGCCTTGGCAGTAACTTTACCGCCAGCATAATGAGCAATACGACATATCCATTTTCAAGCTTAGGCAATGCTGATTTCTCCTCGAATATAGCAGTGAACACATACAGTGCATCGCCACCTGCCACACAAGTTGCCTCAATCACGTATATAGCGGCTGCAAGCTTGACAACAGGACAACTTCTATGGAACGTTTCAAGCGGCGTTAATTACCCAGTTTACAGTGGATCATGCACAATTGCCGACCACGGAATGATAGCGTTACGCTTTGATGATGGTCATTACTATGCCTACAGTTTGCAGACAGGAGCGCTTGCATGGAAGAGTCAACTCTCAAGTTATCCATGGGGCACATTTGGAGCATATGCAGCAGAGTCAGCCTATGGCCTTCTGATATACCAACAATACGACGGTGTAGTCGCCTATAACTGGACTAACGGACAAATTGCATGGTGGAATCAAGCGCCGGCAGTACCGTTCGAAACACCATATACCAATGGAACTGGAGAACTAAATAGTCAAGGTTACTCGTTCTTCTGCCCTGCAATCATCGCTGGTGGATTGGTCTACACCTACTCTGTTGAACACTCACCCAGTGCACCGCTTACCAGAGGCTGGAGCATCTACGGCATCAACGCAACCGACGGCTCGCTAGTCTGGAGTACTTTGGGTCCAATGTCACCTGGTGTTGTCGCAGACGGCTACATGACAGCCACCAATTTCTACGATGGATACATGTATGTTTTCGGCATTGGACTAAGCGCAACCACAGTTTCAGCACCGCAAACACAAATAACTGCAGGACAGAATGCAATCATTTCTGGTTCAGTCTTAGATCAGTCACCAGCTCAGCCTGGAACGCCAGCCGTTTCTGATGCTTCAATGGGCGATTGGATGGCATACCTGCACCAACAAGCGCCGTACCCAACAAATGTTACAGGAGTTCCAATATCCATAGACGCGATTGATCCAAACGGAAACCCAGTACACATCGCAACAGTGACAAGTAATTCACAAGGCACATTCGGTTACACATGGACTCCAACGACTCCAGGACAATACACCATAACTGCAACTTTTGCAGGCGATGATTCATATGGCTACTCATCGGCAGGCACCTACGCAACCGTAGTTGCACCCACAACAACACCGATACCAACTACAACCAGCCAACCATCAAACCTCGCAACCACAACAGACCTCGCCGCTTACATAATCGGCGTGGGAATCGCCATAATAATTGCAATTGCAATAGCCGTATTAATTCTTAGAAAAAAGCCGTAAAAGAAACAAAAATTTCCCTTTTTTCTTTTTTTTCCAAAAACAAAAAATCTTTCGTCTATGTTGCTACAATAAAGAATTATACTAGTCGGGTTAGCTAATTTTTCTACCAAGTTGAGCTGTTGGCTGCTTTATGATCGTGAAATGGGTCAAGAAAAAGTAATAAAATAGTTTCGAGAAAAGATATCGGAATTTTTTGATAGAGATGTTTTTATAAACCGCCAATCTTCCTCTACGATGGCGAAATTTTATGGTATCAAATCCAGTTATAGATGTATTAAAGTCAAGGCGGGCAATCCGCAGTTATGAAGATAAAGCGGTTCCTGATTCAGCGCTCAAAACGATGCTTGAAGCCGCGACTTATGCGCCTTCCGCAATCAACGTTCAACCATGGAAATTCACAATAGTCACCAGTAAAGCGGAAATGAAGCGTCTATCTGACATGGCAAAGCCTGTTTTGGCTCGTTCGTTGCCTGATGTAGGAGACGAAGGCTTAGTTGGCTTAAAAAAACGGTTATCAGATCCAAACTACAACATTTTCTACAATGCACCCTTACTGATTTTTGTTTCTGGCGCTAAATCTCCTTATGCAGTTTATGACTGTTCCATGGCCGCGCAGAACATGATGCTTGCCGCCTACACACTTGGCATTGGAAGCTGCTGGATAGGCACAGCGGTTCGCACTGCAAATGACCCAAAAGTTAAAGCAGAATTAGGAGTACCAGACGACCATGACGTTCATGCCGCAATAATCTTAGGTTATCCAAAGGGCGGTTTTCCAAAGGCACCAGAAAAACGAGCTGCTGAAATTCTAAAACGCATAGAATAGTGATTTTGATGGATATCAAAGACAAAGTTGCCATTGTTACTGGCGCATCTAGCGGCATCGGCTTAGCTACCGCAAAACTTCTCTCCGTCAAAGGCGCCAAACTGACTTTGGTTGCACGTTCAAAAGATAAACTTGAGGCGCTTGCCAAAGAACTTCCCAACTCAATTGTAGTTCCTGCAGACCTATCAAAAGTTGAAGACGTTAAACGCATGATACAGCAGGCATACGAACACTTCGGAATAATTGACATTTTAGTCAACAATGCTGGGCAAGGATACGATGCTCCGATTGAAAAAATCGATGTTGACACTTTCCGTTGTATCTTTGAGCTTGATTTTTTGGGACCCGTCGTTGCCATGCAGCAGGTCATCCCCATCATGCGCAAACAGGGAGGCGGAGCAATTATGAACGTAAGCTCGGGACTTGCATTGATGTATTTGCCGGGTATGAGCATCTACGCTTCGCTTAAGCGGGCGCTGTCACACATCAGCTTAACTGCACGGGAAGAACTCAAAGCAGACAAAATAGCCGTATCTGTCGTTTACCCCTACATTACAATTACAGATTTTGAAAAAAACACCGTTAAAATGTCTGAAAGAAATTGGGAAAGCAATGAAGATGAAGAGGGAGACGAGGGCGGCAGTGCACCTTTTAAGCCTGATACGGCGGAGTATGTGGCACAAAAGATTGTTGAAGGCATCGAATCTGGCGAGGCAGAAGTGTTTGTTCATGACTGGATGAAGAGACCCTAACTTATTTTCTGGGCTTGATTTTTTTGAAATAAACCAACAAAACAACCATTACCACAATTACCGAAACTCCAGTAATAGCAGCTGCAGGTACAGTTGTATTTGGGAAATGCTCTTGAGTATGCAAAGGCTTTGGTGAAGGCGATTGAGTGGGCATTGTAGTAAATATGATTGATATTTCATGGTTGCTGAAGTGGGTTGTAAACCAAACGTAATAGTTGTTCGCATCTTTGGTGTAGCCTTGGTTTTGGGCGAGTTGGTTGTCGATATAAATTGTGGGCGTGACTCCAAAGGGCACTGCGCTTACTGGGATAGTCATGTTGCCAAATCCTGTTGTGACACCTTGTCCAGTTACATTAAAAGATACAATTGTCGTCGTGTTAGACTGGTTTGTTGTGATTGTGACGTTGGACATTTGTGGGCCGGTTATGTTTCCTCCCAATGCAAAGTTAATTGAGGCACCTCTTTCCGTAGTCGCTATTATGGTAGTTGCTGATGAATATCCAATGGGAGTATACTGTTCTACATTTTGACCGTCTCCAATGACAAACAAGAGATCATTTACAACGGCAACTGCTGGAATAGCACAAGCAAAAGGCATAGGTGCTCCACTCGTCCACGAATTTGTAGCGGGATCATAAACATAGCTTTGATTTGAGCTAATGAGAAAACCTGCAATGTTTCCAAATATGTAGATTCGTTCTGGCGCATTTGCTCCTTTGGTTGCTCCTGCTCCTCCAGCAATTGTAGATGTAGGAATGGGATTTCCTAGGCTCCAACTATCTGTTGATGGGTTATAGATTTGATTAAAATTCACCGAATTCACCCCTGCCACATTTTGCGACCCTGCTGGTGGGTGGTTATCGTCTTCTCCTCGGATTACGTATATTTTGTTGTTATCGATTGCATAAGCGGCACTAGCAACAGGATAAGGCGTGGAAGCCGCTGTTGTCCATGAGTCAGTAATCGGATTGTAGATTTCAGTGATGCCTGTTGAGTATGAGTCCATGGCTCTGCCTCCAATTATATAAATTTCTCCATTAAGTGTGGCGGCGACCATCTCGCCTCTTGCAGTCGGCATAGCGGATGCAGTCGCCCAAATGTTTGTTGAGGGGTCATATACTTCGTTTACTGAACAGGGTGATTGGCTATCTCCTTCGTATCCACCTATTACATATATCCAGTTATTACAAGCTGCTACAGCAAATGAAGTTCTCGCAGTCGGCATAGGCGCCTTTGAAGTCCACGTATCGGTGACCGGGTTATAAGCATAATTAGTTGAACTCCCAATGGCGTAAATGATATCGTTTACTACAGCTGCTCCATAATCGTCTCCTGCGTCTGGTATCGTTGCTTTGCTTGTCCATGAATTTGGGGGAGCAGTTGATGTAGGCGCATTATCAACTGTTGGGTTTGGTGATGACAACGCTGGTGGGGCAGGCACATTAACGGTAACTCTATTTATATTAACAGTTATCGTGGTAGCAGATGAGTTTACGACTGCTTCAGTGTTATCCGTTACTTGAAGTATGAAACTCCAATTTTCTGTTGCTGTGGAAGTTGATGTTGAAAACTTATAGTTTGATGAGTTTGCGCCGCTAATTTTCATGTATGATGAGGTGCAGGAGCTTCACTGAGCCACTGGTACGCGTATGGTGGAGTCCCCCCGTTGTGATCGTCGCAGATGTCAAAGTAGAGGTTTGACCTTGAATTACAGTGTTAGGCGAACAGGACACGGAAGGTGTAGCAAAAGCCTGTGAATTCGATATAACTGAAACATATTCTCCGCTGGTAACGAAAACTTCGCCGTTGCCTGAATCGTAAACTGCATTTTCTGACCAAGCATCTAGGGGTACGGTTGCAATTACGGTATTGGTGCTGTCCGATATGACTGAGATTGTTTCGGATTGATCATTAACAGCATATATTTCGTTCTCTCCTGAATCATAAGTAACGCCTGTAGGGCTCCACTGTACAGGGATTGTTGCTACCACGGTATTTGAGCTGTCGGAAATAACTGATACAGTGTTAGATCCATTATTGGTCACAAAGACCTCATTTGTACCAGAATCATAGACTATGCCTTGGGGATCGATTCCAACCGTGACGTTTGCAATTACTGTGTTGGTGACGTCAGATATGATTAAGGTGGAGTCGGCTGAAAATGTTGCATTGCCACTGGTGGTGGCAAATATCTCACTTTTCGCTGAATCATAGACCAAGCTTTGGGGTTTGGCTTCTAGCGGAATTGTTGATATCACGGTGTTGGTAACATCTGAGATGACTGAAATTGATTCTGAAATAAAGTTAGCTACAAATATCTCGCTTTTGCCTGAATCGGAGGCTAGGCTAACTGGTTCTAATCCTGCAGCCAAATTTGCAACGATACTATTATTGCTGTCTGATATGACGGAAATGGTGGCATCAGACGCGAAAATTTCGCCTTTGCCTGCATCGTAAGCTGCAGCAATAGTGGAGGCAGGAATAGGTATGGATGCAACAATAGTGTTTGTGTTGTCCGATATGACTGATATCGCACTGGATACCGCATTGGTTACAAATATTTCGCCTGTCTCAGAATCATAAGCTAAAGCTATAGGCGCACCTCCGACTGTTATCTTTTGGGCTAATCCGACAGCTTGGACCACGTTTAGTGAAGGAATAGCGAGGATTATAGTTAGTAAAATTGGGATAAATGCGGCTTTGCTTTTTTTATCCATAACAACTACTGAAAAGGTTTTTTGATAAAAGGGTATTCGTCAAGGTTTCTTGACTAACCTTTTGAGTTAAGCTAGATTGGTTAAGCCAAAAGACCGTGACATTGGAGACTCAATAGCCCAGATATTTTTTTCTAACTTTTGTTTGAAGCAGGTAAGCTACGACAAAGATGCTGTATATTATTTCTGTTGGTGCTGCGAATTTTGGTATTCCTGGGCTGCTTGGCAAACTCAGAAGCGTTAAAGCGTCTGCGACACTGACGAATATGGAAACTGCG
>Ga0182021_10002172_pt1 | contig 22855 bp, 20 predicted proteins | sample 612E3MmetaG_FD_120493 | JGI IMG/M metagenome (GOLD analysis project Ga0182021, IMG submission 120493) | Permafrost microbial communities from Stordalen Mire, Sweden - 612E3M metaG (Illumina Assembly) | ecosystem: Environmental > Terrestrial > Soil > Wetlands > Permafrost | place: Sweden... | reverse complement strand
CAGGGCCGCAATACGGAAAGCCGCCTCCTCATCACTCTCTATCTGAGGACCAATCCTCTGGTCATGCTCCGGGAGGCGTTTCTCGGTTTCCATCTCTGGCGCAAAGGCCGATTGTCGCTCAAGAAAGAATCGATCGCAGGAAGGAAAGACTTGCGGAAAATGCTGAACGCGGTCGAACACGGGAAGAAGGAGGAACCGCTATGACCTATCTCTATTTTCCGGGATGTTCACTCCGGAGCACAGGCCGTGCATACGAAGAATCGCTCCTGGCCGTGTGCAGAAAGCTCGAAATCCCCCTTCACGAACTCGACGACTGGAACTGCTGCGGGGCAACTGCGTATGTCTCGATCGACGAGACGCGCGCCTTCACACTGGCTGCGCGAAATCTGGCCATCGCCGACCACCTGCCCCAGCCCGACGGCTCCGATCCACAGATCCTTGCGCCGTGCAACGCATGCTATATGGTCCTGGCCAAGACTCACCACTTCATGGAGTCGAACGCGGAAGTCCGCGCCCACGTGAGCACCGCCCTCCACGCCGGAGGGATGACGTACACCGGCCAGACGCGCGTGCGGCATCCCCTCGATGTTTTTGTGAACGACTTCGGAATCGACCGGATCGCAAAGAAGGTCGTGCATCCGCTCAAGGGGTTCAGAGTCGCCTGCTACTATGGATGCCAGGTCGTCCGCCCGTTCAGCGAATTTGATCACCCCGTGTATCCCATGACGATGGATCGGCTCGTCACGGCGCTCGGCGCGGAATCCGTGGACTGGCCCATGAAGACCCGCTGCTGCGGAGGAAGTCTCACAGGGACGATCCAGGAGGCCGGCTTCCGGCTGAACCGAGCTCTCCTGAAGGAAGCGACAAAGCGGAAAGCAAACATCATCTTGACATGCTGCCCCCTGTGCCAGCACAACCTCGAGTGCTACCAGCAGAGGATCAACCGGAGATACGGCGAGACGATCAACTTGCCGGTGGCATACTTCACGCAATTCATGGGGCTGGCACTCGGTATCCCGGCGAAGGAGTTGGCGATCCAGCGGCTTTTCAAACCCCCGTTGTCGCCGGCTCCCGCAGGAAAACAGGAGATCCACGCCCATGCCTGACACCGACAGCTCTCATCCCCTGCGCATCGGCTTCTACATCTGCCATTGCGGCCACAACATTGCAGGCACAATCGACGTCGCCTCCGTGGCACACTATGCCGCGGCCCTCCCACACGTGAGCGTGGCGCGGGAATACAAGTACATGTGTTCCGACCCGGGGCAGGAGCTTATCCAAAAGGACATTCGGGACCTGGAGCTCAACCGGATCGTCGTGGCATCATGCTCTCCTCTTCTTCACGAACACACATTCCGTCAGGCCGTGGAGAAGGGAGGACTGAACCCGTTTTTCTTCCAGATGGTCAACATCCGTGAAGATGTTTCATGGGTGAACGACAATCCGGCCGCGGCAACCGTGAAGGCGAAGGACCTCGCACGGGCGGCGATCTTCCGGGTGAGCCATCACCGCGCTCTCGACAAGAAGCATGTCAGTATTCATCCCGATGCGCTTGTCGTTGGGGCAGGCATTGCGGGAATCCACGCCGCGCTGACACTTGCCAACGCCGGCAAGAAAGTGACACTCGTGGAGAGGGAACCCACCATCGGCGGTCACATGGCAATGTTTGACAAAACGTTCCCGACCCTCGACTGCGCTGCTTGTATCCTCACTCCGAAAATGTCGGCGGTCAGGAACCATCCCAACATCCGTCTTCTTTCGTATTCCGAAGTGAAGGTGGTCGGCGGGTACGTCGGCAACTACAAGGTGACCATCAGGCGGAAACCACGCTACATCAAGGAGGAACTCTGCGTCGGTTGCATGGAGTGTATTGAGGCCTGCGTGTACAAGGAGGGGAAGACTCCCGACGAGTTCAACCAGGGGCTCAGCAAACGAAAGCCGATCTATATTCCGTTCCCGCAGGCGACACCCCAGGTGGTCGTTATCGATCCCGCAACGTGCATTGAATTCAAGTCGGGTCACTGCAAGAAGACGTGCGTTTCGGTATGCGATCGGGGCGCCGTGGACTTCTCGCAGAAGGAGGAGACGATCGACATCGATGTCGGGACGATCATCCTTGCCACGGGCTACGCGACGTTCGATCCCAAGCGGTTGCCCTACTACGGATACGGGAAATACCCCAACGTGTACAGTTCCCTCGAAGTCGAGCGCCTCGTCAACGCGTCAGGGCCAACGGCGGGCGAGCTGATTCTCCGCGACGGCCGGCACCCTAAGACCGTCGGGATCATCCACTGCGTCGGATCGCGCGACAGGAACACGAATCGATGGTGTTCCCGCACCTGCTGCATGTATTCGCTCAAGCTTGCGCATCTCCTCAAAGAGCATACGGAAGCCGAGGTATATAACTTCTACATCGACATACGTGCCGCAGGAAAATCATACGAGGAGTTCTACGACAAACTGTTGGAGGAGAATATCCACTTCGTCCGCGGGCGGGTGGCTGAGGTGACCGATTGGGCGGCCAGGCCTTCAGAGGAGGGGAAGCTGGTCATCCGGGTCGAGGATACCTTGATCGGGGTGGTCCGCCGGGTGCCGGTCGATATGGTTGTCCTTGCCGTGGGGATGGAGCCCAGCGCGGATGCGCAGGACGTTCGGAGAATGTTCAACATTTCCTGCTCCACAGAGGGTTTCTTCCTCGAACGCCATCCCAAGCTCGCCCCTGTCGATACCTTTACCGACGGCATTTTCATTGCCGGTGCGTGCCAGGGGCCGAAAGACATTCCCGACAGCGTGGCGCAGGCGGGCGCAGCGGCAGCCCAGGCGCTGACGCTGATCGACACGGGCGAAGTGGAACTCGAGCCAAACACGGCATACATCGCGGAAGAATTTTGCTCGGGGTGTAAGTCATGCCTTGGGATATGTCCCTACACAGCCATCACGCGGGACGAGATCAAGGGGAAGGCCTTCATTAATGAGGCGCTTTGCAAGGGGTGCGGCACATGCGTCGCCGCCTGCCCCTCGGGTGCCATCCGACAGCATCTTTTCGAGGACGACCAGATTTTCAGCGAGATCGACGGGATCCTCGCCGATGACAACCTCACAACCGCGGGGGTTGAACGATGAACGACAAGGAAATCCTGGAAGAGAAGAAGTGGGAGCCGCGCATTGTCGCATTCTTTTGTACCTGGTGCACCTACACAGCCGCGGATTTGGCGGGCGTCTCGCGGTTGCGTCACGCGCCCAATGCCCGGATTATCCGGGTCATGTGCTCGGGGCGCATCGATCCCCAGTTCGTGCTTGACGCTTTCGCGCGCGGCGCCGACGGCGTCCTCATCGGAGGATGCCATCCCGGCGATTGCCATTACATGGAGGGAAATACCAAGGCTCTCCGGCGTGTGCGTGCGTTGCAGCGTCTCCTGCGCGACATGGGGGTCCATGAAGACCGGTTCCGCCTCGAATGGATTTCGGCATCCGAAGGCGAAAAAGTCAAGACCGTCATCAACGATATGGTCGAACGGATCCGCGTTCTCGGTCCCCTCTCGCTCCCCGCGCACTGCGCCCAGTGGGACGCGGAGGTGGGATCGCTGGAGAGAGCCATCGCTGCGGAACAGAAGCAGGCCGACGGAGACGCAGGAGTTCAGATCCCTTCGAGCCCGCCGGCTGCCGTGGGGGCGGGTCAGACTCAGGGGAGTTCATCGCTCCCGCAGCATCACAGCGGCGCAAAGCCGAAGATCGCCCTCTATTGGTGCGCTTCGTGCGGCGGCTGCGAAGAATCGGTCGTCGATCTGGCCGAAGGAATCATTGGCCTCCTCGCCACAATCGATATCGTGTTCTGGCCGGTCGCGATGGACTTCAAAAAGTCTGATGTGGAAAAACTCGGCGATGGCGAGATCTTTGCATCCCTCATCAATGGAGCGGTCCGCACGTCGGAGCAGGAGGAGATGGCACACCTTCTCAGGCGGAAAAGCAGAATTGTCCTCGCATACGGCTCCTGCGCACATCTCGGCGGGATACCCGGTCTGGCAAACCAGTTCAACCGGGACGATATCCTCCGATACGTGTACGAAGGATCCCCGTCGACTGTCAACGAGGAGAAAACCCGCCCGCTCGTGACGACCCAGCGTGACACGCACACACTCACCATTCCGGCATTCCATTCGCAAGTGCGAACACTGAACCAGGTCATTCCCGTCGACTACTATCTGCCGGGCTGCCCCCCGGTTCCGCGTTTGCTGGCGGCCGGACTTGCGCAATTACTTTCGGACAATCCTCCGCCCCGCGGGTCGGTCCTCGCTCCGGATACCGCACTGTGCGATACATGTCCGCGGAAGGATACCAAACCTGCCGATCTGCAATTCACCTCATTCTCGCGGCCGCACCAGATCAACATTGATCCGGCAATGTGCTTTCTTGCGCAGGGAGTGGTCTGCATGGGACCGGGAACGCGCGGCGGCTGTGAGGCACAATGCATCAACGGCAACATGCCCTGCTCTGGATGCTTCGGTCCCCCCTCCAACGTCAAGGACCAGGGAGCAAAAATTCTTGCAGCCATTTTCTCCTCGCTGAAGGCGAAGGATGAAAAAGGAATCGACGAGGCTGCCGGCACCGTACCGGATCCGATCGGAACGTTTTACCGGTACGGACTCCCGGGGTCCCTCCTGCGGCGCAAAACGATGGAAACCCACACCAAAGGATAGCATCATGGCACCCTCCACCGGGCAAACACGCAGGATCACGATCGATCCGATCACGCGGCTCGAAGGTCACGGGAAAATCGAGATATTCCTCGATGACCGGGGGGAAGTGGAGAGGGCTTACTACCAAATCCCTGAACTCCGGGGATTTGAGTCCTTCGTGGTGGGACGACCCGCCGAAGAAATGCCGCAGATCACCAGTCGCATCTGCGGCGTTTGCCCCACCGCGCATCACATGGCGGCAACCAAGGCACTCGACGATCTGTTTAAGGTGGATCCCCCTCCTGTCGCGAAGAAGGTCCGCGAACTGTTGTATAACGCTTTCATGCTCGAAGACCACGCGCTCCATGTCTATCTTCTCGGCGGACCCGATTTCATTGTCGGGCCGGAGGCGCCGAAGGAGCTCCGCAACGTCGCAGGAGTCATCAAAGCCGTCGGTGTGGAGACGGCCCAACGCGTTATCACGATGCGGAGGCGGTTGCGCGAATTCATCGCCTCGATCGGGGGGAAAGTCATTCATCCGGTGTTTGGACTCCCGGGCGGCGTCGCCAAGGGCGTCTCCACCGAGGGGCTTCCTCTGCTGCGGTTGCTTGCCGACGACGGACTCGAATTCGCCCGGTTCACCCTGAAGATCTTCCGGGATATCGTCGTCCGGAACAGTGGATATCTCGATATCATTACCTCGGAAGGTTTCACGCACCGGACGTATTATATGGGGCTGGTCGACCCGGAAGGCAAAGTAAACTTCTACGACGGACGAATCCGCGTGGTAGATCCCCAGGGGAAAGAATATGCATCGTTTCCCGCGCGGGACTATCTCGACGTCATTGCCGAACACGTGGAGCCGTGGACTTACGTCAAGTTCTGCTACCTCCGGAAGATCGGATGGAAGGGATTTGCGGACGGTCCGGAAAGCGGCATTTATGCTGTGGCCCCGCTTGCCCGCTTGAACGCCGCAAACGGCATGGCAACGCCGGAGGCGCAGCAGGCCTTTGAAGAATATGTGACGGCCTTCGGCGGGAGGCCGGTCCACCACACGCTTGCCAATCACTGGGCCCGCGTCATCGAGATGATGCAGGCGGCGGAAACGATTCACCGTCTGGCGAACGATCCGGAGATCACCGGAACCGAGATCCGCACACTTCCTACGGCAACTCCGACAACGGGGATCGGGGTGGTCGAGACGCCGCGAGGAACGCTCCTGCACCACTACGAAACCGACGAACGGGGAATCGTCACGCGGGCCAATCTGATTGTTGCGACACAGAACAACGCCGGCCGCATCGCGATGAGTGTCGACAAGGCGGCGAAGGCATTGATCCACGGGGGGAATGTGAACGAGGGCTTGTTGAACAAGATCGAGATGGCATTCCGCGCGTACGACCCGTGCAACGCGTGCGCAACCCATGCTCAGGGGAGCACCGCAGGACTGACTCTCCGGCTCCGCAATTCCGCAGGGGAGATCATCAGGGAAATTTCGTGGTGATGAGCGTCGAGAGTGCTCAATGCCGGAATCTCCGCCTTCGCGAAGACCTCTCTTGGCTTTCCCCGGGGCCCGCGTTCCCCTGAGGCCCTGACCTTTCTTTCTTTCGCCCATCTGCACGCAAACGCGTCTGTGTGATCCCTGACAGCGCGAGAGGTTCAGGCCTCCGCTTGAATCCCGGCCCCGTTTCACGTACCTTCCACCAGCGACCTCCCCTCCCGAACAGAACGAGCCATGCACGAGCTTTCGATCGCACAGAATATTCTCGACATCGTCCGGGAGAAGATTCCGCAGGGAGAAGAGGCGTTGGTCCGGGCGGTCCGCATCAAGATCGGCGCCATGGCGGGCGTGGTTCCGGATTCCCTCGCATTTTGCTTTTCGGCCATCACGCACGGAACACCGCTCGAGCGGACAGCACTGGAAATCATCAATGTTCCCCTGACAGTGCACTGCAAAATGTGCGGCGCGGAATCCTCGATCGAACAGACACTGTTCTTTTGCCCGTCGTGCGGGGGATTCGAATTGGATGTCCTGACGGGGCGTGAGATGCAGGTGAGCGAGATAGAATTGGACGACGAAGAGGAGAACCGACCATGAGTGTCATCACCATCGAACGAAAAGTCCTTGAGAAGAACGATGAGGTCGCCCGCCAGAACAGGGCGTTGTTCGGACAACATCGCCTTTTCGTCTGCAACGTCGTCAGTTCTCCGGGGTCAGGCAAGACGAGCATCCTGGAAAGGAGCATCGAGCACCTCGGCGGACGCCTGAAGATCGCCGTCATCGAAGGAGACGTACAGACCGACCTCGATGCGCAACGGGTGGCACGCTATGGAGTTCCCACCGTCCAGATCGTCACCGCAGGCGGATGCCACCTCGAAGCGGCGCTCGTCCGCGACGCCCTGAAGAACATCGACCTGACGGGAATCCAACTCCTCATTATCGAAAATGTCGGCAACCTCGTCTGTCCATCGAACTACGACCTCGGCGAGGCAATGAAGATCGTCGTTGCCAGCACCACCGAGGGAGACGATAAGCCGTTAAAGTATCCCGCCATGTTCCGGAATGCCTCCGTGCTTATCATCAATAAGATCGATCTCCTCCCCTATGTGCCGTGCGATCTCGCGCGACTCCGCTCCAACGCGCTCCAGATCAACCCTGCCCTCACCGTCTTTGAGGTTTCTTGCATCACGGGGGCCGGCATCCCTGCATGGTGCGAATGGCTTGTTGCACAATCGACACGCACCGTTTAGCCGCATTCACCTCTTGGCGCTGAGCAGCAGTCGCTCTTGTTGATATTCGCAACACTGACTTGTTTTCGGAGTCGGGAAACCCGCCCAATTTCTTCTCATTTTTGGCAACTATTGCAGGGGCATCCTTCCATTCGCCGGCATTTTATGGCGTTTTTGCGCGGTGGCACGCCTGTTGTAAGAAACCACATAGCACACCGAAAAATCGGGTGCAAATAACGCATTTCCTTTGCAATGACAATGCCTCCAATACCCCAACAGCAAGCTCATCCCAGCGGCGACAATCGGTTCAAACTTCTCGACCGCACCATCACCAAGCATCAATCACGCGGGGACGCACTCATTGAGGTCCTCCATGCTGCGCAGGGGATCTTCGGATATCTTGAGAACGATCTCCTTCTTTATGTGGCACACGCATTGAAACTTCCCTTGAGCCGCGTCTATGGAGTGGCGACGTTTTACCATTTCTTCGCGCTCAAGCCGAAAGGAAAGCATACCTTCGTCCTCTGCATGGGGACCGCATGCTATGTGAAGGGTGCGACCGGGATTCAGCAGGCAGTGGAACACCACTGCCACATCAAATTCGGGGAGACAACGCCGGACGACCAGGTGTCCCTTGTCTCGGCCCGTTGCGTCGGATCGTGCGGTCTTGCACCCGTTGCCGTCGTTGATAACAATGTTGCGGCGAAGCTCACGCCCGAATCGGCAGTGGCGCGCATTGAGGAATGGCAAAAGACGAAAGAAGAGGTGCCGGCATGACGGTCGAAGATCTCAAAGAGCTCGCCGAGCAGGAACAGGAGCGCCAGCGGCAATTCACACATAGGATATTCTATTGCTCCGCCGCCGGCTGCGCATCGTGTGGAAGCAGCGGCGTCCGTAACGCGCTTCTGAAGGCCTTGAAAGAAAAAGGGATTGAGAAGGAAGTGAGCGCTGTCGGGACGGGCTGTATGGGGCTCTGTGGGGAAGGCCCCCTCGTCCGCATCGCTCCCGATGGGACCATGTACCAGCACGTCGACGAGGCGGTCGCGCAGAAGATCGTCGACCGGCATATCCTCAATGGGGAGAAGGTGAGTGAGAACCTTGTCGACACGTCGAGCCCCTTCTTCTCTTCGCAATTCAAGATCGTCCTCGAGAACTGCGGCAGCATCGACTCCGAGAACATCAACGAATACATCGCGGCGGAGGGTTACGCCTCGCTCGCCAAGGTCGTGACCGAGATGGCTCCGGGCGAAGTCATCGACGAGATACGGAAGAGCGGTCTTCGCGGACGCGGAGGTGCGGGATATCCCACGGGACTGAAATGGGGGATCGTCCGCAAGGCGGCAAGTGAGCAGAAGTATGTTGTCTGCAACGCCGACGAAGGGGATCCGGGCGCATTCATGGACCGGAGCGTCCTTGAAGGAGACCCGCACAGGGTGCTTGAGGGAATGGCGATCGCCGGCTATTCCGTGGGGGCCAACCAGGGGTACATCTACGTCCGTGCCGAGTATCCGCTTGCCATCGAACGGCTGCGGCTGGCGATCAAGCATGCGGAAAAGCAGGGACTTCTTGGCAACAGGATATTCGAATCGGGATTCAATTTCCGTATTGATCTCCGCATCGGTGCGGGGGCCTTCGTCTGCGGCGAGGAAACCGCGCTCATCCGTTCCATCGAGGGGAAACGCGGCAGGCCCCGTCCTCGTCCCCCCTACCCGGCGGAGAGAGGATTGTGGGGATCGCCAACGCTCATCAACAACGTCGAGACTTTCGCGAACATCGCACCGATCATCCGCCGGGGCAGCGCCTGGTTCGCCGGCATTGGAACGCCGAAGAGCGCGGGAACCAAGGTGTTCGCTCTCGCAGGGAAGATCAGGAACACCGGTTTGATCGAGGTGCCGATGGGCATCCCCCTCCGCAGGATCATTTTTGATATCGGCGGGGGGACTCCGGAAGGGACAGAATTCAAAGCGGCCCAGACCGGCGGGCCTTCCGGGGGCTGCATCCCGACGGAACACCTTGACCTCCCCGTAGATTATGAATCGCTCACGACCGTCGGATCCTTCATGGGAAGCGGCGGGTTGATCGTGATGGATTCCACATCGAAGATGGTCGAAGTGGCAAAGTACTTTATGGATTTCTGTGTAGACGAATCGTGCGGCAAGTGCATCCCATGCCGCGTCGGGACCGTCCAGTTGTACAACCTGCTCGACAAGATCTCGCGTGGAGAGGGAACCGTCGACGACCTCGCCCTGCTGCAGGAACTGGGGACGATGGTCAAGGAAACAAGTCTGTGCGGGCTGGGGCAGGGAGCACCCAATCCGATCTTTTCGACGCTCCGATTTTTCCGGCAGGAATACGAGTCCCTCCTCCGCCCGGTCGAAGGATTCGTGGCTTCCCCCAACGCCCAGAAAACGACAACGAACGCGTAACAGGAATCTCCCATGGCAATTCTTACACTCACGATCGACGGGGAACAGGTCAGCGGCAAGGACGACGAGTCGATTCTTGAAATCGCCCGCCAGCACGGCATCCACATCCCCACTCTCTGTTACATCGATGGGCTTGCCGCCGTCGGCAGCTGCCGTTTGTGCCTGGTGGAGATCGAAGGTTCTCCGAAGCTGGCTCCTGCATGCACGACGAAACCGCAGGAAGGGATGGTGGTCCGAACCGCCACGGAACGGCTCCAGCGGCATAGGAGGATGATCGTTGAACTCCTCGCCTCCGAAGGAAACCATCAATGCGCCGTTTGCGTGGTGAACAACCATTGCGAGCTGCAGAACCTCGCCTACGACGTCGGCCTGACATACGTCCGCTTTCCCTATCTGTTTCCCAAAAAGACCCTTGATGCGTCACACAAGGACTTTATCATCGACAGAAACCGGTGCGTCCTCTGCACCCGCTGTCTCCGCGTCTGTTATGAGGTGGAGGGGGCGCACGTGTGGGATGTGGCCGGCCGCGGCATCAACTGCGAGATTATCTCCGGACTCAACCAGCCGTGGGGAGACTCCGACACCTGCACCTCGTGCGGCAAGTGCGTGCTCGTCTGCCCCACAGGCGCGCTGATCGAGAAAGGCGAGGCCGTGGCGGAGATGGAGAAGAAAACCGACTTCCTGCGCTTTATCGTCACTGCGCGGAAGAAGAAGGAATGGATCAACATGGATTCCGACGAAGAATAATCACTGAGAAAGCAGACGATAACGATGAAACCACGAGTTGCAACAGCATGGCTGGGAGGGTGTTCCGGCTGTCATATGTCGTTCCTCGACCTGGACGAGCGTTTGATCGAACTGGGGGAGAAGATCGATCTTGTCTATTCGCCCATCGCGGACATGAAGGTGTTTCCCGCGAACGTGGACGTTACCCTCGTGGAAGGCGCGGTCGCCAACGTGGAGAACGAAGAGCTCGCCCACATCATCCGGAAGAACTCCCGGTGCGTCGTCTCTTTCGGCGACTGCGCCGTCTCGGGAAATGTCACAGCGATGCGAAACCAATGGGACCCGGAGGTTGTTCTTCACCGCGCCTACATTGAGCTCTCCGATGTCAATCCGCGCATCCCGCGGGAATACCCGACGATCGCGGAACTCATGAAGCAGGCGAAGCCCCTTCATGAGATCATTACGGTCGATGCGTTCATCCACGGTTGCCCTCCCACCTCGGATCAGATTTGGACCGCCCTCACCGAGCTTCTCGCGGGACGGATCCCTGCATCGACGCACGTGTTTCTCCGCTTCGGATAAGGGAAGCGCAGAAGCCTCTTTACGATCTGAACACACTTTGGCCACTGTGAGGACGCAATGTCGAAGACAGTAACAATAGCTCCCGTCACCCGTATCGAAGGACACGCGAAGATCACGATTCATCTTGACGATAAGGGCACAGTCACCGATGCGCGATTCCATGTCAACGAGTTCCGGGGTTTTGAGAAGTTCTGTGAGGGACGCCTTATGTGGGAAATGGCGGGGATCACGTCCCGGATCTGCGGGATCTGCCCGACCAGCCATCTGATCACGTCGGCAAAAGCCGGAGACGATATCCTCGCCGTCGCGATTCCTCCCACCGCCGAGAAGCTCCGCCGCCTCATCACGCTCGCGCAGTGGATCCAGTCGCACGCTCTGAGTTTCTTCCACCTCTCCTCCCCCGATTTTCTCCTCGGGTTCGATTCTGACCCCGCAACCAGGAACATCTTCGGTCTGATTGCAAAGGACAAGGAATTCGCCCGACGCGGCATACGGCTGCGGAAGTTTGGGCAGGAAATCATCGAGGTTCTCGGCAGCCGCCGAATTCACACACCGTGGGCCGTGGCGGGAGGCGTCCGTGAACCGTTCGAGGTCTCCAAGCGTGACTATCTGCTTGCATGGATCCCCGAGGCAAGGGAAACCGCGCTCCTCGCCCTGAAGACGCTGAAGTCGATTCACGAGAATTTCTCTACGGACATTCCCAACTACGGCAATTTCCGTTCGCTCTTCGTCGGTCTTGTGGCCCCGGATGGGGCACTGGAGTATTACGACGGGACAATTCGCATAATGGACGGCGGGGGAAATATCATCGCCGATAAAATCGACCCGCATTCCTACAGCGACCAGTTCGGCGAAGCAACCGAGGATTGGTCGTACCTGAAGTTCCCCTATTACAAGCCGCTCGGGCACCCCCAGGGGATGTATCGCGTGGGACCTCTTGCCCGGGTGAACATTTGCGACTACATCGACACTCCGCTGGCGGAGGAGGAACGGCAAATATTCAAAGCGATGGCGGGGCAAGCCGAGGCCGTGAACAATTCGTTCTACTATCACTATGCCCGCCTGATCGAACTCCTCTTCGCGGTCGAGAAAGCCGAAGCCCTGTTGAACGACCCGGAGATCCTCAATCCCCACGTCCGTTCCAAGGCGATGATCAACCGCCTCATGGGGATCGGCGTCAGCGAGGCCCCGCGGGGGACGCTCTTTCACCAGTATTGGGTCGATGAGAACGGCGTGTTGCAGAAGGTGAACCTGATCATCGCAACGGCACAGAACAATCTTGCGATGAACCGCACCGTCCGCCAGCTCGCTATGCGGTACATCGACGGGAACAAGATCACCGACGGAATACTCAACCGCATCGAGGCGGGCATACGGTGCTTTGACCCGTGTCTCTCCTGCTCGACGCACGCCGCAGGACAGATGCCGTTGCATGTGCAGTTGTTTGACGCTGATCACCGGCTCCTTGACGAGATCCGCCGGTGATACCGGCTCTTGTCATCGGGTTTGGCAACACCCTCCGCGGAGACGACGGCGCGGGTATTCTTGCGGCCGAACAATTGGCGGCCCGTCTGCCGGACCTGGCCGTGGACACCATGCAGGGACTTCAGCCCGAGCTCGCAGAACGCCTCCGTGGGTTCGGGCGTGTTGTCTTTCTCGACGCCAGTCTCCGCAACCCGCACCTTGCATTCTCGCTTCTCGGCGGATCCCCCCGCAGGACCCGGCCGGGATCCCACTCGCTGTCGCCTGCGGAAATTATGGACCTCTGCTTCTCCCTCTATGAGCGGAGACCGGAAGAGGCGATGCTCGTGGAGATTCCCGCACATGATTGCGGGATAGGGACAGCAATGACGGAAGCGACGCGGTCGGCGATCACGGCATGCGTTGAGGCCGTCGCCCGGATCCTCTGCAACGATCAGGCATTCAGCGCCACCCTCCCCTCCAACCCGGTCGAACCCGCCGCGTGAGCAGCGGGAGTTGATTATTCCTCCAATCTCCGTATTTTGCGTGGTGACCACGCGCGTTCATATCGTTGTCCGCGGCGTCGTTCAAGGCGTCGGGTTCAGACCATTCGTTTACCGCCTCGCAACCGGGCTCGGTCTTCACGGCGGCGTGCGGAATTCGCCCCTCGGCGTCTTCATCGACGCTGAAGGTCCGCAGGAGGCCGTTGAACAGTTTCTCCTCCGCGTGGAAAGGGAAAAGCCCCGACTCGCGTCTATTCAGAGTCTCGAGTCGATATTCCTTGATCCGCGGGGAGACACGACCTTCGCAATCGGGGAGAGTTCGCTCGAAGGAGAACCCACGACACTGGTCATGCCCGACGTGGCGACCTGTCCTGAGTGTCTTGCCGACATCTTCGACCCTTCCAACCGGCGGTATCTCTATCCCTTTACCAACTGTACGCACTGCGGCCCACGGTTCACGATCATCACCTCCCTTCCGTATGATCGTCCGAACACATCGATGCGCTCGTTTGCGATGTGTCCCGACTGCCGGCGTGAATACGAAGACCCGTTGGATCGCAGATTCCACGCGCAACCCATCGCCTGTCCGGCCTGCGGTCCCCGGCTCGCGCTCTGGGATCGCTCAGGAAGCGCGCTCGCCCACGACCATGAAGCCCTGCTTGCAGCCGCACGGCTCATCAGGGAGGGCGCCGTGGTCGCACTCAAAGGTCTCGGCGGCTTTCAATTGCTTGTGGACGCCCGGAACGAGGACGGGGTCCGCCGGCTGCGGGAACGGAAGCTCCGGGAGGAGAAGCCATTCGCACTTATGGCCGCCGACATCCCCACAGTGCGAGAATGGTGCATCGTCTCCCCGCTGGAGGCGCGTCTCCTCGGATCACCGGAAGCGCCGATTGTCCTCCTCCGGAAGAAAGAGAAGGTCGTGCCAAAGATGCCTTCGCCGGACGATGATCGTGGCCCGGCGGAAGGGGTCGCACCGGGAAACCCCACGCTCGGCATCATGCTCCCCACCACGCCCTTGCATCACATTTTATTGCGCGAACTCCGTTTTTTGATTGTGGCAACGAGCGGGAACAGGTCCGACGAGCCGATGTGCATCGAAGAACGTGAGGCCGTCGAGCGATTGCAGGGAATCGCCGACGCCTATCTCGTCCACAACCGGCAGATTGTCCGTCATGCCGATGATTCGATTGTGCGATTGGTGGCAGGAAGGGAGCTGCTCACGCGGCGCGCACGCGGGTTCGCTCCTCTTCCCATCCGTCTGCCGATGTCTGTATCCCCGACCCTCGCTGTCGGCGCTCATCTGAAGAACGCCGTTGCCGTCGCACAAGGATCCAATGCGTTCCTCAGTCAGCATCTCGGCGACCTGGAAACGAAGGAATCCTGGGACGCTTTTCGCGCGGCGGTCAGGGATCTCCAGGGATTGTTCGGGCTCACCCCCGGCCGGGTTGTATCTGACCTGCATCCGGATTATCTTTCTTCTCAATTTGCCTGTGAGACGGGTCTCCCTCACATCCGCGTGCAGCACCACCACGCACATGTTGCCTCCTGCATGGCGGAGAACGATCTGCAGGAACGCGTCCTGGGTGTCGCCTGGGACGGAACGGGGCTTGGCACCGATGGATCGGCGTGGGGGGGCGAGTTCCTTGTGGCAACACCGGATGCGTTCACGCGCTTTGCGGCACTCCGTCCGTTTCGGCTTCCCGGGGGGGACATCGCCGCACGGGAACCGCGGCGCTCGGCGCTCGGACTCCTTTTCGAGATTTTCGGCCCATCGGTTCTTTCGCGGCAGGAATTCGCGCCGGTGCGGGCATTCAATGAGAAGGACCGGGCAACTATCGGCATCATGCTGGAAAAGGGAGTTCACGCCCCTTGGTCGTCCGGGGCAGGGCGGCTGTTCGATGCTGCGGCATCCCTGACGGATCTGCGACAGGTGAGCAGCTTCGAAGGACAGGCAGCGATGCAGATGGAGCACGCCGCTGCCGGGTGCGGGACCGACGAAGCATATCCGATGCCATTGAGAGCGCCGGTGCCGGGTCGAGCGGGAGAACCTCTCATTCTCGATTGGGAGGAATTGATCGTTTCTTTGCTGAAGGATGTGGAAAAACATGTGCCGCTGCCGCTGGTTGCCGCACGCTTTCATAACGGGCTTGTGGAAGGGATCGTTGCCGTAGCGCAGCGCTGCGGCGAGGAGCGGGTCGTCCTTTCGGGCGGCTGCTTCCAGAACGCATACCTGACGGAACGAACTGTCGGCCGGCTTCGGACGGCAGGATTCCGACCGTACTGGCACCAGCGCGTACCGCCGAATGACGGTGGAATAGCGCTTGGACAGATCTACGCCGCCACGTGGCATCCGGCGAAAGAGAAAGAGGGGGATTATGTGCCTGGCAATTCCCGGTAAGGTGTTGTCCATCGATCAGGGAGGGACGCCGCTCATGGCAGACGTCTCCTTCGGAGGAATATCGAAAAAGGTATGCCTGGAGTGGCTCCCCGATGTCCGCGAAGGAGAATACGTGATCGTCCATGTCGGCTTCGCGATCAGCAAAGTGGATGAGGAGGAGGCATTGGAAACGCTGCGCCTCTTTCAGGAGATCGGAGACTTTGAGGAGGGGGACATGAAGCCCCCGGACGGCCCCGCACCAAAGGACGGCGAGTAGGGAGGGAGGAACAATGCGTTTTGTCGATGAATACCGTGACAAGGACAGCGCCGCGCGGTTCGCTGATCTTCTCCAACGAATCACAACCCGTCCGTGGACCATCATGGAAATCTGCGGCGGGCAGACGCACACGATCGTCAAGTACGGAATTGAGTCTCTTCTCCCCCCCGCCATCACCCTTGTGCACGGGCCCGGCTGCCCGGTGTGCGTCACACCTTTGGAAATGATCGACAAGGCAATCGCCATCGCATCGCAACCGGATGTGATCCTGACATCGTTCGGCGATATGCTCCGCGTCCCGGGATCCCAGAAGGACCTCCTCACCGTCAAGGCGGAGATGGGGAACGTACGGATGGTCTATTCCCCCCTCGATGCCCTGAAGATCGCCCAGGAGAACCCGAAGAAGAGGGTTGTGTTTTTCGGTGTCGGCTTCGAGACAACTGCACCCGCCAATGCCATGGCTGTCTGGCAGGCACGGCGGATGGGTGTGAAGAACTTCTCCCTCCTCTGCTCCCACGTGCTCGTTCCCCCTGCCATGGAAGCAATCCTTTCCTCCCCTTCCAATCACGTGCAGGGTTTTCTTGCGGCAGGTCATGTCTGCGCGATCATGGGTTATGAGGAGTACATCCCCCTTGCATCCCGTTATGCCATCCCGATTGTCGTCACCGGTTTCGAACCGCTGGATCTCCTGCAGGGAATCGCAATGACGGTCAAGCAGCTGGAGGAAGGAAGACACGAGGTCGAGAATCAATACACACGAGCCGTGCGGAAGGAGGGGAATGTCCGTGCCAGGCGGCTGCTGCAGGAGGTCTTCACAGTCTCCGACCGGGCGTGGAGAGGGATCGGCATCATACCGTCGAGCGGTTTCGAACTGCGGGAGGAGTACGCCGCCTTCGACGCCGCCCGCGTTTTCGAGGTCGGCACGATCGCAGCGCAGGAGTCTCCCCTCTGCATTGCCGGCCAGATTTTGCAGGGATGGAAGAAGCCGTACGACTGTTCCGCTTTCGGGCATCAATGCACGCCCGAGCATCCCCTCGGAGCGCCCATGGTGTCATCGGAAGGCTCTTGTGCGGCGTACTATCATTACCGACGACGGCAAGGAACTCCTGCCGCAACACCCTGACAGAGAAAGCCGGACATTCATGACAAAACCCCCTCCGGTGGATTTCGGAGCAGGACTCAACTGCCCGATCCCCCTGACCGATTATCCCTCCGTCCTGCTCGCACACGGCGGAGGCGGGCGCCTGACCCAGCAGTTGATCCAAAAGATGTTCGTTTCTCAATTCGCCAACGAGGTCCTGGAGCCGCTGCACGACGGCGCCGTGTTTGCACTGGACGGCGCCAACCTGGCGTTCTCCACAGACTCCTATGTTGTCGACCCGGTGTTTTTCCCGGGGGGCGATATCGGCGCACTCGCGGTCAACGGCACCGTCAATGATCTCGCGATGTGCGGCGCCCGGCCGGTGCATCTGTCAGCCGGATTCATCATCGAGGAAGGTCTCCCGATGAATGACCTCTGGCGTATCGTCGTTTCCATGCACAACGCGGCACAGGAGGCGGGGGTTCGGATCGTGACGGGTGATACGAAGGTCGTGGAAAAGGGGAAGGGAGATCGGATCTTCATCAACACTTCCGGCATAGGGACAATCCTCCCCGGTATCAAGATTCACCCGCGCAATGCGCGCCCCGGCGACAAGATCCTGGTGAACGGACCCATCGCCGTGCACGGCATTGCCATCATGTCCGTGCGGGAAGGGCTCGGATTTGACAGTGCGATCGAGAGCGATACCGCCCCCCTCAACGGAATCGTCGCGACGCTTCTGGCTGCGGGAGAGAAGGTACACGTCCTCCGCGACCCGACACGGGGGGGCGTGGCGAGCTCGTTGAATGAGATCGCGGAATCATCGCACGTCGGCATTCTCCTGACCGAAGAGAGCATCCCGCTGACGGAAGAGGTCCGCGGCGCCTGCGAACTCCTCGGCCTCGATCCGCTCTATGTCGCCAATGAGGGAAAATTTCTGGCATTCGTTTCGCCGGAAGGGGCCGACGATATCCTCGCACGCATGCGCGAGCACCCTCTGGGTCGCAACGCTGCCGTGATAGGCGAAGTGACCGCCGGGCACCCGGGGACCGTGCTCATGAAAAGCAGGATCGGTGGTACGCGTGTGGTCGATATGCTCTCAGGCGAACAACTGCCGAGAATCTGCTGATTCCGTGCACCGGCCGGAAACTCGGAGATTTTTCATTCACACAACCCGACATCCCGTGTCAAAGTCAAAAACGACCGTTCACATCCAGCGCGCGGAACCATCAGACGGCCCCGCTCTTCTCTCCCTCATCGACGCACTCGCCGCATATGAGAAGCTGAAACCGCCCAACGCCGCAGCGAAGAAGCGGCTTCTCCGCGACATGTTTTCGCCGCGACCACGGATCGAATGTCATCTCGCTGTTTGCGACGGGAGAAGCGTGGGTTACGCACTGATCCTCGAGACCTACTCGAGTTTCCTCGCGCTGCCGACACTGTACCTTGAAGATATATTTGTGCTCCCCTCGCACAGGGGCAGAGGCGTGGGCTATGCGTTGTTCCGTGCGATGGTGGCAGAGTCACACCGCCGCGGATGCGGCCGGATGGAGTGGACGGTGCTTGATTGGAATAAGCCGGCGATCGATTTCTACAAGCGCCTGGGGGCCGTCCACATGAAGGAATGGCATCTCTATCGGCTTGTCCAGTCGGACATGAAGAGAATTCTGGACGCATCCCGCTGACCGTCGTCCGTATTCTTGTCCGCTGGAACTACGCCGTCTCTTTTCTCTGCATCCTCGCCCCAATCCTTTTCGCCTTCAAGCGATTCTGAATGACCGACAGACGAAACACGTGCGGAGAAAGAGATGTGATTGTGCGCACAAAGACCAGATTTGGATATTCCGATCTTGTGTCCGGAACGAAGAACGAAATCTGCACAAACGACACAAGACGGCGATGGATATCCTGCTGGTTGACGACAATGCGGACTACCTTTCCCTTCTCGGAGAGATTCTGCGACGGAATGGGTACACCATCCACACAGCCCAAGACGGAGCGGAGGGATGCGAAGTCCTGGCAAAATCGGACATCGATCTCATTATCTCCGACATCAGGATGCCGCGTTTGGACGGATTGAAGCTCCACGCATTCGCCCGCGAGATCGACAGATACAAGAAAACGAAATTTATCTTCGTGTCGGGCTTCAAAGACTTGTACACAAACGCGATCAAGCTGGATCCGAAGATCGACTTCAGTCTTGACAAAATGACCCCGGTACACGAGATCCTCAGGTTGGTGGACCGGCTCATTTTCGGCGAATCCAAGGGTGTCTGGGCATAATCCCATCCCCTCTCGATGACACGTGTGTCCGCTCCTCAAAGTCTTCCCGCCAGAACGACCGGTGATTTCGCGGTGATGATTTCTCCGCTCTTCTGATTCACCGCTTCCAGCAAGATGACATAGATCCCCACCCTTCCCCGCATCCGTTCGTCGTCACGCCCATCCCACACGGCATCTCCCTTTCCCGCTCCGGGCACGGCAGTCACAAGACGGCGGATCAATCTTCCCCTCACGTCAAACACGCGGAGGGAAACGCTCCAGACGCCTTCGGGCAAGTTGTAATGGATGACCGTCGCATCGTCTTTCCCATCAGAGTCAGGCGAGAACGGATTCGGCCTGCAGGAAAGAGTTGTTGCCGACGTCGAGCGGGGAGCGGCGACGCTGTTCGCTGATCCCGGCGTTCCACCGATCGGAAGAACGCAAGACGTCCAGTTGGACGCATCAGAAGAGAGGCCGCGGACAAGGATTCTTTCGAGGGAGACTCCCGTTCTGTCCAGAAGTGCCGGATTGTGCCAATCCGGCACATAACGTACGCTGTCGACGGTATTGCCGAGGGGATCATGCAGGATGACATCGTCCCCTTCATTATTCAGCGTGATGAATCCGCCGCGGGGGAGAATGATCGTTCGCGGATCGAGAGCCGTAATCCCGGGAAAAAATCGAAAGATGCTCGAATCCTGCGCAATCACTGCGAATCCCCCCGGTTCAAGTATCGGTCCATCTTCATTTACCCTCGCAGAGTTCCACTTTCCATTGACCCCGGGGCGATCGGTCAGAGTCCACCCCGCCAGATTCATCGGACAATCACCGGCATTGAACACTTCGATGTACTCCGCTTCTCCAGCCAGCGGGGCGAACATGATTTCGTTGATCACCACATTTCCTGGGGGCGCGGGGGCCGAGGCAAGAAACCGCGCCGTGTCGTTTGCGCGCCGTTGATCAGCCGCCATCATCGCAATGGCAGCGACAGTATGATTGCCCGGCGCAGGCCCTTCCCACATCGCGGGCACGGGAAGCGAATCCCGCGGCCCGATCGGTCCCGGCACCTCAACGCGCGCGATCAGCTTTCCCCCCGGGGCGCTTGCAGTCATATCGATGAACTCCACCGAAACATCCTGGACGCTATGCCGGCCCACGTTGCACACAGTGGCGCCAATCTCCATCATACCATCCTCACGCCAGCGCGCATTCCCTCCACTCATCCGAATGTCGTATTCCCGCCTCGCGATGGAGTTTTCCCGCCCCGGCGTTCCGCGGGCGGGGTCGTTACACAATCCCCAGTTGACTGGATCCGACGAAACCCCTCCGGTGTCCCAACGTTCCAACGAGAGTCCCTCCGGAGTCGATGCCGACACTCCCGCATACGCGACGCTGTCCAACCCTTCCCCCCGGCTGCTGAACAAGTGTACCTCGTCGCCTCCATTGTTAAGAGAGGGAAACCCGGCTACGCTGATGACGCGTCCGGGGATTCCAAGTCTCGCCCCGGCGAGGAGCACCGAATCGCGGGTAAGGACGACGTATTCACCCTGCGCAACAAGGAGGTCGACCGGGATGATCGTATGTTTCGATCCCGTTGAGGCATCCGAGATTTGCATCCCGCGAAGGTTGGTTGTTCCCGGGCCGGCGTTGGCGAGTTCAACCCATTCCGGTTCGCCTGATATGGGCGCAAACATGATCTCGTTGATCACCATTTTCCCCTCCTCTCGCGGGTCGGAAGGAGCGACCGCCACATCATCGAACCTCATGGTTCCGGTTGTCCCAGTCGCATCCGGGACGATCCTCCACCGGAACCGGACGCCTTCCCTTCCCGCCAATTCCCCGGGAAGAGGAGCCACCCACTGGCTGTACGAAGTCGACCCGGAATATCCCAGCGTGTCACCCACGGCGAATGGGAATGTCGCCCCCCCGTCGGAGGATCCCTCGCAAACCACGTGTGCCTTAAACGAAGCTGAGCGGCGGGTCCAGAGAGAAATCTCTCCTTTCGTGACTGCGGTAAGAGTGAAAACAGGGGAAGTCAGGGCCTGCGCAACAGTGGCGTTGACTGCCATGACGCACTGGGGAGATGAGCGGGGAGTACTCGTGCTGACAGCCATGTCATCCACGCCGGGGTTTCTGGCGCTGGTCGACAACCAGCCGGCCGGGAGGTGCCCCGTGAAAACGCTGTCAAACCCCTCGTTGTATGGAAATGTCGCAATCTGGGCCTCGGCCGCGCTGAGCGACAAAGCCGCGGCGATGCAAACGAAACGCGTTCTGCCAGGCAGGAACCCGCCGCGGAAGACCATGGGCAAATTGTTTGACTTTTGGGGCAATTTTCGGTATATAGCGTTGACATTACTACACCTACCCATGGACCAATTACGAATTCTCTATGTTGACGACGATCCCGATCTGCGGACGATCGTCCGGGATCAGTTGACGCTCGTGGGTTACGTGTTGGACGAAGCGGAGGATGGCGCCGTCGCGATCCAAATGTTGGGGACTGGGAATTACGACCTGATGCTCCTCGATATCAACATGCCGAGGAAGTCGGGGATCGACGTACTGAAGATCATCAAGGACCAGGGATTGAAGTGCAAGGTCATCATGCTGACCGGGCGGGTGGGCTTCTCCGTGGCCACGGAGACGCTGAAGCTTGGTGCGGATGACTACATCACGAAGCCTTTTACCATCGACTATCTTCTCTTTTCGATCAAGCGGGTCATGGGACGATAACCCGTCCCCTGCGTGACGGCAGTTTCACTGAACGACAAAAGCGGCTCTTCGGCCGCTTTTGTCGTTTTGTTCTCTCCCATCCACCATGGAGGCTTACGTGCCGGCGCTGAAGTCCTCCATATAGGCTTCCTGCTCGGGCGTCAGTTTGTCGATCCTGATTCCCTGCGTCGAAAGTTTCACGTTGGCGATCTCCTGATCCTGTGCGGACGGGATGTCGTGGACGCCGTTCTCAAGGCGAACCCCCTTGCGGTGCAATTCCACAAGCCGGAGCTGCGACATGAACTGGTTGGCGAACGACATATCCATTACCTCCGACGGGTGTCCCTCCGCCGCCGCCAGGTTCACCAGACGGCCCTGGGCGAGCACATAGATCCTTCGGCCGTTTTTGAGCGTGTATTCTTCGTTGTTCATCCTGATCTCGCGTTTCCTCTTTGTGAACTTCGCGAGGTGGACGAGATTTACTTCGCAATCATAGTGCCCTGTATTGCATACGATCGCCCCGTTCTTCATGACCTTGAAGTGCCTATCAATGATAACGTCCTTCACTCCCGTGGCGGTAATAAACACGTCGCCGACCTTCGCCGCCTGGTCCATCGGCATCACGCGGTAACCTTCGAGGGTTGCTTTCAGGGCGGCAGTCGGTTTTATTTCGGTCACGATGACATTGGCGCCGAGTCCTTTTGCGCGCATCGCAACACCCTTCCCGCAATGACCGAACCCTGCCACGACGATATTCTTTCCCGCCAGCAGTACGCTGGTGGCCCGCAGCACGCCATCGAGGGTTGACTGTCCGGTCCCGTAGACGTTGTCGAAATCCCATTTCGTCTCAGCATCATTGACCGCGATCACCGGATACTTCAATGCGCCGGCCCCGGCCATGGCGCGGAGGCGGTGGACACCCGTCGTCGTTTCCTCCGTCCCGCCGATGACGAATTTCTGGGCAAATTCCGGATGCTTGTTGTGAATCGTAAAAATGAGGTCCGCACCGTCGTCCAGGGTCAGGTGGGGGTGAAACTTCAGT
>Ga0182021_10002171_pt1 | contig 22863 bp, 20 predicted proteins | sample 612E3MmetaG_FD_120493 | JGI IMG/M metagenome (GOLD analysis project Ga0182021, IMG submission 120493) | Permafrost microbial communities from Stordalen Mire, Sweden - 612E3M metaG (Illumina Assembly) | ecosystem: Environmental > Terrestrial > Soil > Wetlands > Permafrost | place: Sweden... | reverse complement strand
CAGCCGGCGCGCCAACGGGCAGAGGGCGATTAGCGCACTCACCGCCTTCTTGGCCTAAAGTCATTTAACATCCACAGCTAGCAGCGATGTTGCCGGGCCAGTCAAAATGAGAATTGCTGGCCGCCTGGCGGCCCGGCTTGACGCGCCTGCCCCGTATTGCTACCCTGCCCGCATGAATCGCCAGTCCATTCGCCTGTTGCTGTTTGCAGTTTTCTGGCTGGCGTTGCCTTTTCTGGCGCCGGCGCCGCTGATTTTTCGTCCTGGGGAAGGCTGGACTTACGAACCAGTCGGTGGCGAAGGCAAATGGATGCAGGGCAACGCGAAGGACCAACTGGGAGTCGCCCAGGCCGCCTTCGATAAAAAGGCTTACAGCCTGGCGCTCAAGGCCGCCCGGCGCGTGTTGCAGGTTTGGCCGCTGTCCGATTACGCGCCGACCGCGCAATACCTGATGGCGCGTTGTTACGAAGCCAAGCGGCAGGACGACAAAGCTTTTAAGGGCTACCAGACGCTCCTGCAGAAACACCCGAAGATGGTGAATTACGAAGAAATTCTTCAGCATCAGTACGAGATTGCCAACCGGTTTCTGGCGGGACAATGGTTCAAGGTGTGGGGTTATGTCCCGCTTCCCTCGTGGCTTTCGGGCCAGAAGGAGCGCACGGTGGAGATGTATGATAAAATCGTCAAGAACGGGCCCTACAGCGACATTGGCCCGCAAGCCCAATTGAAAATTGGCGCCGCGCGTGAAAGACAATCCCATTTTCCCCAAGCCGTCAAAGCCTACGAACTGGCCGCGGACCGCTATCACGACCGGCCCGAGGTGGCGACCGAGGCGCTCTACCGCGCCGCTTTGGCCTCCCAGAAGGAGGCGCAAGCCGCCGAGTACGACCAGACGGTCGCCGGACAATCCATTGCATTGTTTGCCGATTTCATGACGCTCTGCCCGAACGACGCGCGAGTGCCCGAAGCGCAGCAGCGCATTTCATCGCTGAAAAGCGAACAAGCCCGCAACAGCTTCGAAATCGCGAAGTTCTACGAAAAGTACCGGCGTTGGAATGGCGCCCTCGTTTACTACAACGAGGTCCTGGCGCAGGACCCCAACTCGCCCTATGCGCCCGAAGCCCGCCAGCGGCTGGAGGAACTCAAGCGGCGGACCCGCGCCACCCAATAGCATGGGTCTCTTCCGCTGGCTGCTGCTCGGGGTAGCGGCGCTGGGCTTGACCGGCTGCGCCGGCTACCAGCTCGGGCCGACGAATGGAGTCGCCGCGCGCGAACGCTCGGTTCAGATCATTCCCTTCTCCAACCAAACCATGGAACCGCGACTGGGTGACGCCGTGACCTCCCAACTCCGCAAGGCGCTCCAGAGCGATGGCACCTACCAACTCGCTTCCCACAACGACGGGGACATCATTGTCAGCGGCGTGCTGACCAGCTACTCTCGTGTGCCGCTCAGTTTCCAGCCCACCGACGCCCTCACGGCGACCGACTACACCGTGCAGCTCGCGGCGCAGGTGACCGCGCGGGAACGAAGCAGCGGCAAGGTGATTCTGAACCAGCGCGTCACCGGCTCTACTCTGCTGATTGTGGGCTCCGACCTGACCAGCGCCGAGCGTCAGGCGCTGCCACTGCTGGCCGCCGACTTCGCGAAGAACGTGACGGCTTTGCTGGTGGACGGGACGTGGTGAAAACGGAATAAAAGGGTTTGCGGGCGAGCGGGCCATCTGGCAACCCTTGCCCGTCGTATCAAACAACTCAAGCTATTAACTGTTATGATCAAATCCATCCTGCGAATCAGCGCGGTGAGCCTGCTCGCCACGGCGGTTGCCGGCTTGCCACGGCAGGTCCCGGCCCAAAGCACTAACCAGCCGGCGGCCATCCAAAAGGCCGGCGGCGATAAGAAGGACACCACCGAGAAGAAGACTTCGGCTGAAAAGAAGGATACCAAGCAGAAAACGCAGAGGAACCTTCCCTACAAAGGGGACCTGGGGGCGGTTGATAAGACGGCGAAGACGATTACCGTGAGCAAGCGCACCTTTCAAATCGCTTCCGAAACCAAGCTCTTCAGAGACGGCAAACCGGCGATTCTGGAAGACGGCGTGGTGGGCGAGTATCTGACCCTCAGCTACCAGCGGTTGGAGGACGGCAAGTTCGTCGCGCATAACGTCTATTTTGGTGGGAAACAAAAAGAGAAGGCTCGCGAGCAGAAAAAGGACACCGCACCCCCAAAAGACACAGCCGTCCCCAAAGACACCGCACCCAAATAACCCTGCGCATCTGCCGCCGCAGCCGCTGGTAGGCGCGTCACTCCGTGCGCGCCGCGTGTGCTGAAAGGCGGACGGATTGGGGCGGTTTCGGTGTGGTCCGCAGCGCACGGAGTGCGCGCCCTGCCCTCAGAGCGCTTGGGCAACACGCCCCATCAGCCCGCTCTCGGCTCATTGATTCCCTTCACTCCCTGGCTACCGTCGCCACCAACTGGTTTTGCTTTTGACTCCCTTGCCCACGTTGGTTTGCGTGGTTTGCTGGATCAGCAACCGGCTCCGCGCCGATTGTAGCGCCCACATAAACTCATCGTAGCTCAAGTACCGGTCGGAAGGATTCTTTGCCAGCACCTTCACCAGCGCATCGCTGGTGGGTTGAGTGATATCGGGAATGACCATATTGGGCGGCGTCAGCGCGGTGTGGACGTGGGCGGCGACCAGTTCTTCCACGGTCGGCGCTTCAAACGGCACATGGCCGGTCAAGGCGTGGTACAAGGTGCAGCCCAGGCTGTACATGTCGGATAGAAAGGTCTCGCGCTCCCGCTTGATCTTCTCCGGGGCGACGTAGTAGGGAGTGCCCTCGGTTACGGTGGTTGACTCCGGTTCGACTTCAACGCTGCGCGCCAGGCCAAAATCAATGAGCTTGGGTTCGTTGTCGGCGTCGAAGAGGATGTTGCCGGGCTTGATGTCGCGGTGGAGCAGGTTGTGCTTGAGGGCCAGATCCAGCGCGGAGGCGATTTTGTATCCAATGTCCAGAACCTCGAGTTCCGTAAGGCGTTGCTGCTTTTCAATGCGCGTATCCAGGCTGCCCCGGTCCGCCAACTCCATCACCAGGTAGCGCTGCCCTTCGAACTCGTCGAACGAGTAGATGTGGATGATGTTCGTGTGGTTCAGCGAGGCGCAGGCGCGCGCCTCCCGGTAAAAACCTTCGAGCGCCACCGGATCGTTCTCCAATTCCTTGCGCATCAGCTTCACCGCGACCAACCGCTCCAGCACGGTGTCGAATGCCCGATACACTTTGCCATGGCCGCCGGAGGCAATCTTGCCGCGCAATTCAAACTGGCGCAGTTGCATCGGCATCATGATGGCGTGGCCGCATTTGCCGCATGGCACCGAGGCCAGCGGCGGCAGGTCCCCCGGGATGAAGACCTTGGACTCACACCCGCTGCAGGTCACCATCTTCAGTGGCTTATCGCTTGTACTCATGGCTCTCGAATAATAGTAGCATCCGCCGCTCCGGCGACAAGTGTCCGCGGCCCAGGCAGCCGATGACCGCCCCGGCCGCCCGGAACACCTCCTGCTTGTACCCCCTTTGGCGCCTGGCCGTCAAAGGCGAAAACGCCAACGCGAACTTGTTGACAAAAGCCGCGCCCCATGCTCTATTGTCCACGCTGGAAAATGACAATTAAACTTACCATCCACCTGAGCGGGCAGCGAGCCGAGGGACAGATATCCCCGGGGCATCGCTGTGTCTGCTGCGCTGGCATCGCGGGAGGGAACGACTAACCGACACCAGAGGTTTCCCCAACACCCGCGGTTGCCAGTCAATCGCGGGTTTTTTGTTGAACCGAATGCCGCCCGGATGAGCGGCGTCAATTTAAGATAATAATATGAATGCAAACCATCGCCGAGTGCCGCCCGGGTTCGCGCCCGAAGTCCAGTTCGAAGTGACGCCGGGGCCGTCCGCGCTGTTCCGCGCGAGGCAGGACGCCGAGCTTGAGCTGCTCAAGCGCCAGTTGCTCCAGGACCGGCTAGGAAAAACCTGGGATTCGCGGTACCGCAGCTCCTTGCGCCGCGCAGCGAACGATGCGGCGGCGTTGGCCTGGATAACGCCCTATCCGTTGCTGGTCTTCCCGGTCCTGTTTGACGAGCAGGCCGAGACGGCCGAACGCCACGCGCTGCGACAGAAACAGGTTCGCGAACGCAGCCGTGAGAAGCGGGCCGCATGAAACCAGCGCGTTCGGCGAATCCATTTGACCCGATTGCACAAGGCGTTAGGTTCTTGCGCCATGGCCCACCCATTGATCGAGCCGAATCCCTGGATGATTTTGCCTTTTGGGTTCCTGCTTGGGACCATCGCGCTGGTCCCGCTGCTTTACCCAAGCTGGTGGGGAAAGCACTATCCCAAAGTCGCCTGTGGGCTCGGGGCGATTACACTCACCTATTATCTTCTGGGCCTGCAGGCCTGGCAGCGCGCGATGGCTGTCGGACACGACTATGTGAGCTTCATTGCGTTGATTGGATCGCTGTACGTTGTCTCCGGCGGCATTCACATCAACGTCAAAGGAGAGGCCACGCCGCCGAGCAACACGCTTTTCCTGCTCATGGGCGCCCTCCTGGCCAATTTCCTCGGCACCACCGGCGCTTCCATGCTGCTCATTCGGCCCTGGATCCGGATGAACAAGTACCGCATTACCGCCCATCACATTGTCTTCTTCATCTTTATTGTCTCGAACGCTGGCGGCTGCCTCACGCCCGTGGGCGACCCGCCATTGTTTCTGGGCTATTTGAAGGGCATCCCTTTCTGGTGGGTGGCCGAACATTGCTGGCCGATGTGGGCTGTGGGCATTGGGTTCTTGCTGGCGCTGTTCTATTTGCTCGACAGCATCAATTACCGCCGCGCTCCTAAAGAAGTTCGCGCGCAGTTGGCCGAGCGGCACGAGGAATGGCGGCTCGAGGGCTTTGGGAATGTGTTTTATCTCCTGGTCATTCTCGGCGCGGTTTTTCTCAGTCGCCCGATCTTCTTGCGCGAGTCCCTGATGATTGGCGCGGCCATGGGCTCCTGGTTCACAACCCGGAAGCAAATCCACGCGGCCAACCATTTCGATTTCCATCCCCTTCAGGAAGTCGCCATTCTATTCATTGGCATCTTCGCCACCATGATGCCGGCGCTGGATTGGCTGCAAAACAACGCCGGTCGGTTGGGCGCCCCGAACCCGGCTTCGTTTTATTGGGGCAGCGGCCTCCTTTCGAGCGTGCTGGACAACGCGCCCACCTACCTGGGCTTCTTGAGCGCCGCGTTCGGTTTGCTCGTTGACCCTGAGATTGTGGATAAAGTGCAGTTCCTGATCCATAACCACAGCGCGGACCTCGCCAGCATTGCCGGGTCCCACGCCGGAACGATCAGCGGCACCCTCGCAGCGCTGCAGAAATACCATGCCGCCAGCCTGGCGCGCGGCCAGGTCAGCATGGACGAAATCGAGACCGCCTTCCTGCTCGGCAATGGCCACCTCAACCATTACATCCTCGCGATCAGCATCGGCGCGGTCTTTTTCGGCGCAGCCACTTACATCGGCAACGGCCCGAATTTCATGGTCAAGTCTATCGCCGACCATCAGAAGGTCCCCACGCCGGGATTCCTGGGCTTTATTTTCAAATACACCCTGCCCTGCCTGGTGCCCATGCTCTTGCTCATCTGGGTCCTTTTCTTCCGCGGGTAATGCCTTCACGGACACGACGAACTCGGCGGGGGCCTTTGCCGAATATGCGCTGACCAGCCACATCGCGGTGGCGGCCTGGGAATTGTGCGAGATTTGATTGGCGTAGGCGATTTCGCCACGGGTCGAGTGGACCAGGCCTGCTGCTACGCTTTGTCTATGTCCACACGAATCCTCAGGGCTCTCGCCCCGGACCGAAGATTTGCGTTGCAGGATCCTGCGGGATTTTTCACAGTAAGGTGCGAGATTTGTTAGTGAAGAGCGGAGTGCGTACCCTTTACAACATCCTGTTCACGGTCTTTTTCGCGCTGTCCTCGCCATATTACTTTGTGCGAATGCGGCGCCGTGGCAATTGGCAAGAGGGCTTCCCGGAGCGTTTCGGCAATTACAACACCAAACTCAAGCAAGCCATCACCAATCGCCAGGTCCTGTGGATACACGCCGTCAGCGTCGGCGAAGTCAATGTCTGCACGCAGCTCATTCGCGCCCTGGAACCGCGCCTGCCGAACCTCAAAATTGTCGTCTCCACCACCACCACGACCGGCATGGCCGAGCTGCACCGCAAACTCCCCTCCCACATCAGCAAAATCTACTACCCGATTGACCAGCGCGCCTGCGTCGCTCGCGCCCAGAACACCATCCGCCCCGAAGCCATCGTCCTCATCGAGGCGGAAATCTGGCCGAACTTCCTCTGGCGGGCTTATGACCATGGCTGGCCGGTTTTCCTGGTCAACGCTCGTTTGTCAGACCGCTCCTATCGGGGTTACAAACGCTTTAGTTTCCTGTTCAAACCCATCTTCGCCTTGTTGACCGGCGTCGGCGCGCAAAACGAGGCTGATGCCGCCAAGCTCCGCGAGTTGGGGTGTCGCCCGGAGGCCATTCAGATCGTCGGCAGCTTGAAATTCGACGCCGCGAAACTCGACGAGCGCCATCTGCTGGATGTCCCGGCTCTGTTGCGCCAGCTCGCGGTGCCGCCGGGCGCGCGGATCCTCGTCGGCGGCAGCACCCATCCGGGCGAGGAAGCCATTCTGGCCGAACAATTTCTCCGCTTGCGGGCGCGCTTCCCGGATTTGTTTCTCGTGCTCGTTCCCCGGCACTTCGAGCGCAGTCAGGAGGCCGGCCGCGATCTGGACGCCCGCGGGGTCAAGTTCGTCTTCCGCAGTGAAATCATGTCTCACTCCCGGTTTGGGCCCGGCGAAATAGACTGCTTGCTGGTGAATACAACCGGCGAACTGAAGTATTTCTACGAAGAGGCCACCGTTATTTTTGTCGGCAAAAGCCTCACCGCCCAGGGCGGCCAAAACCCGATTGAGCCGGGCGCGCTGGGCAAACCGATGGTCTTTGGCCCGAACATGCAGAACTTTGCCGAAATTGTCCGAAGTTTTGTGGCCCAGGATGGGGCGGTGCAGGCGCGCGACGCGGCGGAACTCGAAAAAGTCCTCGCCGAACTCCTGGCGGACGGGCCGCGCCGCGAGCAACTGGGGCGCAACGCTCTGAAAGTCGTTCAAGAAAACCTCGGCGCGATTGACCGCACGGTGGACATGATCATCGAACACCTCGCGGACGGCGAACTCTACGTGGCGCCGAGAGTCAAAGGCAGCGCAACGCGAAGACGTTAGCAAGACGGGTGCTTGGTTGCAAAGGTCAGGATGCCACCGCGTGAGGGCACGCGGCCGGCAATGCCCTGTTGGCCGCGCCCCCTCACGCGGCGACCTGGGTATAGTTTCTTTATGCAACCAGGCATGATGAAACCGCCGAGGTCCAGCGTTTCTGCGCGCGCCGGGTTTCAGCCGACACTCCGTTCCTCACTTGTCACTCCTCAGTGGAAACTGATATTCTAGGGCTATGGCTCGCAAGGCATCGGCAAGTTCAGAATCCTCCCATGGGTTCAACGACATCATCGGCGTGGTGCTGATGGGCATTGCCGTTTTGTTGCTGGTCGCGCTGTTTTCGTATCACCCGCGCGATGTGTCCGCCAACATCGTGCCGACCAATCCGCCGGTCCGGAACTGGATTGGGCCGTTCGGCGCGTGGATGGCTTACTACTGTTTCTTATGGGCGGGGGCCGCGGCATACATCTTCCCGGTGCTGCTGTTGTTAGTGGGGTTGGGGTGTTTCTTCGACGCGTTTGCTTACCTGCGGCGCCGCTGGGTGTGGGCGGGGGTTCTGTTCCTGTGCTGCATGGGCCTCCTGGACCTGTACAAAGATCATTTCGGAAACCTGCGAGCCAACATCAACGCCACTGTGGGCGGCATCCTGGGCGATTACCTGAACCGGCATCTCTTTCTGTATTTCGGCACGGCGGGGGCCACGATCATTTTCCTCATGCTCTATTTCATCAGCCTGCTCTTCCTCACCAACTTCCAACTGGGCGAGTGGATTCGTGCGCTTTGGGGTCGCCGCGCGGCAGTGGCCGGGCAGGCAGCAGACGAGCAGCAAGCGCTCGAACGCCGGGTGAGCGACCTGCAAAAGCAGGCTGGCAAGCTGAAAGAGGAAACCGAGCGTTCCGGCCTGGGTGCTGACCTGCAGCCCGTGCCGGCGCCGACGGTGCGCGACCTCAGCGTGCCACAAGAAAGCAAATCGGCACGGGCCAAGAAACCGGCCCAGCCGCAACCCGTCAAAGAGCCCGCGCCGCCAGACGAAGGCGAGGTAATTCCCGCCCGTGACATTGCGGCCGCCACCACGGCGGACATTCTCGGCAAGGAATTGGAGCCCATCGGCAAGCAAGCCGAGACCAAACCTGCGGAAACTCCAGCGGCTGAGAAAACCGATACCAAGGAGAAGGCGCCGGAGCCCAAACCGGAGCCGGAGGTGAGGATTGACGGCGTTCCTGTCACCCCTGGCGCCGCCGCAAAACCCAAGGCGCCCAGGAAACCCAAGCCCATCACCGTTGCCGCCACGCCGATGATCGGCAATTACCAGTTACCGCCGCTTGATTTCCTCCAGCACCCGGACCTAACCATCAAGCCCACCGAGTCGAAAGAGGAGTTAATGGCCAACGCGCGCCTGATGCAGCAGACGCTGGCCCAGTTCGACATCGAGGTTTCGCTGGGCGACATCACCAAAGGCCCCACTATCACGCGCTACGAGCTGCACCCCGCGCCCGGCGTGAAGCTGGAAAAGATCACGGCGCTCAACAACAACCTCGCCGCCGCACTCAAAGCCGAACGCATTCACATTCTGGCCCCCGTGCCCGGCAAGAGCTCGGTGGGCGTGGAGGTGCCGAACCCCGTCAAAACCACCGTCATCATCCGCGACCTGCTGGAGTCGGACGATTGGCGCAACACCAAAGCCCGCATCCCGCTGGCGTTGGGCAAAGATGTTTACGGCCACCCGATTATCTCGGACCTGTCGGAAATGCCGCACCTGCTCATCGCCGGGAGCACCGGCTCGGGCAAATCTGTCTGCATCAACGCCATTATCACTTCCCTGCTGTATCGCTTCTCGCCGGACCAACTGCGGTTCGTTATGATTGACCCGAAGGTGGTCGAACTGCAGCAATACAATACGCTGCCGCACCTGGTCGTCCCGGTCGTCACCGATCCCAAGAAAGTCATTCTTGCGCTGCGCTGGGTGGTGAACGAGATGGAAAAGCGCTACCAGATCTTCGCCCGAGTCGGCGTGCGGAATATCCTTTCCTTCAACTCTCGCCCGAAGAATAAGCCGCTGCCGCCCCGGGAACCGGAGTTGCCGCTGCTGGCCAAAAAGGAAAAGGTGGAGCCCGGCACCGACGGATTCGCCGTGGAAGTGGACGAGGAGATTGTCGTGCCGCGCGAGGAGGACATCGTCATTCCCGAGAAGCTCAGCTATATCGTGGTCATCATTGACGAGCTGGCCGATTTGATGCTCGTCGCGCCTGCGGACGTGGAAATGGCCATCGCGCGCATCACCCAGATGGCGCGGGCGGCTGGCATTCATTGCATTGTGGCTACCCAACGGCCGAGTGTGGACGTCATCACCGGCGTCATCAAGGCGAACATCCCCGCCCGCATCGCCTTCCAGGTCGCGGCCAAGGTGGACTCACGCACGATTCTCGACGCGATGGGCGCCGACAAATTGCTTGGCAAGGGCGACTTGCTCTACTTGCCGCCCGGCTCGGCGAAACTGATTCGCGCCCAGGGCTCGCTCATCACCGACCAGGAGATTCAAAGCATCGTCGAGTTCATCGCCAAACAGGCTAAGCCGAGCTACGAGCTGGAAATTCACCAGCAGCTCTCCAAAGCCGGCAGCGGCTTTGACGACGAGAGCGGCATTGACGAGGACGAGGAGATCATCCAGGACTGCATCGAAGTCATCCGCAGCGAGCAAAAGGCCAGTGTCTCCCTCCTCCAGCGCCGCTTGCGCCTCGGCTATGGCCGCGCCGCTCGCATCATGGATGAGCTTGAGAACCGCGGCATTGTCGGCCCCAGCAACGGCGCCGAACCGCGCGACATCCTGATTGATCTGGACGGCGGCGGCGCCGATGGGCGGCCACCCTCCGACCAATAAGTGCAAGCCATGTCCACAGTCGCTGAACAACTCCGTCAGGCTCGGGAGGCCAGGAATCTCACGGTGCAGCAGGTAGCAGAGGTTACTAAAATGCGCACCGACCACCTCCGCGCGCTGGAGGAAGGCAATTTCGAGGTCTTCTCCGCGCCGGTCTATATTCGCGGGTTTGTGCGCACCTATGCAACCTTGCTCAAGCTGGATGTCCCGCAAGTTATGGCCGCCCTCGAAGCCGAACTCGGCGCCAGCAGGAAATTCTCCGAGCCGCCGCCACTGGCGCAGCATCCGCGCGGCATGGTGGATTTACTCATGCTCCAGCTTTCGCGGGTGGATTGGCGGCAAGGCGCGGCGGGTTTGGGAGCCGTGATCGTTCTGGTGGCGTGCATTTGGGGGTTATCGGCCTGGCGGCATTCGAAGACCGCAGATCCGCTTCGAGGGTTGAAGCCCGGGGTTTATCAATCCACGCAAAGTGTCTCGGGCGAGACCTTGCCGCTGCCGGCCCCGGCGCCGCGGCATTGAATAGTGGTCTAACCTGCTAACCACGCCAAAGAACGCTACCGCAGCAACAGCTTTCCCACATAGACCAGCAGCACCGCCAGGTTCACATAGATCGCCGCCAACACATCGTCAATCGTCACACCCCAACCTCCGGGCAGAGACTGGCTCTGCTGGACCGGCCACGGTTTGAGGACGTCGAAGAACCGAAACAAGGCAAAGACTCCCAGCGTCATTGGCCAGGCCCTCACAGAAAAGAAAGCTTCCAGCGGGGGCAGCGCGCCGGTCTTCAAGACCAAGCCGGCCACCCAGCCAAAGAAGCAGAGCGGCAGGGCCGCAATTTCATCCAGGACCACCGAGGCCGGGTCCTTTTGGCCGAGTCGTTTTTCCCCGAAACCACAAAGCCAAACCGACAGCGCCAGACCGGCAACGGTTCCGCTGGCAAAGACCCAGAGACTTCCTGTCAGCAGCAACAGCGCGAACCACCCTATGCCCAGCACCGAGCCGAACGTCCCCGGCGCGACTGGTATGCGCCCAACCCCAAAGCCTTGCGCAATCCATAGTTTCACAAATCCTGGAGATAGATGCCACGGTTTCGCCAAAGGTAAAGCCACCCGGAGACAACCGTCAGCGCCACAGCCACCCATTTGGCCAACTCGGTAAACTTCTCCACCCACGGCGTGTGGCCCAACACCTGAAAGCCGAAGACGGCTGCTCCGACCTCACCCCAATCGCCGTAGCCATGGAGGATGAGGATCGCAATGATCGCCACGATTTGAGAAATCGTCTTGTGCTTGCCGTAGCCCTCGGCGGCCAGCACGACATTCCTGGACGCCGCCAGCAGCCGCAGCCCGGTGATCGCCAGCTCCCGCGCGACGATGAGAACCACCATCCAGGCGGGGATCCAATTCAAACCAACGAACACAATGAACGCTGAACACACCATGATCTTGTCGGCCAGCGGGTCCATCAGAATCCCGAAGTTGGTAATCAGTTTATGCCGGCGCGCCATCATGCCGTCGAGGAGATCACTGACCCCGCCCGCGATGAAAAGCATCAGGGCGATGGTCTCGCGGAACGGCACCCGCGAAAACATCACTCCCAGAAATGCGGCCGTGAGCACCAAGCGCGATAGGGTCAGCTTGTTGGGCAGGTTCATTTGTCAAATTCGAGTTTCGGCGCCACAGTTGAGCGATCTTTGTACCTTGCCCCGGGCCAATTGCCAACCCGCAACTCGTTCAAAGGGGCTCCGGCGTGCCCTCCAAGTCGGGTTTGCGGAACCTGAAATAGAGCCAATTGCCCAGCGGGACCAGCACCGCCGCGGCCACCAGGCCGGCCAGAACATCAACCACATAGTGATAGCGGCAATAAACGGTCGAGAGGCAGAGCAAGCCGGTAACCACAAGATGCGCATAGCGGATGCGCGGGAGGTAGCGGAACGAGAAAAACACCGTGCACAGCGCCACCGCCACGTGACTGCTCGGCAACGCGGCGCCCGGGGCTTCGAATACGCGGTAAAGCCACTTCATGAGGCGAAAGAAAATCCCAGCCTGAACGGCGTCCGGATAAGCATCGGTCACCGCCAGTTGTTGGATTTCGTCCGGCAGCGCGTAGCCTTCCACTTGATGGAAAAATGCGCGCGGCCCCATCACCGGCAGGAAGATGTAGATCAGGTAACAGACATAAAACACGAAGGAGACGACGGAGAGGTAGTGGAAGAACTGCTGGCGGTTGCGCAGGAACAGCGCGATGCCGACGCCGACGATCATCACATAGTACGAGAAGTAGGAGGCATAGAAGAGTTCGCTGACAGGCAGCCAGGGCAGCTTCTGCATAAATAACACGCTGGGCTGGCAGCCAAAGAGCGATTGCTCCCACCGAGCCACCTGCGGATCGAGGTATTCCGGGAAGAACATGCGGTTGAGCGAGCCGGTTTCGCAAAACAAGGCGGTGTAGAGCAGCACCGGGTAGAAATGGCGGAGGAAATCGAGCAGGGGGGCGGGCCGACTTCGCGCGCAGGATTGAATCAACCAATGGATGAGGCCGAGGCCGAGCGCATGAGCGCAGAGGAACCGGGGCCAATGCGGCACACTGTTGTTGTGAAAGAAAAGAATCAACAGCCCGGTCAGCGCGATATAGGCCTGAGTTGTGTAGTCAACAAAGGTGTAGTGTTTCACAGCCAATGATGCTGCCGATACCAGGCCAGGGTTTCCGCCACTCCCGCTGCGAGCGAGGTTGGGCAGACGCAGCCCGTTTCGTGCTCCAGCAGCGTCGGGTTGCACACCCAGCCCGGCGCGCGCAACTCAGCGAATTTCTGCAGGCTCAGGACGTCGGCCTCACCCGTGAGCCGCGACAGGACTTCCCGGGCCAGGCACAGAGCCCACAAAAACGCCAGGGGCAGCGGCACGGGCAGCGTCCAGACCTGCATCTGAGCCGCGATTTCCCGAGCCATGATCTGTGCGGTCACGATCTCCTTTGAGGCCACAAAATAGGTCTTGCCCGCCGCGGCTGGGTGGTCGAGGCAGGTTATGACGGCTTGCGCAAGGTCTCTCACGAAAACGAGACTTAAGGGCTGATTGACACCGGGTTTTGGCAAAAGGTGGTTTTTCACCGCCCGGAAAAGCCGGAGGAACTCCACGTCGCGCGGGCCATAGACGACCGGGGGCCGCAAAATAACATACTCGGCGCGGCAGTGGGTCCGCACTACCAATTCGCCAGCCAACTTGCTCTTGCCGTATTCGGAAACCGGGCGGGGTGGGTCGGTCTCGCGTGCGGGCTTATCGGACGCCCCCGGACCGGCGGCGGCCAGGCTGGAAACATGCACGAACCGCTGCACACCGCCTTGCCAGGCGTTAACCGCGTTGATGAGGTTCCGGGTGCCCTGCTCGTTGACTGCGTAGAAGTCGGAAATGCGGCGCGCCCGGGTGGCACCGGCGCAATGTATCACGTGAGTCATGCCGGCCAGCGCCGGTCGGAGGCTATCCGGATCATCCAGGGAGCCGCGGCGCACTTCGACGCCCGGGAGGTGAGGTTCGATAAAACGCGGGTTGCTGGCGGTTCGAAGGAGGAGGGCGGTGGGCAGGTTGTGCGCGCGGAGGTGATCGAGAATGTGGCTGCCGACAAATCCGCTCGCTCCTGTGAGCAAGATGTTCAATCAGATCAGGCCGAATTCCTTGCCTACCTTGCCGAGCTTTTCGAGGGCAAAATCAACTTGTTGATCGGTGTGCGTTGCCATCAGACTGATGCGAATCAATTCCTGCCCCGGCGCCACCGCGGGCGAGACCACGGGGTTGACAAACAGGCCCTCTTCCTGCAACCGCTTGCAGACTTTGAAGGCCACCATCAGATTGCGGCAATACACTGGCAAGATCGGTGTTTCCGAGTCGCCCAGATTGTAGCCCAGCTCACGGAGGCCCTGCTTCATGCGCCGGGTATTCCGCCAGAGCTGCGCGACGCGTTCCGGTTCATGCACCATGATGTTGAGCGCTGCCAGCACCGCGGCGGCGTTCGCCGGGCTCATGCTGGCGCTGAAGATCAGCGGACGGGAGTGATGCTTCAGATAATCAATGGTCTCCGCATCGGAGGCAATAAACCCTCCCAGGCTGGCTAGTGATTTGCTGAAGGTGCCCATGATGAGGTGGACCTGATCGGTCACCCCGAAATGGCTGGCGGTGCCGGCGCCGGTTTGGCCCAGCACACCGATGGCGTGGGCGTCATCCACCATGACGGTGGCCCTGTGCGCCTTGGCAATCCGGCAAAGGTCTGGCAACTGAATGATGTCGCCTTCCATGCTGAAGACGCCGTCCGCGACAATGAGTTTGCCGGCTTCGGGCTCGATCTTCTGGAGACGGTTTTCCAGGGCGGCCATGTCTTTGTGGGCAAAGCGGAGGAACGTGCCTTGGCAGAGCAGGCAGCCTTCGACAATGCTGGCATGGTTGCTTTTGTCGCCCAGGACGTATTCCCCCTTGCCGACCAGCGCGCTGATGACGCCCAGATTGACCTGGAAACCGGTGCTGTAGAGCAGCACGGCCTCCTTGTTCACCAGTTTGGCCAAAGCCGCTTCCAGTTCCAGGTGGATGTCCAGCGAGCCGTTCAGGAAGCGGGACCCGGCGCAACCAGTCCCATATTTTTCCACAGCGGCCTGGGCGGCGGCTTTGATTCTCGGATGGTTGGTCAGGCCCAGATAGCTATTGGAACCGAGCATCAAGACCTTCTGGCCGTTAATGATGACCTCGGTGTCTTGCGCCGAGGAAATGGTGCGAAAATAGGGGTAGAGGCCCATTTCCCGGAGTTGGGCCGCGGTTTTGAATTTCCTGACCTTGTCCAGCAGCGCGTCGCCGGGCGGGCCGCTGGGGATCTTCCGGCACACGGGCCGGTTGTTAATCTCCCGCGTGGCCGCCAGCCGCGGTGGCGGGTATATGTCCGGCTGATGAGCCCGGCTTTCCTGCAGGGCGGGCGTCTTTTCCTGGTAAATCATAAACAGGCAAGGCGTTTTGAACCGAAGTCAACGCAACGATTGACCAACCGCTTCGTTTTCATAATCCAAAGCCAGCAGCTTGTTACAAACTCACCGTCGCTTCTCATATTCTCTAGAACTAAACCGCCGCTCACCAGACCAATCGGCGTTTATACGGTATCCCTTTTACGCTCTCTGCGCCCGCTGACAAGCATTAAATTACGCCAAAACAGGGGGCGGGGGCAAGCCAGATTCGAGAGGCCGAATCCTTGCCTGACCCGAACAAGGGATAGCCCGTGGACGATTCACGCTGGTAGTGGGTTGTACCACAGGCGTTTATATCATACAAACGGGGCACTGAAGCCGGCAATCAGGCGAGCTTCCACGGGGCGCGGTAGTTGCGGGTGAGCAGTTTACCGGCGTCCGAATCATCGAGGATACGCTCAGTCTGGGCATCCCACTTCAGCCTCCGGCGAACGAGCATGGAGACCAGACCCAGATGGCCGGGAATGGCCGAGTGGTGGGCGGTCTCGACCGGGGTGATGGTCGGCTGGCGCGACTTGACGGAGTCCAAAAAGTTGCGGTGGTGGTTGGTTGAAATGGGGAGCTTCACTTTGCGCAGCTCTTCGGGCAGTTGCCGGACCTCGCGCCATTCCTCGTTGGAGGCCTCGAATCCCCCGCGGTCCACCCACACCCAGCCATCGGTCCCGAGCCATTTGGTGCCGCCGCGAATGTCGGGGTGCCCGCCGGCGATGGTCATCTTGATGTCGCCAGGATATTTGAGCTCGATGCGGTATTTGGTGCAGGTGTTCCAGACGGCGTCCACCGGTGGAAACTCGCCCTGGCCTTCGACTTCCAGGGGGCCGGAGTTGTCAAAATCGCAACCCCAGTGGGCGATGTCGCAATGATGCCCAATCCAGTCGAGCAACTGGCCACCGCCCGTGTTGTAATTCCAGCGCCATTCCCGGTGAACCCGGCCGCGGATGTAAGGCATCATCTTCGAGGGGCCAATCCACGTCTCGTAATCCAGCTCGGGCGGCGGCGCGCTCGGAAGCATGTCCTTGGTGTCCGGAGCCCTGCCACCATGTCCGGCCGGCAGGCCCACTTCGACGCGGGTAATCTTCCCGATCAGGCCGTTGCGCACGATCTCGGCGGCCTTGTGGAACGGGCCGACCGAACGCTGCCACGAGCCGGTTTGCCAAATGCGCCCGTTGGCCTGGACAGCGCGGACAATGGCCTGCTGCTCGGCGATGGTGCGGGCGAGTGGTTTCTCGCCGTAGATGTCCTTCTTGCGGCCGGCGGCCTCGACGGCGGCCAGGGCATGCCAGTGGTCCGGCAGGGCCAGCATCACGGCATCAATATCGCCGCGGGCCATCAGCTCCCGGTAATCATGGTAAGCCTTGCAGCCGGTGTCCTGGTAATGGGCGTTGACCTTGCGAACGAGCGCGTCAAGGTGCTTCTGATCCACGTCACAGGCGGCAACCACCTGGCAATCCTTCAGCTCAAGAAAGGCCTGGGTGTTTCCAGTTCCCATAACCCCGCAGCCGACCATGCCCAGGGTGATGCGGCCGGAGGGAGCCGGCCCGTCGGCACGCCCGATCACGCTGGCGGGGAGAAGGGTGGGGAGAGCGAGCGCAGCCCCGGTCAGGCCCAGAAACCGGCGGCGGCTCAATTCTGTGTATCGTGATGAGTGTTGCATAAATCCACGACGAGGAACAAATGGTATGCGTTCAGGAACAAAAAGCTACTGTTTCCTCAAGCGGTCGTCGGTGGATCGGTGTAGATGAACAGGAAGTCAGGCTTGCGCTCGGCGGCCGGCATGGCCAGCGGGAGGATTGCAGGCAGAGAGAGGAGGATTCGTTGCATATTCTTCTGACTCAAGACGGTCGAGTGCGGCAAGAGGTTTCCTGAAATCAGACGGGGCTTGCCCGGCAGCCGGATTACCGGGAAGATAGAATATGAAAAGAGCCAACAAACTGAACCGGCGTGAGTTTCTGGAGCTGGGCCTGCGGACCGCTGCGGCGGCCGGCCTAGTTAGCTGTGGAGTGGGAGCGGAGCAGTTAGGCCAAGCTGCGTCGGCGAGCACCGGGCCAGCGCCGTTGTCCGATCTTGATGCTTTTAACTACTCCGTTGGCACCCAGAGCTTCGGCGCCGCGTACCAGTTCACCGAGAAGCCGCGTTTATTGGAAACGGCTGAGGCGATCCGCGAGCTGGGCGCCAGCGTGATTAAGTTCAGACTGGGCGAGAAGACCAAACGCGGGGCCGAGCCCGATGCCACTCAGACCCTGCGCGACGATGCCGCCAACGACCCGGTCATCCGGGAAATCTTCAACCTGCCCTTTGGCCATTACCTCCTCTGGGCTTATTCGCGGGGAACGGACCAGAAAGCGCCCGCCCTTCCACCGGCTCGCGACGAAGAGCTGTACGACCTCTGCTGCTACCTGTTGAAGACCTACAACGGCACCGGAAAGACCTTCTACCTTGGCCACTGGGAAGGGGACTGGGAAATCCGGGGACGGGCCAGCAGCCGTGAAGACCCAACGCCGGAGCGCATCGCCAGCAAGATCCGCTGGCTCAATCTCCGCCAGCAAGCGATTGATGACGCGAAGCGAGACACGCCCCACCGCCACGTCGAGGTCTTCTGCTACGCCGAAGTGAACCTGGTCCGCGACGCCATGCAAGGCCGGCCCGCCATGGCCAACGAAGTCATCCCGCACACGCAAATTGATTTCGTTTCCTACTCAAGCTACGACACCGCCAATGGCAAGGACGCCGAAACCGAGGTGCCGAAGGCGCTGGACTACATCGAATCCAAGCTGCCGCCCAAGCCTGCGATCAAAGGCAAGCGCGTGTGGATCGGCGAGTATGGCTACCCTGCCTGCAATTTCTCCCCCCAGGAGCAGGCTGCCCGGACCCGCCGACTCATGAAGACGGCTCTCCAGTGGGGCTGCCCGTTCGTGCTCTATTGGGAAATGTACAACAACGAAGTGGACAAAGAGGGCAAGCAGCGCGGCTTCTGGCTCATAGACGACAAAGGTGTCAAACAGCCGGTCTATCACCTGCACCGGCGGTTTCTCGAGTGGGCGCGGGACTACGTGGTTGGGGTTGCCAAGACGGCACACCGCCTGCCCACCTTTGATGAGTATCGCCGGAAGGCGGTTGAGTTCCTGGACGCGACCGTTCCGTAAGGGGGGGCGCCGGTCTCCGAATCGGCACACTTCAAGCTGGAATACGCAGTGGAATCAGCGCAAAGACGCAACGCGGCAAAGCCGGAACCGAACCAGAAAGGCAGACAGGAAAATTGAAGACAGGAAGATGAGGTGGCCTCCCATTTTCCTGTCTTCAATTTTCCTGTCTTTTTGCTTTCCCACGGCCCCGCTCACGCAGATTTCCTCGCGGCTTTGCTTCTTGGCGTCTTTGCGTTAACTGCCGCTTTGCGGTTCACGCCGGGGCTTTAAGCGGCGGGCGGTAATCGTAACGCAGTAACTTGTTGGCGGCGGTGTTATTGGTGAACTTCTCGGCCTTGGCGTCCCACTCCAGGTGCGCCTTGATCTGCATGGCAATGTTGGCGATGAGGGTGGTGCTGGTGCTGCGATGGGCGCTTTCGATGTCCGAGTTGCACGCCGCCCGGCTCTTGAGGCAGTCGAGAAAGTTGCGCGCGTGGTCGGCGGTGTCGGCCCTCCCGCTTACTTTCTTTGGCTCGATCATCGGGGCTTCGCCGGTGCGCCAGCCCCGTTCGACGTTGCGATCTATGGGCGAGCGGCACGGAAACTCGTTGGGCGTGATGTTTTCGGGCACGACCTCCCAGCCGTTGCTTTTCAAGTAGAGCGTGCCTTTGGTGCCGCGAAACTCGATTTCACACGGCTTGGCCGCGGCGTCGGCGCCGTTGGCATTGAACTGGGTGTAGGTGACCAGCGTATCGCCCGGATAATGCCAGACCGCCTCCATCGTGTCCGGGATCTCGCGGTTGTCGGCGACCGCGAACTTGCCGCCCAAAGCCGTGACGGCGAGCGGGGCGTTCTGTCCGAGGGCCCAGTGAATCACATCAAGGTAATGGACGCCCATGTTCGTGATCTGGCCGCCGCTGTAGTCAAAGAACCAGCGGAACTGGTAGAGCCCGCGGTTGCGGTTATAGCGGACCTTCGGGGCTGGACCCAGCCACGCTTCCCAGTCCAGGCCCGACGGCGGCTCGCTGTCGGGCGGCTTGCCGATGCCCTTGGGCCACTCGTTCTGGGTGTGGAAGCAGCGCGCCGCGGTGACCTTGCCCAACCCGCCGCCGCGCACAAACTCCGCCAACTCGCGGATCATAGCCGACGAACGGCGGTTCAGGCCGGCCTGGCAAACCCGCTGATGCCGTTTCACCGCCTCGACCATCGCTCGCCCTTCCGCGACGCGCAACGAGATCGGCTTCTCGACATAAACATCCTTGCCGGCTTCGCAGGCCTGGATGGTTTGCAGCGCGTGCCAGTGGTCGGGCGTGGCGATGACCACGGCGTCCACGTCCTTGAGTTCGAGGAGCTTGCGGTAGTCTTTGAACCGCTTCGGGTTCGTGCCGATCTTCTGCGCGGCGAAGTCGAGGTAAGGTTCGTAGATGTCGCAGATGGCGACGACCTCGGCGTCGTTCTGCTTGCGGAAGGCGTCCAGCACCTGGTCACCGCGGTTGCCCAGGCCGATGAAGCCGAGGCGCACGCGGTCATTGGCGCCGAACACGCGGAAAGACGAGAGGGCAGCGGTGGTGCCGACAGCGGCGAGAGTCCGGGTGAATTCCCGGCGAGTGATGGGTCTCATAAGCATTCAGATGTGTGTTTTCTACAAGCAGCGACTTTTATCATTGCGTCGGCGCTTTCGGCGAAAGCGCCCTACCTGGGCAGGGCTCCCTCGCCGAGGCAGCCGGGGTTTGTGCGGCCACGTATCCAGTTACTTCAGGCGGACGAATACGACCTCGTAGGTTTGTTGCAGGGCGGCCTGGTAATACTGACCGAACAACTGATCGCTCTGCGGGTTATGTTCCAGATTATAGGTGCAGCCGGGGTAGTTAACGTCATTCAACTCGACTACGACCCTGGCCGTCCCCTTCTCCTGCCAGACTGCGGCCCGGGAGACGCGGATCGGGTCGGGATTAAAGTAGGCGGCGTCCAGCTTGCCGCTGGGGTCCACGCTCTTGATTTCGAGCGTGTAGTCGCCGTCCGGCCGCTGCCATTTACTCACCAGCTTCGTCAACTCCGGGGAAACCGCCGCGGCTGACGGCGCCGCATTGGTCTGCGGGGTCGGAGGCGACGGGGGCGTTTCGTTCGTGCTGCCGCAGGAACCCAGCAGGGCGCAAAGTGCAACTGCGCCCAGGAGCGGCAAGAGAGGCAAGCGGAAGGAGCGTTTGGCGCGGCTTACTTGATGAACAGTTTGTGACCGGCTGGGCGCCGTCTGGGTTTTCAAGAATCTCATGATGTCTGGCCGGCAGAATAGTCAGAACTGCGGGGCGCCTCAATCCCCAATCCCAGGCTTTCTTGACTTTGGTGCGACAGGAATCCCCGATGGTGCGTAACCGCTGAGTTCAGTGGGCAGATTCTCCACGCACCGAAGAGGGTGCCGATTGACGTCGTCACCCACTGGAGCATAAAACATGCATACAGACAGTCCATCCGGCCTTGCCTCATTCTGAGCGACTACCCCGCTGACGACGAACTGGCCCTGGTCGTCGTGGTGCCCTACACAACCGCCGTGCGCGGCAACCGTTGGGAGTTGGCCGGGAAGACACCCGCCAGAAGCTCGCCTGGCTGCCGCAAAGATGTGTCCGGCATGAGGCAATACGTTGGGCAGAACAAGCCCTCACGGGCGGCGGCGTGCAGCAGGGGTTCCCGAAGGGCCGCGTGGAACCGGTCGCCGAACCATCCCTGGCGGCAAACAAGACGCGTGAGAAAATTCCGCTTGCCGGACCAGGGGAAGGGGTCTTAGATGCACGTCAATAAGCAGTGCCGGCGTTCGCCTGGTTGCGAGGGTCGGCGGTCCTCAAATCCAATGTAACGAACGGGAAAGGAAAGAATTATGAAACGTATGACTGTGTTTGGCCTTGCCACTCTGACGGCGGCGTCGCTGCTCGGAGCGGAGTCAAGCCCAAGCGATGCGATCACAAGCGCCGCGGCCAAGCTGGCGCAGCAAGCCAGCTATAGCTGGAAAGCCAAAACTGAATTCGGGAACTTCACCGGCACAACCGAAGGCAAAAGCCAGAAGGACGGCCTGGTGGGGCTCACCATGACGTTCGGCGACAACACGACCGAGGCCTTTCTGAAAGACGGCAAAGGGGCGGTCAAGGCCCCGGACCAGGATTGGCAATCGCTGGCCGAACTGGCCAAGGCCGCGGGCAGCGAGCCCGGGCCGGGCCAGTTCCTCCTGCGCGTCCTGCAAAACTTCAAGGCGCCGGCTGCCGAAGCCGCCGACCTGGCCGGCAAGACCAAGGAACTCAAGAAGGACGGCGAGGCTTACGCCAGCGAGTTGACCGAAGCGGGCGCAAAGGAACTGCTCGCGTTCGGGGGGCGCCGTGGCGGCAATGCTCCCGAGCCGAAGAACGCCAAGGGTTCCGTCAAGTTCTGGGTCAAGGACGGCCTGCTGGCCAAATACGAGCTCAAGCTGCAAGGCACCGTCAACTTCAACGGCGAAGACCGTGATGTTGACCGCACCACAACGGTCGAAATCAAGGACGTCGGCACAACCAAGGTGGACGTGCCCGAGCCCGCCCAAAAGAAGCTCTCCAGTGCCAGCCCGGAGGCGACCAAAGAAGGAAGCAAGAGCTAGCCGAGAATGATAGGGCAGCGAGGCCGGCCGAGGGTTGCAGCGGCGGGCCAGAACCGGAATCAGGCGAGCGGCGCCGCAGCATTCTTTCGACGCTAAAGTATTGCCGCTCAATGGATTAGCCTTAGTGCGTCCGGTGGACTCACTGGCCATCGGGGTGGGAGCGCCCAAGGCAGCACCCTATCGCTCCGTCCGTCCTCCGCCTGCCTGCGGACGGTATGGCGAGCGTGTCCCTGCCTGGTACCTGTCTCGTACCTGTCTCGTACCTGTCTCGTACCTCCCATGTGGATCGCGATGCACATGGGAGGTACGAGACAGGTACGAGACAGGTACCAGACAGGTGCATGGGAGGCACGCCGTAGCAGGACCTTTGTCGCTCCGTGGAGACAAGGGCGGAGGCAGGCGTTACGGAAGTCTGGCGTTGCGCAAGGCCCTCAACACCAATTGGTTAACTTCATCGCCGCCGCTCCTTCCGGAGCCGGGTCAATCCGAGATTCCTCCCGATGGGCTGACGACCTGTAGCAAGTAGCAAATGCGCAGTTTCCCGAGGAATTTGAGGAGTCTGCATATCTGCCGGGGAACTGAAGTTAACGGCAACACCTTCGCCGATGTGGGACGCCAGATCGCCGCTGCGCTTTTCGCTGACCTCCCCACCACCCGCCGACGCGAAGTGATGTCCGCGGTAGCCCACTACATCGCGGGCGTGCTCGATCACGACTCCATGGCCCAGATCGTGAATGAGCTTTCTAAAGCAGCCGACCTCCAGCCCGGCGACCGCGTCAAAACCCTGCGCGGCTCCATGCGCGGAACGATTGTGCGCGTGCTGTCGGACGGGCGCGTGGTCTGGCGCGCCGATTCCGGCACCGAACTCACCGCCCTGCCCGAAAGCCTGGTCCGCGAGCAGAAATAGAGATTCCCGAAAGGCCGCGCGAAAGCTTCCCCCAGCCGACGT
>Ga0182021_10002170_pt1 | contig 22871 bp, 19 predicted proteins | sample 612E3MmetaG_FD_120493 | JGI IMG/M metagenome (GOLD analysis project Ga0182021, IMG submission 120493) | Permafrost microbial communities from Stordalen Mire, Sweden - 612E3M metaG (Illumina Assembly) | ecosystem: Environmental > Terrestrial > Soil > Wetlands > Permafrost | place: Sweden... | reverse complement strand
TGTTGTAAATTTCTTCAATATTTCCGAACGTCTTTTATCTACCGCGCTCGCCAGGATGTCAATATCACCGATAATCTCCTTTTGTCTTCGGAGACTGCCTGCATAATCGCATCGCTTGACTCCTTTTATATCCTTCAGCTTGCGTATAATCTTCTCCGCAGATTCGAGTGCTTGCGGAAAGAGATGTTTGTCACTGCTCCGCTCTCTCTGGTTGATACTTTTAAGAATATTTTCTTCTGTCTTTGCACCAAATCCTTCAACGGCTCGAAGAAGCTTCTGTTCACATGCCTTCTTCAGTTCTGCTGTAGATTTGATGTTCATTGTTTCATACAGGACTTTTACTTTTTTTGGACCCAATCCTTGGAGGTGGAGAAGTTCAAGTACACCCTTTGGAATAGAAGAACGTAACTCTTCGTGCTGTTTCGAGACTCCTGTTGTAACTAAGTCTGTAATAATGTCAGCTAAAGCATTTCCTATGCCTTTGATTTCTGTAAGAGATTTAGATTTGACGAGAGTTGACAGATCCTCCGTTACTCCGGAGATGATCTGGGATGCATTATGAAATGCGCGCGAACGAAATGGATTATCGCCTTTTAACTCGAGCAGAGTTCCCATCTCATCAAGAATTTCAGCAATCCGCTTTTTATCCATTGCATCTACTCACGCAGCTTCTACGTGATTGGAATTTGATTGTATCATGTCGTGAGAAAGAAGTTCATCACGATATTTCAAAAGCCGAAACATCGTTGGTTCTAATTCAACATAGAGCATCATTTCCTGCCGCACTTTTGATGCACCGTACAATCCTTTTAGATATCCGGTGTAATGCTTTCGGAATTCAATAACTCCTTTCCGTTCACCTTTACATTCAACAGACAGGTGTAAATGTTCCATAAGCACACGGAAACGTTCTTCGATGTTCGGCTCGGAAAGAATTTCGCCTGTCGCCAAAAAAAATTTTCCTTGGTTAAATATCCACGGATTATCTATAGCACCTCGGCCAATCATCACTCCGTCGCAGCCTGTTTCCTTAAAAACTTGTTGAATCTTTTCCGGTGTCTCAAGTGAACCATTAGCAATAATCGGAATTGAGACCGCTGATTTCGCTTTCGATATCCATGAAAAATCAGGCTCACCTTTATGAGCCTGCGACCGGGTTCGGCAATGAATGGTTATTGCTGCTGCTCCTGTTTGTTCAACCATCTTTGCAATATCAACGATATTAATCGATTCAGCATCCCAGCCAATTCGTGTTTTTACTGTTACAGGGATTTTTACAGTCTTTACGACCGCAAAAATGATACGTTCCATTTTTGGAAGATCGCGAAGTAAACCCGAACCTGCACCGCATCCTACTACGTTTCGCACCCAGCAGCCGCAGTTGATATCGATAATATCCGGCTGGAGGCTTTCAACGATGCGTGCTGCACCTTCCATCGAAGACTCTTCCCCACCATAGATTTGAATTCCAAACGGACGCTCCTCATCCCGAAAATCCATTTTTTTCTTTGTCTTTTCAGAATTCCGGACAAGCCCCTCGGAATTCACAAATTCCGTATACACGATATCGGCGCCAAGCCGCTTACAAACAATACGGAATGCTTGGTCCGTAACATCCTCCATTGGTGCCAGAAGGAGTGGTTTTTCTATGTTTATTTTGCCAATGCGCATTCAATTATGCGAATTTCTTTTGCTCAATATACAAAAACCAGAAAGCAGTTACAATAAAACCATTGATAGTTTCAATAAATAGAAAAGGCGGCTTTGCGCCGCCTTATGCCCTCAATGGAGCAACAGATATTTATCCACGTTATTGTATTCGTCCAGCCGCGATTTTATCTGATTCAATGTTTATGATATGAACAAAATTGCCGTAATCAAATAACTCTATGGAGAGCGGCGGGTGGAAATCATTTTTAATAAACCCTGATATCTCCGAGAAAGAATACCTGCTGAATGCTTTGGAAAAGATTTATCGATCCAAATATCACTAAATTTTATATTGAACAAATGGAACAGTGTTGAAAATATTAAAAATTATTTAAAAGGCAACATCCACTTTTTTTGATTCGTCCTTTTAGCAATTTATTTATATCTATGAGTCTATGTGATATCGATGTTGCAATCTATTTCAGCAAAACCAGTTTTTTTGTTTCAGTAAATGTACCTGCCTTTTCACCAGATGTCTGGCGGACTTGCAGCTGATAAAAATAAACTCCACTCGGCATATTTGCCGCAATCCATTGTTTAGAATAACTTCCTGCAGACATTTCTTCTGAGACAATCGTTGCTATCTCTCTTCCTAAAAGATCAAATATTTTCAATGAAACAAATGATCGAGAGGGAAGTGTAAACAAGATATTCGTTGATGGATTAAACGGATTAGGATAGCACTGCTGTAGTACTATTCGGGCAGGAATAGTGGGTAATTCAGTTTTATCCACACCTGTCGGATTTGTGTCTACAAGAAGCGTATCTGAAAAAGTTTCCACACCGTCTAAAAATGACTCAGCACAGTAAGCATAAACATATCCGACCTTAATGTATTGTGAAACTGTAGAAGAACTTCCGGGCTTAAATCCGGTAGTCCCAAGAAACGTCCCATTGGGGCCGATTCGTTGATAGGTCATTACAGCTCCCTTCGCACTTCTCGGCCAAAAAAGAGATAACGAATATATGGCATTTATTTTATTGGCGCTTATTTTCTTAATTATTATAGCCGGTGCATGTGCGCCTCCATTTGCTTTAACAATACGGAGTTCTGCAATGCTCACAGTGTCGCCTCTTGGATGGACAGCTCCGGTTATTGTAAGACGCACATATCGGGCCTGGATTGAATCGGTTTTCGCAAGAACAAAAACAGCTGTGGTGTCTTTTCGTGCCGTGCTATCGATAGCCATACTCCACACGCCGGCAGTCGTAGCAGTTTCTATTTGATATTGATATCCGGCGTTCACGTAATTTCCAAAATCAAGTTGAAAGAAATCAACCTTTTGAATTGAACCAAAATCCACTATCGCTTGCGAAGGGAATCCCGTTGTCGTCCATGTTGTCGTACGAATACCGTCAACTAAATTATTTCCTCCGAAAATGGTCGAGTCGATTGATCCGCTTACGGTTACTGTTTTATTTGCAGCACAATTTTCGTCCTGAACCCGTATAATCGAATTACCCGTCAGTGCTTTATACACTACTTCCGCCATAGCTTCAGAACCGGTCGTGTTCGGATGGATACCGTCGGTAAAAAAAACAGCATAGCTTTTCATTGCCGTATTGAAATCTAAAATCGGGCAATCTTTGTCCAGTGCAATCTGCTGGATCATCGGAATGATATCGGTTGTAATAATCGAATCACGAATTCCGAGTGTGTCGCGAAATGCGGGTGCCGGCAGGCCTAACCACACGACCGGATGACTCGGGAGCGCCCTAAAAGTGTCAATCATTGATTTATAATCATTCACGAATTCATCTTTGTATATCCAATTCCATGATTTGCTATCATTCGTTCCAAGAAGGATGGTAACGATATCAGGATTGAATGCGAGCCCTGTTTTAAACTTGGCTTCATTCCAAATAGGATAATCACCATGACGCAGCATCGTGCGTCCAGACACACCGGAATTGTAGACAATCCAGTTATTTCCCAACATACTGCCGAGTTGGGCTGGATATGCATCCGATGTGGCGTTTATAGTCGTCCAGCCTGCCGTTATGCTGTTTCCCACACACACCACTCGCACAGTGTCCCCCAATGTTTTTGCATACACAACAAAAATATTAAATACAATAGGAATCAGGATGCAAGCTAATAAGACCAAACCATTCTTTTTCATTTCATTTTTTCTTTCAAAACATTGAATTAATAAGGAGTCTAAAAATCATTCATCAATACACATACATAATCCTTGGTATGCTCTATAGCATAACTTTTGTTCCCAGTAATTTTTCTTCTTCGAATTGCTCCACTCTTTGAGTACGCGAGATATTTCCATTGATACATTATACCACGATTTTTAACGCATCTCATGGAGTGAATCGATCACCAATGGTTTCATTGGAAACACCTGCAAATAACTTACATGAGAGATCAATCAAATGCAACGCTGTTCGTAAAAAACCTCTTCTTACCTGCGTTTGTATAATTTATGCCAACCAATCGTCTAATTTTATTTGATCCATTTCGCTTTTAGCTAAATAGAGCATTTCCTCATCGCGGAGTAAAAGCCGCCACGTCGAGCGGCTATGTTGAAAAAGAAGGTCTTTCAAACGTATTACGTAATAAAAGTATATTCGAATAGAACGAGGAGAGAGAGAGTACTTTTTAGCTATAAACTTCGGAGAAGGGAAAATACATTTCAACAAGAGCAGGAATTTATCTTTCAAACTCCCATCTTCATACAATTGTCCGAGATTCGTAGAAAACGGAGGTGATTCAGCAATGGCATCTCTGAAACGAAATACTTGATCTTTGGCCATGGCAATCATCTGTGGATCGAGACCATCCGGCCGCATTCCCTCCAGCACTTCCTCTGGAACGGCAGCTTCCAATAATTCTCTGGCAAGGCGCAGTGTAAGATAAATGTAGTTAACAATCCCCTCCTGAAGGGCTCTCTGTTGTACCTGTTTCCAATTTATGGCATTTGCATATTGATGGATAGTCTCCGAAATATCACAGAGAGATCTTAAGCCAAACCGAAACTTATGTTGAAAGGAAGCATGATAGCACAAATGCAATAACAAATTTTCATGGGATAATGCCAAGAAGCCTGTATCATCTATTGCGACCGGTCTTGCGCTGCTCCAAATATCTTCTCCATCAAATGAAAAGTATCTATTGGGTCTTGCAACGGTCAAATGGATGTCTAAGGGGAATGCGCCATGCTTAATAAAATTCGCCGGATACTTCAATCTTTCGTTTTTTTCTTCACTGCGGTCATTCTCCCAAATGTGATAACCCATCTTGTACAGCTTTTCCTTTCCCCTTGAAAAATCATCTTCTCTTATGAGCAGGTCGATGTCATGCATCTGTCTGAGTGCAATATTATCATATACGAATTTTGCTAGATAGGCCCCTTTCAGCACGATAACTGGAATAGCATTCTTCTGGAACACACTCAACACTTCTGATAATTCATGGAACAAACGAATGTTCCTTGCCAACGTATGTAAGTATGTTTCTCGCAACTCCTTTTGGATAAGAGCAGGGACATGGATAACTGTTTTATGTTTCTTCAAACGATGATACAGAAATGGAGTTACACCATGCCTGACTGCCTGTTGAACAATGTTTTCCCAATCAGAGATTGCTAAGTTCTCAAATCGAAGGGCACTAGCTTTATCAACATTGCCGTTGAGGGAAACAAGCAGCAATTCACGTTCTAATGTATGATCCATTTATTTTTTTGTATAACGAAATTTTTACTTTTCACTTCAAATATAAGCTTTCGATGAACTCGTGGATTCATTAAAAGTATTTAAGCGGATGCGATATGTGTTTTTCTTTCCATCCCGTTATGTTCACCGTGGCACAAGATATTCCTTTATATGCCCTACGGCCTGTGAGAACCAATTATTTTTTTAATCCTCGCAGTATTTTTATATCCGATCGTATATCTCATAAACGTGACAATAAATCCCCTGCATTGATTATAGAGATATTCAAAGAACGATATATAGGGCGACAGTTTACCAAGTAAATAATTAATGACTGCCCAGTTGGGCTTTGTATAATCGACCAGTTTATTTCCCTTTTGAATCTGAATAATTTTGCCTAAAAGATTCTCATATGGGACCGGCTTGTCACAGTGATATCTCCTGTCACTTTTTGTAATCAAGTAGTCATGTTTATCAATAGATTTGCTTTTTAAGAACCGATGAGTTTTTAATTCTCCATGAATCAGATAAACCGCCACATCGCCGCATCTCAATTGTTCCGCTTTAAGAGGATAAATCGTTAATAAATCCTTCTCACAAAGCAAAGGCTTCATACAAGAGCCTGTAAGAGGAATCTGAACTGTCTCTCCTTGCTGCAGAAGAAGAGCCGCAATTCTATGAGATGAATGTTTTTTGAAAAAACTTTTTTGTAACGAGGACATTTCTCTCATTCGTTTCCGATTAATTCTAGAGCAATACGAGCAGCTTCCGAGACATTATTATGAAATAACCGGTACGAAGGGACATTCTTGACAACATTGGCAATTTGCTCTACAGATGCCACCGATTTTGCTCTTCCTATCTGTGAATTGAATAATCGTACTAATGAATCGGATTTTTTCAAAGTCTCTATTGTTACATTATTATCTGGTGCATATTTAATAACTACTATTGCCTTTAACGGAGCAGGCTGACCATGCTTATCAGGAGGAACTGCCGTTTGATGATCAGAGCCCAATTCCCGAAATGTCCAATGTGCGTCAAGTTTCACTATGCTGGGTGTAAAAGAAACTGTTTTAAGAAACGGATGAACAACGTGATGTGAATCTAATAATCCTACTTCATCGGTTAGATATGCCCACCCATGATTTGCTACTAATTCTAACGTAAATGTAGATTTGCCGTTACCACTCTCTCCCAGAATGAGTATTGCCTTGTCGTTTTTGCTTACAACACCCGAATGCAAAGTAATCAAATTCTTTTTATTTATTTTATTGATGGCCTGGCCGTTGATAACATTTTCTAATGCTTTCGAAATGACTCTCGAGGGAACTTCCGTCAATGGTTTCCCAAAGCTGATGGCTAATGTACCGTCAATGTAAACCGAAAAACAATTATGTTTCGTGGAAGACGGAATTATCTTTATAAGCTCTGCATTGTTTCCATGGTCACTCGAAAAGAAGTTTTGCCAAATATAGTCACAAAAATCATTAATCTCTCTTGACGGAGTTTCAAGACAAATATTTGTATTGAGAATGGAATAGTAACTTTGAGAAGCCATTGTATTATTGATCACTCCTCGTTTCTATCAATTGAAGTTTCTCAAACTGCGCTAATTGTTCGTAAATATCGTTCTCAATGACTTCACATTTAACACCGCATGCAAGTGCTATCTCCTGAACTATTTCTAGAGAGGTTCGTTGTCCGTCCACTAAGTCCCATATTGCCATTGCTGTAGTGTTTGCAATAAGTTTTTCTTCATCACTGTTTTCTTTATAAATAACGCCTTCGTCATCTAGGTCGATTACTTTTGAACGAGGATTTTTTTTATAGATCAGAGATTTCATATTTGATTTTATAAGTTTGTTGATATTTTTATTCTTGAAGATAACTAGTCGACGTAATCATAAAAACAAGATAATGTTTTTAAATTGTGTCTGCCAGGGAAAGAATACAATGGTGCATGGAAGAAGCCGATGATTCGCATAGCTCTTCGTATACGAAGTGTCCTCTTTTAAACAATGAATTTGATAAAAAGGCGTAATTTGCTGTGTTCTGTAAATTGCAGATACTTACGAAGGGTTATCTTTCTTTATGTGAAAACAATTATTTTCCTCTTCCTCCCTGATGAGAAGATTCATTTTGCCTTAAATAAAAATGAACCTACATGAAATAGAACCCCACAACATTTTATAAAATTACTACTTCATGTAAGTTCTTAGCACTAAAAAAATGTAATGCTAATCAATCTGCTATATTTGAAGCCATGTCTGTGCAATTGCCTACTGGCTTTTCAGACAAAACTACCTTTGCCGTTTCCGGTTTTTGGTAATTATTTTTTAAGGATTTCGCCCTTTTTTCATTAATCCCAGTAGAATCTTTTCTATCATTTATTTTTTCCATAAGTCCTCTTTATATAAAATGAATGGATTAATTTTTTATTAAATGACATCTATACAATAATGGATTGACAGATTATATGCAACTTAGAAATCGCTAATAATTTAAATCATAAATGCTGATTATTCAATGAATTCATCATAAATATTTTCGTGCGAAAATCGGTTTACAGCAAATCCATTTTCATGTGAATTTATGCTTGTGGATATATGTGATTAAAAATACCTGCTCGATGCAGGATATTACACTGCGTAAAAACTTCTATCGAGACTTCTGTACTGAATTGCTTCGCTCATGTGTTCTGTCTTTATATCGCTGTTTCCGCTCAGGTCGGCAATTGTCCGCGAGACTTTTAATATACGATCGTATGCGCGAGCTGATAGCCCCAGACGGTTCATCGCTGTTTTTAAAAGCTCCGCTCCTGCTGAATCTATCTGGCAATATTCTTTTATTTCTTTCGACTCCATATCCGCATTGCAAAACAAACCTTTCTGCCCCGTAAATCTTTGTGCCTGAACAGCGCTTGCATTCACAACTCGCTGGCGGATAGTGCAAGAACTTTCACCAATGCGCTTTGAAGAGAGTTCATTATACTTCACCGTTGGCACTTCGACATGAATGTCAATGCGATCCAAAAGCGGACCAGAAATCTTGCCGACATATTTTTGAATTTGAATCGGTGTACATGTGCACTCTTGAGCTGAACTTCCATAATTGCCGCAAGGGCAAGGATTCATTGCACAGACCAGCATAAAATTTGCCGGATAGTCCACCGACATTTTGGATCGGCTGATTGTGACTTTACTATCCTCGAGCGGTTGCCTCATCACCTCAAGAACATTTCGTGCAAACTCCGGCAGTTCATCCAAAAATAAAACACCATGATGTGAAAGCGAAATTTCTCCCGGACGCGGCATAGTACCTCCTCCCACAAGGGCTGCATCGGATATCGTATGGTGCGGCGATCGAAATGGCCGCACAGAAACAAGCGCAGAATTTGGAGGCAATATCCCCGCAACAGAATGTATCTTTGTCGTTTCCAATGCTTCATCAAATGTCATCGAAGGAAGAATGGTGGGCAAACGTTTTGCAAGCATTGTTTTGCCGGAACCGGGCGGGCCAATGAGCAAAATATTATGCCCCCCTGCCGCTGCCACTTCCATTGCGCGTTTTACACTCTCCTGCCCCTTGACATCCGAAAAGTCAACAGTATATCTCTGTTCCATAGAAAACACTTCATGCATATCGACACGAAACGGCTGAAGCAATCGGTGTTCTCCAGCAAAGAATCCAACCGATTCCTGCAAACTTCTCATAGGATAGACTTCAATGCCCTCCACCATCGCTGCTTCCCTCGCATTTTCCTCCGGAAGTAGAATTCCTCGTTTTCCTTTTGCCTTTGCTTCCAGAGCAATTACTAATGCACCATGAATCGGGCGCAGTGTTCCATCAAGAGCAAGTTCTCCGAGTATAACAAAATCCTTGAGAATCTCGGATTCTAATTGTCCCGATGCCGTGAGTATTCCAAGAGCTACCGGCAGGTCGTAAGATGAACCTTCTTTTTTCACATCGGCGGGAGCAAGGTTCACCGTCATGCGTCGATTCGGAAATTTAAAATCCGAATTTTTTATTGCGGCTGTAACACGATGGATACTTTCTTTGACGGCATTATCCGGCAAGCCGACAATAAAGAATTTGTGCGGTGCATTATCGAGATGTGTCTCGACCTGCACAAGATAGGCATCCACTCCATACGTTGCGGCACTGAATACTTGAGAAAACATTGGCGCTATTTCCTCCCTTTATTAAATTAACACTATTGGCGTGATGAGAACTCGAGTTTATTCCTTATCGGTGGTTTCGTAAAAATTCTAAACGATCTTTCAACTCCTCTGTCGATTTGAGAAGTTTCTCTTTGCTGAACAGTGCCTCTTGCTGACTCGAGAATACCAGCAAATATTCATTGCTCATAACGATAGCTTCTTCAGGGCAAACTTCTTCGCAGAATCCACAGAATATACAGCGTACCATGTTGATTTCAAACTTGATGGGATATCGTTCCTTCTCAAGTTCTGTCTCTGATGCTTGTAATTCAATTGCCAATGCCGGACAAACACGGGCACAAAGTCCGCATGCAACGCAACGTTCAACTCCGTTTTCTGTAACGAGCACAGGACGCCCGCGGAATGAAGACTCAGGTTTAAAACGTACTTCGGGAAATTGAGATGTAAAAGTCGGTTTGAACATTTGCCTGATGGTCATCCGAAGTCCCTTAAGAATTTCCGGAATGTACATCTTTTGCAGCAGGCTAAGATCTTTCTTGCGAATTATTTTATTTTGTGAATTCACTATCGCATGACTCCGAACCATTGTAAACCGAGAATGATTAAACCAGTAAGCATAAAGTTTGCAATAGCCATGGGCAACATTACTTTCCACCCGATCCGCATTAATTGGTCGTATCTAAATCGAGGAATCGTCCACCGCACAATGATGAAGAACAATACAAAAAGAATAACTTTTGCGAAAAATGTAACCATCTGCACAAGATTCAATATCAAAGGTGAAAGTCCCCACTGTTCTGCAAATGGAAAATGCCAGCCGCCGAAGAATAATGTCACCGTGACCGCGCTGGATGTAATCACGTTGGCATATTCAGCAAGAAAGAATAATCCAAATTTCATACCTGTATATTCTGTATGGTACCCGCCGACCAGTTCCGGTTCTGCTTCTGGCAAATCAAACGGGAGCCTGTTGGTTTCAGCAAACGATGCAATCATAAATGTGATGAACCCCAACGGCTGAAGAAATATATTCCATTTTGGAATGATACCCCACCAATATGTGGTTTGCTGAAGGACAGTCTGATCCAACCGTAATGTTCCTGAAATCATGATGACACCGATCAGAGATAACCCCATGGAAAGCTCATAGCTAATAAGCTGAGCAGATGAACGTAATCCGCCAAGAAGTGAATATTTGCTATTGGACGACCATCCGGCAAGACTTACTCCATAGACACCGATAGACGTAAGTGCAAGAAGATAGAGTATCCCGATGTCTACATCTGCAATCATGAGCTTGATGGGCCGCCCGAATAATTCGATGGTATTTCCAAATGGAATAATCGCAAAAGTGCTTAGAGCAACTGAAATAGAAATGACCGGCGCGAGATCATGAATGAATCGGTTTGCCTGCCGGGGAACAATATCTTCCTTCATCACTAGTTTCACGACATCGGCAAACGGCTGAAGAATTCCACCCGGCCCGACTCGATTAGGTCCGAGTCGTTCTTGTATAAATGCGCTGACACGTCGTTCAGCGAGCACCGCCATCGCAGCACCTAAAACAAGCACTCCAAACATAATGATGAGTATCTTGATAAGTACGATAAGGATTGAAATGATATCCATCATTTTTTTTGTTTACTCGTGTGCAATCGAAGGTTTTATCTCTTTGAGATTAGCACCTTCATTGCCGACCTTCATATAAGTTAAACCTCTGAACGCGGGAAGACGTTCAGTCATTTCTTTGAAAACTTCTTCCGCATTTGTATACTTCATTTTTCCACCCATCGCAGATGCGACGGCAGCAATAATTCTCCAAGATGAACGGGCATCACGTTTTATTCCTTTCCCCCATGAATCATTTTGTGCAGCAAATTTATCCCATCGGCTCATCGCCATGCCATCCAAGGCACGCTCTTGTTCAATCATTGCTACTGCGGGTCGTATGCGCTGTACACGCCCATCGAAATTCGTCATCGTCCCATGCTTTTCCGCAAATGTTGATACTGAAAGAACGATGTCTGCTATCGCGGTTATTTCATTCCTTACCGATGAATGCACAACCAGCATTTCAAGATTCTTCAGCACTTCAGCAATCTTCGGATCTGCTGCGATGTTATCATCCAGGACATACAGCACTTTAATATTTCCATCGGAGATTCCTTTGAGGATGTGGTCTATTCCAATTGTTCCATTCTCTCCCGCCGCTCCTACGGATAACGCACCGAGGCTGTTCGGTGTTTTATCGGCTCGAATAAGCAGATCATCATTGCTGCCGGATTGTATGTGAGAAAGAAATCCGATGCTTTTACTACCGATCACTTCCTTGATGAACCGAGTGAATATGTAATTTTCTTCATTGGTAGCATAAGCTGATGCGATTCCAGCGATTTCGTGTTTACGATATGTGCGCAGTTCTGAAACTACTTTGGATACAGCTTCATCCCAGCCCACTTCCACTTTAACGCCGTCTTTTCTAATGAGAGGACCATTCAACCTCTTTTCGCTTGCTACGCTTTTGAAAGAACTCAATCGTCCCTCATCGCACATCCAATTAGAATTCACTTCTTCATTTTTTCGGGGTGTCAGCCGCAGGATTTCATTATTCCGAACCCAAACGTGCGTATTGCATCCGCGGGCACATCCGACGCAAATACTGTCTGTGGTCGACATTTCCCACACCCTCGCCTTGAATCGAAAGTCACGACTTGTAAGTGCGCCAACGGGACAAATATCGACAACATTCATAGAATACGGATTGTCCAATTGAGTCCCGGGAAATGTTGTCAGGATAACATGAGTGCCTCGTTCAGTAAATGTGAGCGCAGATTGGTGCGCTATTTCTTCGGAGAATCGGATGCAGCGAGAACACATAATGCAGCGTTCAACATCCAGTAACACATGCGGACCAAGTTCTACACGCTTCGGTTTGTGAACTTTATCTTCCTGGAATCTGCTGGCGCCAATGCTGTACTTGTATGCGTAATCCTGAAGTTTACACTCACCTGCTTCATCGCAGATAGGGCAATCCAGCGGATGATTGATGAGCAAAAATTCCATTACAGAATTGCGTGCCTTGACAACTCTTTCGCTCTTGGTCTTGACGACCATACCTTCTGCAACTTGCGTGGCACATGCGATGACGAGTTTCGGCATTTTCTCAACTTCCACCAGGCAAATTCGGCAGTTGCCTGCAACGGAAAGTTTGGGATGCCAGCAAAAATGCGGGATATGAACCCCGTTTTGTGCCGCCGCTTGAATAACCGTCAGCTTCGGATCGACTTCTAATTCTTTTCCATCAATCGTGATCTTCGTCATGAAACCTGTAATCTGTTATTACGGAGAATTCAGCTGATAAGATTTAAGCGCTTCCCTGAGTATCTTCAGCGAGCGTTTGAGATCATCGATTTTCAGCATAAATGCAAGTCGAACTTCATTTACCCCTTTGTCAGGAGTGACATAAAAACCTTGTGCAGGCGCCAATAAAACTGTTTCATGTTCATACTCAAACTCTTCGATCAACCATCGGGAAAAATGTTCTGTGTCTTTAACCGGAAGACCCACGACAATGTAGAAAGCTCCTTCCGGTGTATAAGAGACGACACCAGGAATTGTTTTCAGTTCTGCGCATACGAGATCCCGCCGTCTTTTAAATTCTTCAACAAGAGGACGTGTATAGGGTTCAGGATTTTCAAGAAGCGAAATCATAGCTAATTGCTCAATTGTCGCTACCGAAAGCCGCGCCTGACAAAATTTCAATGTTGTAGAAATAATCTCCTTGTTGTGGCTTGCGAGCACACCGATACGAACGCCGCAGACGTTGAATTTTTTTGAACAACTTTCGAGCACGATTGCCCGGTCTCGTACCTGATGAAAATCTGCAATGCTTATTGCTTTTTTTTCGTACGCAAACTCGCGGTATGTTTCGTCGGAGAGAATGAATAATCCATGTTTCAACGCCACATTGACAAGCCGTTGAATTTCTTCCCGGCTGTAAATTGTTCCGGAAGGATTGGATGGACTGCAATAAAGGATCGCCCGCGTCTTGTTTGTGATAAAGGATTCCATCACCTCTTCCGATGGAAGATGGAAGCCATTTTCTATCGAAGTTGGAATCGCTTTGAGTTTCACATTTGCGACACCTGCAAAACCATTGTAATTTGCATATGTTGGCTCGAACACGAGTATCTCGTCGTCTGCATCGCACACGGCACACATCGCTAACGTAATCGCTTCGGAACCGCCGGTTGTAACAATAAGCTCGCTTTCGTCGAAGAGAATTCCAAAATGACTAAAATATTTTTTCCATGCCGTGAGTGATTCCATCAAACCATTGGATGGTGCGTACTCAATTGTCTTTTGTGAAAATTTGTGGACTGCTTCCAGTACGGGTAGCGGCGAGGGTAAATCCGGCTGACCAATATTCAAATGATAAACGTGGATTCCCTGCTTCTTGCGAGCCTCTGCAATGGCTGCAAGTTTTCGGATAGGAGATCCTTGAATCTCTCGCCCCCTTCGTGAAATCTTTACAAAACTTTCTGCTGTATTTATGTTCTGCGCACTCATCATAGTTGTTGCATGGTAACTAAGCGGATTGTGTTTCATGTTTTCCATCTGGATGAAAGATAACCGTCGCAAAGCGATCTTCTACGAACAATCCTTCAGCCATTTCCTGAACTTCATCTTTTGTTACAGCGTCAATCTTTTCAATAATAGCATCGAGTGTAATCAATTCTCCAAAATATAATTCTGAGCTTCCCAAGCGTATCATCCGGTTAGGAATATTTTCCATCCCGAGCATCAGGTTCCCTTTCAATTGTGCCTTCGTGCGTTCCAATTCCTGTGTTTTGATAGAGTGTTTGCGTACAGATTTCAATTCTTTCCATACAAGATCAATGCATCGTTGAACATGAGAGTCATCCGTTCCGATGTAGACACCTGCTGAACCCGTATCCTGCATCATATTGTTGAAACTAAAGACAGCATAGGCAAACCCGTATTTCTCCCTTATGTTCTGGAACAATCTGGAACTCATTCCATCACCCAGCAATGTATTCAGTACTTGCATAGAAAAGCGCTTTTCACTTTTCACACTGCAACCGATGGTGCCAAGACAGATATGAGCCTGTTGAATAGGCTTATAGTATTCACTTAAGACATAATTTGGCTCTTCAATAGCCGAACTGGATTCCACAGTTTTTTTCCACTTCGTACTCGATGAAATATTTTTGAGATAGCGTTTTGCTAATTCAACAACCGTCTCGTGAGCAATATTCCCTGCTGCCGCAATGACAAGATTATCAGATGTGTATTGTTCCGATTTGTACTGAAGGAGATCTTTCCTCATAAAAGAAGAAATAGACTCTTTCGTTCCAATGACAGGCATGCCAAGCGGATGCGACTTAAAAATAGCTTTTTCAAAGTAATCATGTATAATGTCATCCGGATCGTCTTCCGCTTGTTTCAATTCCTCCAGAACAACATTTTTTTCTTTCAGCAGCTCTTTCTCCGGAAATGTCGGTGAAAGTACCATATCAGAAAGGACATCGGTTGCCAACTCCAGATGTTCATCAAGTACTCGTGCATAAAAACAAGTATGCTCTTTGCTCGTAAATGCATTCAGATATCCGCCGACAGATTCAATACTTTGGGCAATTTCTTTGATAGAGCGTTTTTTAGTGCCTTTAAACACCATATGCTCTATGAAATGTGAAATGCCGTTTTTCGCCGGTAATTCATCTCGTGAGCCGGTTTTAATCCAAAAGCCGAGCGAAAGAGAACGTACGTGCGGAATCGCTTCCGTGATTACACGAACGCCATTCGAAAGAGTAGTTTTCTGGTATGTCGCTTCGGTTTTAGTGGAGGATGACGAATGTAATCGCTTAGATGTCTTTACTTTTGCCTTTTGATTCACATAACCCCGATGAGTAACAAATTGTGGTTTTTGGTGAAAATATATTTCTTTTATGAAGATATTGCATTTTTGATGGAGAGTCAAGAAATGCAAGAAATAGTATATTGCAGGTGGTCAAACCAGCGAAAGAAGGAATTATTTTCTAAAAAATAACATGACAGTTTATAATTACGCCCCTTGCCCTTGTTTTCGCGGATCTGTTTCCCGAATGATCACACTGACAGACTCTTGGTTGAATCCTTTGAATCCGCCTTTGCGCTGCAGATTTTCCAGATGGCTTCCAATTGCGCCTTCTTCCAAAAATCGAGTGAACTGTTTTTTATCGATCAATTCGATCTGTAAAAGTTTTTCTACACGCTCACGGCGAACCTGCCATCGCTCTCCTTCTGTAAACGCCTGCGTGAGAAACGAAAAATCCGAAAATGGGTCCATCGTGTTAACGCCTTCTATCTCGAGCTGCTTACGCAGTAAACTGTAATCAAACCGGCATTCCAGATGATGCATGCCCGCTTCAAGAAAACTTTCTCCGTGCAATCCGACCCACAATCCTATGGTGCCTAACTTTTTTAATTCGGGCAGTGCCTGACGTGAAAAATCAATTTCTGTTTCCTCAGGCTCCAAATCCACGTCGCAAAAAACAACGATTCCTTCTACCGATTGTTCCAGAATTTGTGCACCCCATCCTGCTTGAGCACCTGCATAATAACGCTCGCGCCGTTTGAAACCGAGTTTTTCAAATGCTCGCATCAACTCTACAAAATTGTTCCGAGAACTGCGAAATGTATGATGATCGTGATTTGCCCATCCTAATCCAAGTTTATCCTGACGCCGTTTTTGTATTTGCGCCGCGCGATTACGTTGTTCCCAGTAAGCCCGCTCTTCATTAAAAACGCTGTGACAAGCGCGATCGCATCCGACTAACTCAATCATTCGATCAAGCAAAATATGTGTACGATGAAATCCTTCTCCATCATCCGTAAATAATCTTTTTCTGTTTTTCCAAAGTTGCTGTGCTTGGAGCATATTGTCCGTTGTGCCTGAATTCGGTTTCTCCATCTCATATCCACGGTAGCCGCGCCGTTCCACAACTTCAAAGCCCGTGCCCTTTTCTGCAGATACTTTAACGCGACGAAAACGTGTCAGCGGTTCTCCTTCTGGCTTGGCAGTGATTCCATGGGCAGCTATAAAATCTGAAATAGTGTCAACACAAATTGCCAGTGTCGCTGGAAATTTAATATCGCCAGCATTTTGATCAATAATAATGCGCGGCAGCATTGCCTGAGGATGCCAGAAATATTTTTGGCCTTTGATTGGTGGTCCGGCTAAAAAGTCTTCTCTAAAGCCTGCGTTTCGCAGAACTGATTCATCTTGAACTGCTAAAACTAAGTGATCTATCCAATCAATCATCAGCGTGCCGGTTTCATTGCGCATCCGATCCGCTAACTTTGCTGCAAAAGTGTTGATAGAAAGAAACGCTTTGATGCGATCCAGCAGAAGTTGTTCCGCTTCATAACACAACGGCCAATTGTATTGCTTTTCCCTCTCAGCTAAATCTGCTGCTTGTATTTGAGTTGTTGTTTCCATCGCTAATTGAGTCACAAAACTTTGTTGTTCGTTATATATAATAAACAATTGTATTTCTTAAAGAGTTGCATTCGTGAGAGGAATATCTGAAAGTGGATTGCATTTGCCCTTATTTGAAATAGATAGAAAGTATTGGCTTTTCCATCGAAGTGAAATGATTTCCAAAACATTCAGATTTCACATTAGACATTGCAAAAGAACCCATTATTTCCGATTATAACATAATGGAAATTCTCATAATCCTCAGATGGATCCTTATACTCTCCGCGGCTTTTTATTTTGCTGTCCATCTCGGTTTAACTATAGGACTCAGGCGCTGCAAGCAAGCAAAAAACCATATTCAACCATTTGTCTCTGTCATTGTGGCTGCACGCAATGAAGAAAAAACCATTGGACTGCTCCTTGATTGCCTATCACGGCAAACATACGTTCATTATGAAATCATCATCATCAATGATCGTTCGACAGATAACACCGCCGCTCTCATAGCTGGTTTTCAAAAGAATAATCCTGCTATCAAGAGAATAGACATCGCAACCGTTCCGAGCGATATGCCGGCAAAGAAAAATGCACTCAGAGCAGGAATTGAAGCGAGCACAGGTGATATTCTTTGTTTCACAGATGCAGATTGTTTTCCTCCTCCTGCTTGGTTGGCAGAATTGGTCCAACAATTTGAGCCGGAAGTCGGCCTCGTTGCAGGCTATTCTCCTTATACAATTCCATCCGATAAAACAATGTCAAACGGAATCTTGAAAAAAATGTTCTTCAAGTTTATTGCGTATGAGGAATTCCGCGCTGCAATTTGGTCGTCTGGCGCTATTGGCTGGAATCTCGGCTGGCTGTGCACAGGAAGGAATCTTGCTTACCGCAGGATGGTTTATAATGAGGTTGGTGGCTTTGAGAAGATCAAGCAGTCTATCAGCGGCGATGATGACCTTTTCTTGCAGCTTGTTCGCAAACAAACAGATTGGGAAATTCGCTACATAAAGACAAAAGAAAGTTTTGTTCCGACCGTACCGCCCGCAGACTTCCGGTCATTTGTCGAGCAGCGCAAGCGTCATTTCTCTGCATCCAAGGTCTTTACATTTCCGATGATGCTTTTTTTCTTTTTCTATCATTTGGCAAATGTTTTACTCTTCTTCTCCCCTTTTTTGTTTTTACTCCACTTGTTGTCAATTCCTCTGGTTATCGTGAGTATTGCAATAAAGCTCTTAGCGGATATATTATTAGTTTTTTCCTCAGTACGCACATTCGATGGCAGCGCTTATAGCTGTTCATATATTATAATGGAAGTATTTTATGTCTTTTACAATTCACTTATCGGTCCACTCGGTTTTTTAAAAAAGTTTGAATGGAAACAAAGTTGAACAGTGCAGATAAAATTAAAACCGAAGAGATATGGAAAAGATTACTATCGGTAGTGACTCGTATCATCATCAGTGCAACCATTCTTTACTTTGTCGTCTCCTTGGTAACATGGCAGAATGTACTTTTCGCATACCAATCTGCGGATGGCAAATACATCCTTTTCGGTGGACTTTTGCTTATTGCTAATCTCGGCATTAAGACTTTGAAGTGGCGTGTTATGCTCCACGCTGTGAAGAATAAACCGTCATTATGGGAAGCGTTTGGTTCGGTGATGCTTGGAATATCCTTCGGTTCTTTTACTCCAGGCGAAGTTGGTGATTTTGCCGGACGCGCTTTGCACATTGCTGACGCAAGAAAGTCTCATTTAGTTGGTTTGGCTCTTCTCGATAAAGCACAAATATTTGTTATCACGAGCGCTGCCGGAGTGATAAGTTTAATATTTTTATTCTTGAGTGACTTGTTCTTCATTGTTCCAATATCTTTTATTATTGTATTTCTATCATTCGTATTCTTTATGCGCATGGATCTGCTGGCAGTATTTGGACATCGTCTGAATGCTTCTTTTTTTCAAAAGTCATGGGTAACAAGAGTGCTTGATGGATTTACTCTCTTGAAATCGCAGCAGTTATTTACGACACTTCTCTGCACACTTTGTTTTCATGGAGTTCTTGTATTGCAAATGTTCTATTTTATTAGTGCATTCAGCAGAATCACTCTTTTCCATGCATTTATAGGAACAAGTGCAATGATGTTTGTGAAATCCTGCCTCCCGATTTCTTTGGGAGACCTTGGTATTCGTGAAGCAGGATCAGTTTTCTTTTTTTCGACCTTCGGTATTGCACAAGCGGCTGCTTTAAATGCATCGTTACTGCTTTTTGTCGTTAATATATTGTTTCCAAGTATTTGCGGAACCATATTCTTGAAGCACACACACGTTACCGCATGGACTATGGTTCGATCATTGTTTTCCAAATCAAAAACGCACAGACATGGTTGAAATTATTACACTCTGCGTGCTATTGTTGTCATCAGTCTACTATGTATATTTTATTACTCAAGTTCGGATCGGTCTGCTTTCTCTTCGTTTTGCACAACCCCATAAAATTATTCCCCGTGTAAGCATAGTGGTGGCGGCAAGAAACGAAGGAAATAATATCGACAAATGTCTTCAATCATTGATCAAGCAGACCTTTCCCACCGACCGCTATGAGATTATTATTGTGGACGATGGATCTACAGACAGAACTGCTTCTATCATCAAATCCTTCTCAGAACGTTTTACCAATATCCGCCTTCTTTCGTTGATGTATGATCCTGTCCAAAATATCGGCCGTAAACCTATCGCTCTTGCGAAAGGCATTGCTCAGGCGACCGGAGAAATCATTCTGACTACAGACGCCGATTGCATAGTTCCGCCAAAGTGGATTGAAATTATGGCCAGCCACTTTGAAGAAGGCGTTGTTTTTGTTGCAGGACCTGTTGTAGAATGCGACGCCAATACTTTTTTTGCAAAGATGGAACAAATGGAGTTTCTTGGACTCATCACAACAGCGGCCGGTTTGATCGGCTCAGGACGCCCGATTATTTGCAACGGTGCAAATCTTGCCTACCGGAAAGATGCGTTTACTGCAATTGATGGTTTTAATGCAGAGAGCAGTTCCAATGACGATGAATCCTTAATGAATAAAATGGTTCACAGGAAAATCGGCAAAGTTGTTTTTGCTCCAGAAACAGGTGCACTGATAACAACAAGCTCATCCAACACAATAACAACATTCTTTCATCAGCGTATCCGATGGGCAAACAAACGCGGTCATTACGAAGATAGGTCAATTTTATTTACGCTCGTTGGCCTATATATTTTTTTCGCTAGTATGCTTCTCACATTGGCATTCCTTTTTCATACACCATATCTCATCCTGCCGCTTGTCGCAGCATTCGGCAGTAAAATATTAGTGGATTATTTCACGCTACGCTCCGGAGCGCGATTTTTCCTGCAGCGCATTCCCATGTTCCACTTTCTGATTGCAGAGTTTTTGCACGTTCCGTATATTGTGATTGCTGCTGCTGTTGGACAAATAGCGTCTATACCGTGGAAAGGACGTACAATTCGGCGATGAGATACGATGCACGAATCTTGCAGTTACTTTTTCCTTCGGTTCTCTTCACAACAACCGCGAAAGGGATTCATCTCACGTTTGATGATGGGCCGCATCCGACAGCAACACCGGCTATTCTGAATATCCTTAGAGAGCGAAACATTCGAGCAACATTCTTTTTCCTTGGTCAAAACGTGCAGCAATACCCTGATATTGCCCAACAGGTCGCCGCAGAAGGTCATGATATCGGAAATCATTCCTATACCCACACAAATTTATTCTTTAAGGACAAAGCATCTATACAAAAAGAAATAATTCAGACAGAGGAAATCTTAGAATCAAATATAGGCAAACGAACACGATTTTTTCGTCCTCCTTATGGTTATTTTAATTTAACAATTTTGAGCGTACTCAAAGAGATTGGATCGTCCTGTGTCCTTTGGAATATAGACAGCAAGGACTATCGCCTCATCAGACAATCAGATATAGAACACCGCGTTCTACCTCACGCATCGAATGGTTCCATTTTCCTTTTTCATGACAACGAAGCCACAGCTCAAAAACTCCACATGTATCTTCCCGATCTCCTTGATACGTTACTAAGGAAGGGATTTATTTTTAAACTGTTACAATCATGACTTTTGAAATATTTCTTTTTGTTGTTACGTCTCTTTATTTCTTTCAGGCAGGATTATTCCTCCTTGGACTAAAGCGTAATCGAGATTATGTTTTAAAATCATCAGAACTTTTTATCTCAGTTATCATCGCTGCGCGAAATGAAGAGATAAATCTTCCAAATTGTCTTGAATCTGCAGCAAACCAGACTTATCCAATATCTCAATACGAAATTATTGTAGTCAATGACGGATCAACTGACAAGACAGAAACAGTCTGCCAGAACTTCATCCATCGGTATCCACACATTAAATTGGTGCGTGTTCAAGAAGATTCTTATTTGAGAGGCAAAGCAAATGCCCTAGCCCAAGGTATCGATGTGGCCAGGGGGGAAGTAATTCTCATCACCGATGCTGACTGCACCGTACTACCGACATGGGTAGAGCAAACAGCGAAAAGATACAGCAACGATGTTGGATTAATCGGCGGCTTCACATTACAAAAAGCATCAACGCCTTTTGAAGGTATGCAGTCGCTTGATTGGGTGTTTATCCTTGGTGTGGCAGCAGCAACTGCAGGCTTTAAGCATCCGCTTGGAAGTATTGGAAACAATCTTTCATTTCGAAAGTCAGCGTATAATCAAATTGGCGGATATCGCAAACTAAAATTCAGTGTGACAGAGGATTATACTGTTGTTCAAGCAATTGTTGGCTCCCAACAGTGGCAATACTGTTATCCGATCGATCCAAAACATCTTGCTGAGAGTAAGCCATGTCCAAACTTGCTCACACTTCTTCGCCAAAAACATCGCTGGGGTAAAGGTGGACTTGATATGAAACCGGCTGGATTTGCTATTATGGTCGTCGGTTTTTTTATGCATCTTTCTCCTTTTGTTATGTTGTATTGGGGTGGAGTTGTACAGGCAGCGACAGCATTGATGATCAAGTTTATTGCCGATTATATATTCCTTTACAAAATCCTCAAACAACTTGATAGAACTGATGAATTGCGTTGGTTTTACTGGTTTGAACTGTACTTTATTTCCTATGTACTACTCCTTCCATTCTTGGTGTTGTTCGGAGGAAAAGTGAAGTGGAAAGGGCGCGAGTTTTGACCGACCTTCTTCCCTCCTTACTGCACATGCTTCCTGTTTTTCTCTATGCTGAAACACATTATCGGTTTCGATATTTTTTCAGCTTTTTACGTAAGCACGAACCGGAGATTATTGCTGATGCCCCGCACCGAATAGAACCCAATCAACCTCTGCCTATTCTCGTTCTTGTGAAGGATGCACACAAATTTCCGCTCAAGTTAAACAAAGTAAATGCCGTCATCAAAAAAGGCGGAAAAATACTTATAGAAAAAGAGTTGCTAATACTTCCTATTGAACTGTCTGATAAGCTTTTATGGAAAATATATGAAGTTCCTTTGGATGGTATAAGCGGCGTTATTGAATGCGATGTAACGTTTGAAATCGATAATGGAAAAAGATGTTTATTATACAAGAATGATAACTACCGCACATCATCTCATCATCCAATGAAGATATTCGTTGCACCTTCTCCTCTTCCGCGATTTGATCATCTTTATTTTGGAGAATGCCACACACACTCTTCCTCCACAGACGATCAAGTAGAGTTTGGCGCGCCAATAGATGCTTCGAGCCAGTTAAGTCAATCGATTGGATTATCGTTTTTCTGCACAACGGACCATTCATATGATCTAGATGAT
>Ga0182021_10002169_pt1 | contig 22874 bp, 27 predicted proteins | sample 612E3MmetaG_FD_120493 | JGI IMG/M metagenome (GOLD analysis project Ga0182021, IMG submission 120493) | Permafrost microbial communities from Stordalen Mire, Sweden - 612E3M metaG (Illumina Assembly) | ecosystem: Environmental > Terrestrial > Soil > Wetlands > Permafrost | place: Sweden... | reverse complement strand
TTTTACTCCTTGGGTGCTTTGAACTTTTCCATGATTCCCAATTTGGTGAGCAGTCTGGCTACAGTTGCTGTCGGTTGGGCTCCTTGTCTCAACCACTTAAGGGCTTCTTCTTCCTTGATAACGACTGTTTCCGGCTCGGTTTTAGGATCATAGTGTCCAATGACACTGATGAAGGCACCATCACGTGGTGCCCGACTATCAGTAACAACTACCCGATAGCTTGGTTTCTTGGTGGCTCCAGTTCTTCTCAATCTTATCTTAACCATAGTGAGAGTATTATGCCGTAACTGATAGCAGGTTGTCAAGATGGCGTCCAATCGCTATAATCTGTGTGTGAGATTACAACAGCTACACGATTGGAATTTAACAACTTCTGAGGCCCGAGATTTGCAAAACCGTCTGGCAACGGAGGTTACTAGAGTTGGCAGTGTCATCGAACCGCGCTTTATTGCCGGCGTAGATGTATCTATGAAAAAATCACGTGGCACAGCTACCGCGGCTGCGGTCGTGCTGGGATATCCCGAACTTAATCTGGTGGAGACCAAAATATTCCGGGGCGAAATTGATTTTCCTTATGTTCCTGGACTGCTCTCGTTCCGAGAAGCGCCGCTGATTCTTCAAGCCTGCGAACAGCTAACGCATACCCCCGACCTGATAATAGTAGATGGGCAGGGGATTGCACATCCGCGATGCCTCGGTATTGCTGCCCACTTGGGACTTTTCTTTGATATCCCGACCATTGGCTGTGCTAAATCAAGGCTCTGTGGGACTCATAAAGAGCCTGTGGCTGAAGCAGGTAATTATGAAGAACTGGTCGATGACGACGAACCCATCGGTGTAGTTTTACGCACAAAAGATAATACCAACCCGATCTATGTCTCTATCGGCAATAAAATCGCCATCGAGGATGCAATTTTTTGGGTGATGCGCTGCTGCCGAGGTTATCGCCTGCCGGAACCTATCAGGTTGGCCCATCAGGCGGCTGGGGACAATCTGAAAACTACGGTCAATGTATAATAAAAGAAGGTTGAGTTACGGATTGTTTGAAATGTAAAGAATAGAAAATGTGAGAATCTGTTGAAATTTGTCACTCTCCCTTAATCCCTCGTCGTACCTCCGGGACCTGAAGGCCTGAGAGGGAGGGAGACTTCTCTCCCGAATGGGTAATTAATAGTCTGTGAGGAACAAATGCAAGAACTAAAGGACAAACTCGAGGAATTACGCTCCCGCATATCGGCTCTTATGGAGCGTCTTTGACATCGTCAAACGTGAGAAAGAGATTATCGCGCTGGAGCAAAAATCTACCGAGCCTGGTTTCTGGTCGGAACAGAATCAGGCGCGTAGTGTAATGCGCCGTCTGGTAGAACAGAAAAGAATGGTAGAGCAATGGCGCAGCCTCGAAAAAAATACCGTCGATATCGATGAAATGATAAACCTGGCCACCGAAGAAGAGGACAATTCCTTTAACGAAGAAATTCGTACCGATATTAATGGGCTAGCAGAACTGCTGGACAAATTGGAATTAGAGCTGGCCTTCAGCGGCGAATATGATTCACGAAATGCGATTTTGCAGATACACGCTGGGGCAGGCGGCACGGAATCCCAGGACTGGGCGGAAATATTATTGCGGATGTATCTGCGCTGGGCTGAAAAACGCGGCTATAAAGTAGAGATACTGGACGAGTCACGCGGGGAAGAAGTCGGGATTAAAAACGTTACCGTCGACATTACCGGTGAATATGCATTTGGTTACCTGAAATCAGAGCATGGTGTACACCGCCTAGTACGCCTCTCGCCATTTGATTCCGACCACGCCCGTCACACCTCATTTGTTTTAGTGGAGGTAATGCCGGAAGCCGAAGAAAACGTCGATGTGAAAATCGCGGCTGAAGACATTAAGATTGACACCTTCCGCAGCAGTGGTGCCGGCGGACAGAACGTACAAAAAGTCAGCAGTGCCGTCCGCATTACGCATTTACCGACCGGCATTGTTGTAACCTGTCAAACAGAACGCAGTCAACTTCAGAACAAAGCCATTGCTTTAAAAATCCTGTATTCCAGAATTCTGGAAATGGAACTGGAGAAACAGGCCGAAGAACGTGCTAAACTGAAAGGGAAGCGAATCGAAGCCGGTTGGGGTAACCAGATTCGAAGCTACGTACTACATCCTTATAAAATGGTCAAAGACCATAGAACCGATTATGAAACCAGCAATACGGAAGCTGTGCTCAATGGGGAATTGGATGGTTTTATCACTGCTTATCTGAGGTCGATTGTCGGGAGGCAAGATGTTTAGAAAGATTTTATTGCTGATGATGGTTTTGTGCATAACAGTGCTTACTTTCGCGCCGGTGCAAGCAGCAAGCAATTTGAAAATGCTCACCAGCAGCGCGGATGTCAGTTTCCCACAATCTATTAATTTTAAAGTCTCGGCGCAGAGCGATGCTAAAATCTCGGAAATCCGTCTACAGTATTCCATCGATATGTTGGGATTTGCCCAGGTTATCAGTGAAGCATATGTTCCAATCCAATCATCGACTGCAATTGATGCGCAATGGAGTTGGGATCTGACGAAAATCGGCGGCTTACCGCCAGGCACCACTATCAGATACCAGTGGTTAATAAAAGATGCTAGTGGCAATAATCTCAAGACACCATTGACCGAGGTGAAATTCGATGATGGCCGTTATTCATGGAAATCATTGGTACAAGATAAGGTTACTATCTACTGGTATCAGGGTGACCAGACCTTTGGACAGAAAATCATGCAGGCTACGCAGGATGCCTTAACTCGCCTGGCGGCAAGCACAGGCGCCACTATCCAAACGCCTATAAGATTATATATCTATGCTAATTCTAATGATTTACGAGGCTCAATGATTTTCCCGCAGGACTGGACTGGGGGTGTAGCTTTCTCCAGTTATGGTTGTATCGCCATTGGAATTTCGACTTCAAATCTTGATTGGGGTAAAGGCGCCATCGCCCACGAACTAACCCACCTTATCGTTCATCAGATGACATTTAATCCTTACAATGACCTTCCTACCTGGCTGGATGAGGGATTGGCAATGTATAATCAAGGCCCGCTGGATGCTACTTTTGTCACCGCTCTAGACCAGGCAATCCAACAAAAAATGCTGGTAACGGTGCGTAGTCTATCCAGTCCATTCTCTTCTTATTCTCAGATATCTTATGTCGATTACGCGGAAAGCTATAGCATTGTCAGTTATCTGATTAGCACTTATGGCAAAGATAAGATGTTTGCTTTACTGGACACCTTCCGGCAGGGCAGCACTTATGACGGAGCTTTAGAGAAAGTCTATGGCCTGACGATGGACAGTTTGAATACCGCCTGGCAAGCAACACTTAAATAATAATCAATAACCAATAGTCAATAATCAAATAAATCCTAAATCCGAAATACTGAGATAGCTATTAACTGTTAGCATTCAGCTATCAGATTTCAGTTTTAAGTAATGAGTAATACCTCAAAATAGCCTAAAGATGAGCCCTCCTCTCTCCCCACGAAGCGGGAGAGATTAAGAGTGAGGGGCGTCAACTCATGCAATCATTCATTGTTTAATATTTCAGAGGGAGAAGGGGCTATCATATTATCACTATGAGTTCACCTGAAAATCCTCCCCTTTACAAAAATTATAATTCGTTATAGAATGTCTTGTATATGACAAAGGAAGAGAAACCACCTAAGGATTCTTTCACGATTCATGACCTACCATTGGCCGAACGTCCGCGTGAAAGACTACAAAAATTCGGCTCGGAAGCGCTTTCGGTGCAGGAACTACTGGCTGTCATACTGGGACGTGGCATTGCCGGTGAATCCGTAATGGTGACGGCACAGCGATTACTCAGCCAGTTTGACGGATTGAAAGGTCTGGCAAAGGCATCGGGCTGGCCAAGGCTTGTCAAATCAAAGCCGCTTTTGAACTGGCCAACCGTTTGGAAGGCTACCCGTCAGCAGATAATAAGCAGATTATCAAAAATCCTATCGATGTTGCGGCTTTGGTGAAAAACAAGCTAACCGGTAAAAAGAAGGAATATTTTATAACGGTGTTGCTGGATACCCGCGCACAGGTCATTTAAATCTGCGAGACGTCCGTGGGCAGTCTGGATACTAGCATTGTCCATCCCAGAGAAGTTTTTAAGGAAGCGATTTCAGCCAGCGCGGCTTCGGTCATTTTGAGTAAGCTTCCGTGATTATTTCTACGCGATAGAACGGAAATATTGGGATAAAGATAGCATCAGGATAATAAAAGGTTTTAAGATGTGATTAAATCGTTGCCAGAGTTGTGCGATGGGGTTTTTATCCACGATTATGGATATCGGGCAATCACTGGGACCGATTCTGACTGGCGTTATGCTCGGTATCTTTGCGGGCACAACACAATACAAGATAGCTTTTGGAATTGTTGGTGGATTGATGGTGGCGGCCAGTTTGCTTTATGGAATTTTTATGCGCGGGGTATCAGTGGCGTCAACAGAAACTACTTAGGTTGAGATTTACCTAATGACCTGCACCAATTATCACGGTGTCGGAATAGAGCAGGTTGCCTTGCTTAGTTAGACTTTCGAGATTAACATCACGGCCAATCGAACGGCTGAGGTCGGATATTAGATATGTCTGGTGCCTATTATTTTTACTCTCGATTTTAGCATGACTGATATTGACGGTAATCTCACTTCCGGTCATTTTTACCGTAATCGTGCCCTTACCGACATCGACTGCCGTAAGGACACCCTCGATAGTAGTCCGTTGAGTCCCAACGTCTTGTTTATTGGTTATATCTAACTTGCCATCATCGGTTCCGCTCTGTAATTGCACTTTGTCTCCCGGCTTTAACTGAGCGCTGCTGTTGTTACTTATCTTGACCGGGATACCGCTGATATCCGCGGTACCATTTTGGTTAGTTCCTCCGAATTGTCCTTCTACTTTTGTGGGCTCGGTCGAATTTTCACTTACCTCGATTTTGCTGATAAAAGTTTTATTATCTTTAACCAGTCCCTGTAATTTTACATGGTTGCCGATGGCGGGCGTTTCTCCGGAAAGGTGGATACTCTCGATAATCGTCCCGCCTACGTTCCAGGTTTTGCCATCGACACTGATTAAGGTCCCTTCAATACTAAACTGCCCGGCATCCAACTTTTTGTCTGCTACTGAGGGCTTTTGCTGTAGAAAATCATGATTGGAATAAGCAACCTGTGCGATGGTATTACCGCGCCGCGTTTCGTCAATAATTTGCTGAATTACCGGTTGGCTCTGTAGGGGCGCGCCGGCTAAAGTCTGCTCGAGTTCCACCTGTTGATTCAGGGTCGCGACCGATAAATGACTAAGAGTATTATTACTCGCTTTTGTGTTACTTGAGTTACCTAGTGCTTCCAGGGTGTTATCGAATTGCTCTTGGACTTTTGCCAGAGTCTCAGCGCTCACGTTCCGGTTCAATTTTACTGCTTGCTGCACTTCATCGATACGCCTCTGTGTAAATTTTAGATGAAGGTCGGCTTTCGTTGCCGGACTCGTGGTTATGGCCAACTGAAGATTTTCAACGCCAGTCTTGACAGGATAAAGCGTATCACCGGGCAAGCTACTCTGAGCGGCATATACTGTGCTGCCCCCGGCGATGACAAGAATCAGCATAGCGATGGAAACCGGGGCGAGAATCCGAGAAGGAGTCCGGTACCATTTCCACATGGGTTGCGACACTTTGACCGGGGCAGGCCGGGCTTCATCAAAGAGATGTATTTTAGCGTGTTCTTTGAATTGTGGCGACGGTGTCACTTCGTCCGGCTTTAAGCTGGCCGCGATTTCAAGGAAAGAGCGTAACTCGTTTCCCAGGTGGGGGTAACGCATGATGCAGCCTTCAATAGTGCTTTTACCGCTCCGGATTTCTTCTATGCAGTTAGCGAGTATTTCTTCTTTTTTCATCTCAGTCACGTTTTAAAAAGCTTCTCAATTCACCGAGTGCCCGGTATTGAATTACTCTGACGGCGCCTTCACTCTTGTTCAAAGCTCTGGCGATTTCTTCATAGGTCAGGCCATCGATAAAGTGCATCAGTATTACCCTTTGTTTATCTCCTTTTAGTTTCAGGACAGCCTCTTTAATAATTGCATTGTCAACATTTACTTCAGCCTCTCTGGCCGGGTCCTGGACTTGCTCGGCGGGTTTAAATTCGTATATTTCATCGGTTACGATCACTTTTGCCTGTTTTCTATAGTGGTCGATTACCAGATTACCGGCGATAGTGATTATCCAGCTAACAAACGGAGCGCCGGTCCTTTTATATCTATCGATTGACTGCCAGGCTTTAACGAAAGCTTCTTGCGTAATGTCCTCAGCGTCGGCGTGGCTGGAAACCCGGTAGTAAACATCGCGGTAAACACGGTCGACGCAGAACTCATACAGGACAGTAAATGCCGCCCTGTCCCGCTTAATTGCCTGTTGGACCAGATAGTCCTCTGACTCATGAGCTGGAATCGAAAATTCCATATTCCGTATTTTTTACCTATTATCAGTATGGTACACATCTGTCGCTCTTACAAGTCCTCGGGACTATCGGGTCCGATGGCAATAGGACCCGGCGCCGTTCTAACGCGGCTTGGTTTATCCCGGGTCCGAATTTCCAGTTGATTATTCAGTTTTTAATCTTCTCCGTTTTACGCTTAATTATTTAAAAGTATCTAATTTCCATTCGATTCAGAACCGTTACCATTATTGGAAGAGTCCTTGTTCCAACCGGTCTTTTTACCTTGAGACCAGCCGGGAGGGGTATCTTTTCCCTGCCTGTTGTCATTATTTTTGTTCAAGCCGGGTGGCAGTTGAGTAGTGCTATCGGCGGTAATTTTTGATATCATAGTAACCTGGTTGTTCACGGTTAAAATAATTACCTTGTCATTGGCTGCGAATACCGCGTCCTTCGGCTGGATTACTGTCGTGGTAGTGATTGTGCAAGGGACTGCGGTCGTCTGTCCATTCGGGAGCACAGTTAGTGTAATCGGGGTTGTTGACGATACTGTTTGAACAACACCCGAAATTAAATTATGGGTGTCAGTGGTTCCGCTGCTATTTTTGACTTGCCATGTCCCGCCCAAGAAATTATCAGAGCCGATGCCTTTCAGATAACGCTTGAACATGTTAAACACACTGATTTTGCCATGGTTCTCGGTTGGGGTAGTGGTCGGAGTGGTAGTAGGGGTAGTATTACCTGTGACTTTCACTGTTGCCGAACCCGAAATTCCTTGCACTGTTGCGGTAATAGAAGCCTTGCCTGCAGATGTCGCGGCAGTGAATAAACCGGAGCTATCGATTGTGCCGGCACCGGTGGCAGTCCAGACATAGGATAGACCGGTAATGGCCGTATTATTCGAATCATAACCCTGGGCTGTGAATAGCTGCGTGGCGGCAGTCGCGACGTTTACAGTCGCCGGTGTTACTAAAATATTGGTAATTGAATTGGTGGTCGCCGTCACCACAATAACGCTGGCAGTAGCAAGTTCGACATTTTTTCCCTGAACGGCGATAACCTCCACCGTATCGTTATAAGTGCCTGCAGTACCGGCGGTAAAGAGCCCGGTATTGTCGATAGTCCCGCCTCCGGCGGCTACAACCCAGAAATAGTTGACGTTAGATACCGGTTGATTGTTGTTGTCCAGAGCCTGGGCGGTAAAATGTTGTGTGGCTCCCGTGGCCAGCGTTACGTTATTTGGTGTGATTTGAACATGAGTAATGTGACCCGCAGCCGGATCCGCCATGATCGGGATGGCTATAAACCCGACGGTAAGCAAGGCTACAGCGACGATAATTGCGATAATTTTCTTTTTCACTCTAATTCCTCCTTAAGGTTTAGTGTTATTATTTGGGTCTTTATAATGCTAAACGGATACCATACCTGTTTTGTTACAACTTTTTTGGGTATAGTTAATCTACTGATGGAAATATTTAATAAATCGAAAAGAATGAATGTTACATTTTCTGGCAATGTGTATAAGGTTGGATTTCGGTAAATTATTTCGGAAAGAGATGTTTTTTTTAACTCTTGTCTTTATTTTGGAAAAGGTCAGAGAATAATTTATTGACGGCATTTTTGCGTTTTTTGGTGGTGGCAGGGTCAATAATAATAGAATCTCCGTCAATGATGAGCGTATCACCTTCTTTAGCTTCTGGAGGTACTTGCGTCCGTTTTACATTAAGCATCGTCCGGTCTGCTTTTTCACAGACCGCGAAATCACCTTCGAACCGGTCAATAATTACTCTCATTGTTTTGCCATATTGAAAGAAAAATTTGAGCCGCTAGAGGTAACGGTAATAGTCCCATTAAGGTCGGTACGATAGATGGTGACACCTGCTGTTGCCAGCTTCTGTAAGGTAACTGCATGTGGATGTCCCTAGTCATTACCGGCACCGACCTCAATGACAGCGTATTTGGGGTTGACAGCAGCCAGGAAGGCCGGCGAGGTGGCGGTGTCGCTACCGTGATGTCCCACTTTCAGGACGTCGGCCTTCAGATTATAATTTTTAGCCAGCATTTCTGTTTCCGATTGCGTTTGGGCGTCACCGGTGAAAAGGAAGGGATTACTGCCGAAAACCACTCTGATGACAATCGAGTAGTTGTTCAGGTCGGTATAGGTAGCGCTGTTAGGTGCCAGCATGGTGCACTGTGCATTCCCCAGATTGAAAACCGTACCGGGTTGGGGATGAACCGGTGTGAGATTTTTATTTTGCAGTGCCTTTAAAAGGTCCGAAAAGGTCACGGTGTCAGTGGTAACATCAGGCATATAAACTGTTCCGATATCGACCTCTTTGATGACGGCATCCATACCGCCGACGTGGTCTTCGTGCGGATGGGTTGCGATAACAACATCAAAGCGGGTGATACCAAGGTTTTTTATATCCTGGATTAATACATTTGTGCTGTCATTGGTGCCGGCATCGATGAGCATCGTTTGGTTGCCGCACTGTAATATTTCGGAGTCACCCTGTCCCACATACAGATAGTGAACGATGAGTTCATTGGCAGAAACGTTTGTCCCGGTATGACTGTTAGGAGAACAACCTGCCAGTAAAAGGATAAGTAAAACAGCTACTAGTGAACATATTGATTTTTTCATGTTTAACTTACCACAGTATCTAAACTGTTTTCCGTGCAGTCTGGAAAATATCTTTTACGTCCTGCATAAACCTGTTAACTGCGGCATCGTCAGGGAAGGCTCTCTTCGGGATGATGATAGCCTTTTTTGGATACACCAGCATAAATATATGGGCGTCGGTCTGCGCGATGTTTTCGATTACCGTCCATTTCACAATTGCTTCGTCATTATCACGGAAGCCTTCCAGAGACACCGAATATTTATGAGCGCCTATGAAGTTGTTTTTGTAACTGTAGGCGATCTTCGCAGTTTTTCTTATCCTGCGACGCATGATGTTGGGATAGTACAGGTAATAAAGGAAGCCGCAGGCTCCAATGATAATTCCGATACCGCCGCCTACTACTGAGCTTATCGTGCTTGTATTAACGCCGCTGCGCAGATAAATAATGCTGGCGACAAAACATATCGCCATTACTGGCATGAACACAAAACGGATTAGTCTCCAGTTCTTTTTCCATTGCACGCTATTTTCCAGGTAGTAGAAATTCCAGGCTATCGCATCATCAATGTTCAGTTCGCATTTTACATTTAATGAGTTTGTACTCATTGTTTCAACCCCGATAATTGATAATATCTACAATAAAGCTTGATATACCAGTCTCTCGAATTCCTGCAGGTAACTGTGATCCGGGGCTGTCGGAGCACCAATTTCGTCGACAAGGGCATTCGAAATCATTTTCTGCGTGAAGCAAATTGCCAGTAACTTTTCCTTGGGGTCAGCGAAGAAAATCGTGCCGCAAGCGCCGCCCTTACCGTAACTGCCAGGAGAAAGCATTACCGGGAATGGACTACTTCCCTTGTAGACTTCCAGTCCCAGGCCAAAGCCATATCCAGGCCCTTCATCAGTGGGAATCCCTCCGGTCTGGTCGGATGTCAATATCTCAACTGATTTCCGGGCTAAAATACGTATACCATTAAATTCCCCGTTGTTCAGTAACATCTGGCCAAAGCAGGCATAGTCCGCAGATGTGGATAATACTCCGCCCAGGTCGCCACCAGCCCCGAAATGGACCTTCGGCCCGGTGACTTTTTCGCTGGTTTCCGCTTTATCAAAGACAGAAATGCCCCAATGCCCATTCTCATAGCTTGGTTTGTAACTGGTGGAGAAACGTTTTAGTTTCGACTTTTCAAGATAGAAGGAGGTATCTTTCATACCTAGCGGCTGGAAAATCTTCTCCTGATAAAACTCCTCCAATGTTTTGCCGGTGATAGTTTCGATAACGACGCCGATAACAGGGTAGCCAAGATGATATGTATATTCGGTCCCGGGTTCGAAACTGAGCGGAATCCGGGCATGTGCTTCGACTCTTTCGCGGTAACTGTTACGCGGCGGCCGATCAAGACTTTCCGTAATGTCCCAGTCTGATTCGTCGATTAATTTTTTAAATCTTATCTTGATAGGAGGAGGCGCTGTGAAAGGTGTTGCCAGACCGGTGGTGTTAGCCAGACAATCGCGAATCGTTATTTCGCGCTGGGCAGGAGCGATAATGGACATATTAGGTGTCAGGGGGCGATTCTGGCCGGGTATACCCCAAGTGACGACTTGCGGGTTTTTAAACGCGGGGATATATTTGGAAACAGGGTCGTTCAGATTCAGTAAACCTTCCTCGCAAAGTATCATTACTGCAACCCCGGTAATCGGTTTTGTGTTGGAATAGAGCCGGAAGATAGTATCCTTCGTTACCGGTTTTTGGGCCTCGCAATCGGCATAACCCTGAGCTTCGAAGTGCACGATTTTGCCTTCCCGCGCGACCAGTGTGACGATGTTGGGAACTTGATTTTGGTCGATGAAGTGTTGCATTGCCGGACGGAGCCGCGCCAGACGTTCTGAGCTCATCCCGACTGCTTCAGGTTTAACCTGAGGTAAAGGTAATTTACTTACCATGTTAAAAGTCCCCCTTCAAAACTCATAACTGACCTCTGGTTCACAAATACTTCAGCAGTTCCCACGGATATTTAATTACGGCTTTGGCCCCAGCCGTTAAAAGCTCTTTTTCGGAGCGGAAGCCCCAAAGCGCGCCAACTGCAAACATACCTGCGTTATTTGCTGTTTTCATATCGATGTCCGAATCACCCAGGTAGAGGAATTCCCCAAGGCTGATATCCATTTGCATCGCTATCTGCAAGGCTGCTGTCGGGTCCGGTTTATTGGGTACCGAAGGTCTAGACCCGGCTATCAGTGAAAAGTGCCACCGCGATAGTAATTTGGTAACACACAAGTTAGTTAAATCGTCGGCTTTATTGGATAATACGGCGATTTTGATACCTTTCTTCGTTAAGTTGTCCAGTAATTCAGGAATACCCGGATAGGGACGCGTGGTATCTGCCCAATGAATCTGGTATTCGGCGTTGACCAGGTTAAGTAATTTCAGCGCCGTTGCATCATCGCATTGGTCTTCTGGGAGTGCACGCCGCACCAGGACGTCACGCCCTTCCCCGATTAACGTCTTGTAAGTTTCAATGGAATGTTGCGGGAAGCCAAGAGAGGCCAGTCCCTTATTCACCGCATCGGCGACATCCTGAAGGGTGTTTAGCAGCGTTCCATCAAGGTCAAACAAGACTGCGTGGTATTTCAAATGTATTACCTCTTTTTAGTTAATTTAGGAGTTATTGAAAACTCGATAGGTTGAAATTTGTCATTCTCCCTTACTTTAATCTTCTCCCATCAAGGGAGAGGAAAATAACCGATATTTTTAACCTAAGCGGTTTCTTAATCCATCGAACTGGTTGCGTAATCTTTTCGGGAACCGGTCGCCGAATTGCGCGAAGAACTTCTCCATCTTCGGAATTTCCAGTTTCCAGGTTTCCGTATCGACATCAAGTATTTCTTTAACGTCTTGTAGAGGAACGTTCAGCCCCTTCAAATCCAGGTCGCTGGCATTTGGCACATAACCGATAGCGGTTTTCCTTGCTCCGGCCTTGCAATCCACGCGTTCGCACATCCATTTCAGGGCACGGCTGTTATCCCCGAATCCTGGCCACAAGAACTTGCCCTCGGCACTCTTGCGGAACCAGTTCACATAGAAAATCTTCGGTGCTTTGCTCTTCAGCTTATCACCCATATCAAACCAGTGCTGGAAATAATCCCCCATGTTATAGCCGCAGAACGGCAACATGGCAAACGGGTCATAACGTATGCCCACATTATCCAGAATGGCCGCGGTAGGCTCGGAAGCAGCGGTGGCGCCCATGAACACGCCGTGGTCCCAATCGAACGCCTCAGTGACCAGCGGCACAACACCGGAACGGCGTCCTCCGAAAATCATGATGTCTACGGGCAGTCCTTCGGGTTTTTCCCAATCCGAAGAAATAATCGGACATTGGGATGCCGACGTGGTAAAACGGGAATTGCCGTGGGCAGCCAGTTCTTTACTGTCCGGAGTCCAGTCTTTGCCTTTCCAGTCAATCAAGTGAGTAGGCTTGCCTTCTATCCCTTCCCACCAGATATCGCCGTCGTCGGTTAACGCGCAGTTAGTAAAAATGGTGTTCTTTTTAATAGTTTCCATCGCCATCGGGTTGGATTGGTAGGAAGTGCCGGGTGCTACCCCGAAGAAACCGGCTTCGGCATTAATGGCACGCAGCCGTCCGTCTGGGGCTATTTTCATCCAGGCGATGTCATCGCCGATGCATTCCGCTTTCCAGCCGGGAAGTGTCGGCTGAATCATCGCTAAATTAGTTTTACCGCAAGCTGACGGGAAAGCAGCGGTAATGTGGTACTGACGGCCTTCCGGATTGGTAAGTCGTAGGATAATCATGTGTTCTGCCATCCAGCCTTCACGCTTTGCAATTGCGGAGCCGAGTCGTAATGCCAAACATTTTTTGCCGAGCAGGGCGTTGCCGCCGTAACCGGAACCGTAAGACCAGATGGTATTTTCATTAGGGAAATGGCTGATATATTTCTTTTCCATCGGCGCACATGGCCAGGCAACATCCTTTTGCCCTTTTTCCAGGGGAGCGCCGATAGAGTGGAGGCATGGGATAAAATCCTCACCCTTGTTTAGGAGGTCAACAACTTTGCCACCTACGCGGGTCATGATGTGCATGTTACAGACGACATACGGGCTATCGCTAATTTCTACGGCTATTTTTGACCAGGGCGACCCGACCGGGCCCATCGAGAAGGGGATGACATATAGCGTGCGGCCTTTCATGCAGCCTTTATAAAGCGCTAGCATCGTCGATTTTAATTCGGCGATGTTTATCCAATTGTTGGTCGGCCCGGCTTCCTCCTGATTATTGGTGCTGATATAAGTCCGTGCTTCAACGCGGGCAACGTCACTGGGGTCGGAACGGAATAGAAAACTGTTGGGGCGTTTCTTCAGCGTCGTGGCTCTGCCTTCGGCCACCATTTCCGCCATCAGGGTGTCGTACTCTTTTTTAGTGCCGTCACACCAGTAAATCTTATCTGGTTGGCAGAGGACGGTGATTTCCTGCACCCATTTGGTGAGTTTCTCATTCTTCATTTTGTAAGTCATTTGGGTAATTCTCCTACTCAAATCGACGCTTGAGAACCGCATCATTGGTGTCAAAGATGGGAAAGGAGATGGGAGTGTATTTTCTCAAACGTTGCTGGCTTCTCCGGAAAATGGGAAACCTTATGTGTGTATTATATCATAGGCTGAAATCAGCAGGCTATGATTTCGGTGATGAAATCGCTAAACTGTAGCGAGAATTTTTCGGTCGTTGGGGCTACGAAGTTCGTAAACCACAGGGAGATTCTTCGTCGCTGAATTCCTCAGAACGACAAACCGAATGGACAAAATCCCTCTTAATCCCCCTTTTACAAAGTGGGACATTACTTCCCCAACTTTTTAAACAGACCGGATGGCCACCAGCTCCAACGTCCGGCCAGCGTTGCCAGCGCCGGCACTAAAAGCGCTCTCACCAAAAAGGTGTCCATCAATATGCCAACAGTAATGCCAGCCCCAATCTGCAAAACTACCCGAAGCGGCGCGATTGTCAGCGTTGCAAAAGTGCCGGCAAGGATAATACCGCAGGCGGTAATCACGCCGCCGGTGTTCGTGACAGCGTGACTCACGGCCTCTTTTATCGGCCTCTGCAGCGCCTCCTCCCGAATACGGGAAACGAGGAAGATGTTGTAATCGGCTCCCAGCGCCACCAGAATCACAAAGATGAATAGCGGTATTAAGTAAGTCATGCTCCCCTGTTTCATCACGTCCAGGAACAGCAATGTCGTGATACCCAGGGTCGTACCGTAGTTTAGGAGTACCGTGGCCACCATATAAAGAGGTGCCAGTACACTTTGCAGCAGGATTATTATTACAATGAGTATGCCGGCAATCGTAACACCAACAACCCTACCGAAATCGGCATCGTTAACCAGCATGATATCGGCGCGTACTGCGCTCTCTCCGCCGATGTATTCCTTACTACCGGTCAGAGTAGTGGCAGAGACATCGGCAGCGGCGGCTTTCCTGAGCTGTGCAACCGTATTAATTGAACTGGATGCATAAGGGTCACCTGTAAGTACAATATTGATTCTGGCAACTGTTTTGTCACTGGAGAAATAAGTGCTTTGAAGATACGAAGTGGACGGTGTCGTAGTTTGCAATTTAAATTCGCTAACCAGTCCATTGAACGCATCAGACACCTTGTAAATAGCGCTTTGGAGTTGGCTGATCATTGCGGGTATATCACCTTGATTTGCCGCAGGTATTTTAGAGGTAATCGTGGCAATAGTTGTGAGATTTAACTCGGCCTGCGTAAAATTCGGACTCTGTATTATCCCCGGATACTGCAATGCTAGGTTTTTTAAAGATTGGCCCGATGTCTGAACTGAAGCCAGTTGGTCAAGGCTACCCTGGCCTACCGCATCACCGATTCCACGGAGTTGCAAAGCGAGCGCGGAAAATTGACTGCTCAGCGCCGCATAATAATCCACATGGGAAACACCCGGAACGCCCTGTAACGATTGAGCTATCTCTTCGATTGCCTGGAGCGAAGCGGAATCAATCATATTACCTTGTGGGGATTCTATCAATAAATTGAGAGGCGAAAATTCTCCTGCCGGGAAGTGCGCGTTCATCACCTTAAAACCTTCTGCCGACTCCGCTTTTTGCGGTAACTGACTGATAATGTCGGCCGACCGGACGAGCTGCGGTAGTGCCGCGTACGGCAATAAAAGCGCCACGAGAATTGGTACTGTTACCATCACCGGATGTTGACTTACCCAATTACCTACAACGTGCCATCCGAAACGGCCTTGGGGTTTGGGACCTGAAATTTTAGCAGGCCAGAAAAGAAATTTGCCGAAGAGTGACATCAACGCCGGCACGAGCGTCAGTCCGGCCACGAAAGTGACCGCTACGCCGATTGCCAGTGCGTATCCGGTCGTCCTGTTCATGCCAAAACGGGATACGCCCATCGCCAGAAAAGCGATGATGACAATGATAGCACTGGCGGTAATAACCGGCCCAATGTGTTTTATCGCATGAATATGCGCCTCATGGCGCTCTTTTTGCCTCAACTCCTCCCTGAATCGGGAGGCAATGAAAAGACAATAATCCGTACCGATGCCAAAGATGATTACCACCAGGTAAGCTTCTGCTAAAGTGGAAAAACTTGCGCCAGCTTGCCCTAAAAAGCCAATGATTCCTAATGACACCGCAAAACTGCAGCCAATGGCAATCAGGCGCAGGAAAATTGCAATCGGCGACCGGTATATTATCAGCAATAAAATTGCGACCAATATTATGGTGACGAGTGTAGTGCGGTCAATCGTTTGCTGAACTGATGTCAACATATCCTGAAACAAACCGATATCACCGGTGAGGTAAGCCTCGAGGTCCGGATGATACTGTTTTACGACGTTCCGTATCTGCTGAACGTCTGTTTTGGCGCTGTCTACCATCGGACTTACCGAAAAGTCCACGATAATCATCATTGTTGTCTGGTCTGTGCTGATCAAGGTTGTGCGTAGAGCATCGTTTTCGAAGATAGAAGTGACTCGTTCGATGTCCTTCGGCGCAGCACTGGAAACTAACCAATCATGAACAGCTTTTGCTTCCTGTATTTCAGCATCTGTAAGACCATTTTCGTCGTGTATGATGATGATTCCTTCACTAGCGGCAGTCGTCGTGTCCGCAAATTTTTCTTTTATTAAGTTACTGGCTTCGGAAGATTCAGTATCCTGGGGCAGAAACTGGCTTTCGTCCGTGACACCTACCTTGGACAATTTCGGAGCAACCAGGAACAATGTCACGGCCAGTCCCAGCCATACGACCACAATGGATATCCGGTATTTCTTTGTGAATGCCGCTAATTTAGTAAACATAATTTATCGTGACCTCCTTCCTATCCTTTTTCATCCGATTTTTGGATAGGAGTCGTCCCCTGTAGTTTGACATTAACCAGCAGAAACTCGGCAACTTCTTTCGCCTTTCCAAGTTGCTCAATTGATAAACCGCGCAGAAGTGGTTCCATCTGAAACTGACCTTGGGCCCAGATACGATTGATTATCTCCTGACCCTGAGGAGACAATGCGCAAATAACAACACGGCGGGCTCCGATATCTGCGCTCCTGGTGACCAACTCCTTTTTAACTAGATTATCGATTATGCCGGTAGCGGTTGAGACAGCTATATCGAGATTGGCGGCGATAGAACTCATCCGGCTTTGACCATCGGTATGTAAAAGTAAAAGCACGCGCAACTGGGCCACGGTCATGTCTGACATCAGCCACTCAGTTGGAACTCCCCGTTTTATTGTTTGAAAGATATCCTCGGATAACTTCAAGATTTGAGTTACCAGCGTTTTGCTATCTGAACTTTCATTATTGTTAGGTGATGACATAATATTCGCTCCAACAATATATTTCGGTGTAGCCTAACTAAAATAAGAATACTACTTAAATTTGAGCTTTGTCAAGAGGATCTTAATACGGGAAATAGCTTGAAAATCTTGATTTCAAAAACGGATTAAATCAGAATTTAGTGTATTGAACATTGTTGAGGGTTCCGTATTTCGGATTTTAAGTTTTGTTTAACTATTCTTATTGTGTAAATTGATATAGTGCGTCTGAAGAAGGCGGGCATCATCCTCAAGGTTCGGACTCTCGCAAATCAATATTCCACCTATTTTAAAATCATTCAGTGCCCTCAGCAGCTCTTCATATTTAAAATCCGAATCTTCCAGATTCAGATGATTTAATTCTCCTTTGTTTCCAAAAGCAATGCCGGCCACATGAATATGCATATTCTTCAACACATTTTTGCTCAACCGCTTCTCGATTTTAGCTAAAATACCACAGAATTCTTCGTAGGAGTTATTTTTCCCGGTTCGAGCCCGCCAGTGCGCAAAATCGATGCAGGGAGCCACCCCGTTCGTCTCAGCGGACAGGTTGAGTAATTCATCCAGCGAGCCGAACTGACTCAATTTACCCATCACTTCCGGCCTCAAATTGACGCTGATATTTTCTTTTTTCAATTGGTCGATAACTTCCAGAAAATATTTCTTTACATTATCATACGTTTGTTCGGGAGAAGCCCCCATATAATAAGCAGCATGAAAAACAACATCTCCGGCGCCACATAAAGCAGCGGCCCGCGCCGATTGTATCAATCGAAGCTGACTGGCCTGAATTTTCTCCGCTTCACGGGCATTCAGATTAATAAAATATGGGGCATGTACCGAGAGCCTGATATTCCTGTTGGCCGCTACGACTGAAACCTGCTTGGCCGTCTCTTTACTCATCCTGACGCCCTGGACAAATTCAATCTCCATACAATCTAAGCCAAGCTCGACAATACGTTTTATACCGTCAACGGTGGTCATATTTTCCGGATTGCGCGGTGAGCCGGCCGTGCCGAAACATAATGCGTTCATCTAAATTAATTATTGCATATTACACGCATTAAAATCCGGTATAATGGCCTATGTCGCAGCGAACACACGGGTCAATCAGTTCAATTTACCTATGTTATACTTAATAAATAAAGAAAAGTTAACTCTTGGAGGAAATCTCTGGAAGGAATCGAAATTGCCCGCAAGGCAGTAGAAGCAGCCACAAAAAAACAAGCTTCTGACATTGTTTTATTGGATGTCAGTAAAATATGCACTTTCGCCGACTACTTTGTCATTTGCAATGGTGAGAGTGGACGTCAACTATCCGCAATCTGCGATGAAATTGAGCATAATCTGAAAAAACTGGGTGAGAGACCTATTCACTACGAGGGCACCGCCAGTTCCGGCTGGATGTTATATGATTACGGTGATGTTCTCATCCACGTCTTTGGTCCCGACGAGCGCAAATTCTACCAGCTGGATGAATTGTGGAGTCAGGCTATCCCGGTCATCAGAATTCAGTAATTAAAGATCTCCTTGTCTTTGAAGAAAAGCTTTATTTCTTTGGCCGCATTTTCCGGTGAATCCGAACCGTGAGTTGCATTATTCTGGATATCCAGCCCAAAATCAGCCCTGATGGTGCCCTTTTCCGCTTTTTTCGGGTCGGTAGCGCCCATCGTTTTACGGATTAGCTCAATGGCGTTTTCTCCCTCAAAAACAATCGCAACAATCGGGGTGGAAGTAATGTATTTCACCAGGTCATTAAAAAACGGTTTCCCCTCATGGACAGCATAATGACGTTTCGCTAAGGCCTCATCCATGTGCAGCATTTTCAAGCCTATTGTTTTTAAACCGCGCTGCTCAAAACGGCCGAGAATGGCGCCGGTCAGGTTTCTTTTCATGGCATCGGGCTTTATCAGTACTAATGAACGTTCCATTTTCTTGTATAACTCCTTATTTATTTTTTTGGTGAGTCGAACAGTCCCTCAATCGTTTTCACGATGATTTCTTCGAGACTATTCACAATAATATCCGCCTCCGCGATGGCTTCCCGCGGATAGGTATTAGTAACCGCAATGCAGTACATTCCGGCTCTTTTTGCCGCCTGGACACCAACTACCGCGTCTTCCATTACAACGCAATTCTTCGGCTCCACTCCCAGTTTTTTTGCGGCTAACAGGAATGCCTGGGGACTTGGTTTGCCTTCCTTGACATCGTCTCCGTTAATAAACAAGGTGAAGTACTTTTTTATACCCAGGGTTTCAGTGATTAACTCGATGTTCTCCTTCGGGGTCGAGGAAACCAGGGCAAGTTGTATTTTTGCCGTAGCCAGTGATTGTATTAATTCGACCGCACCCGGTAACGCTTTGATATTATTTTTTACAAATCGACGGAAAGCCGCCTCTTTTTCATTAGCAATTATATTCACTTCTTTCGCAGACATATTCTGTCCCATAAAGTGAGGGATGATTTCATCATTTCTCCGGCCATTGGCCCATTTAAAATCGTCGTCTGTAAAATCCTTGCCTCGCTTGGCAAACGTTTCTATCCAGGCGAGTTTGTGGAAAGGGAGTGAATTAACAATCGTGCCGTCCATGTCCCAGAGGACAGTCCGGCGGCGAACGTGAGTTTCAGTTTCCAGTTTATTTCTCCTGCTTATTTTGATTCTCTTTCTGACTTACCACAAAGTGCGTCCCGGTACCTTCCGCCGCAATCGTTCCGTCTGTTAGATAAACGGTAGCCGTCGTCTTGATTACCTTACGGGTTTTTTGAGTAACAATAGACGTGATAACTATCGGTTGGTTGAGTGGAATGAGATGCATCAATCTGGTATCCAATCTGGCTGTAACACAATTCAACCCTGCCATGTGGACAGCCTGACTCAATACCTCATCGAGAATACAGGCCGTAATCCCGCCGTGCAGGTAGCCGGACCAGCCCTGATACTGTTCACCGGGAGTGAACTCTGTTCTGACAGTTTTCCCGTCTGTTTGAAACTTCAGCTTTAATCCGATGGGGTTATTCGGCCCGCAACCGAAACAGCGGCTATTATCATTATTGGTATTCAGTGAAATCTGAGGCCAGTTAGACATCTCTTTAATATCTTAACACTTTTAGGGTTACAGATTCATGTAAATGCCTTATTTTACAGCTAACCTAATACAACGAAACTTAAAACGCTATTTTTAGAAAACCCGAAATTTCTAAAAAAACTATTGACATATAGTTATTTATATAATATTATAAATTATACAATAGTGTAGATGTCATCATACGGAGGGAGTATGAATGCAAAAGAAATAAGCGAAACGAACAAGGACTTTCAGAAGGGGCTTTATACCGGCATCTCCATATTTATTCTGCTCTGCGTTGTCGGCCGGTCCAAAGAACCGCTTTACGGCTATCAAATCGCTAAAATCATCGAGAAGGACAACGAAGACATCCCGATTATCAAGCTGGGAACACTCTACCCGGTTTTACGACAATTGGAAAAAGACGGGTTGTTAGAAAGTAAAGTCGACCCTTCGGTGACCGGACCACCCAGACGATACTACCAGATTACGGAACTGGGGATTATGACACTTGCAGAATTGAGGAAAACATGGCAGCGTGCCACCACTTTTATCGATAGCATAATGATAGGAGCCGAAGATGGAAAATAGTATTGACGGATACCTGCGGCAGCTTAAAGAAGCATTAAAAAACTGCGACCGTGCAACTGTCCAGGATGCCTTGTCTGACGCTGAGGAATATCTGAGAAATGCGCTGGAAAATCTGCGGGTAAACAAACCGGGAATACCGGAAGGGAGCGCCTTCTCATCGGTCGTGGAAGAATACGGGACACCGACGGAAATCGCGGATGCTTACCGGAAAATTGAAGCCCGCACCTCTCCTTCACTGATTTCCAGGACACCGAAGGAAAACCGAACATTTGTCAGCCGGTTTTTCGGTGTGGTAATTGAGCCCAGGACATGGGGCGCCTTATTATATCTCCTGTTTACCCTGGCTACCGGCATAATCTATTTTACCTGGACGGTAACCGGCATATCCCTTTCATTGGGTCTTTTGGTCCTGATAATCGGCATACCCATTGCCGGAATCTTTATCCTCTCCACCAGAGGGCTGGCGTTGTTGGAAGGTCGGATGGTTGAGGCTTTGCTGGGAATACGTATGCCGCACCGTCCTCTGTTTTCTCCCAAAGACCAGGGTTTATGGGCTAAATTTAAGTCGCTGCTCATCGATAAATACACCTGGTTTTCCATGGTCTACATGCTACTACAATTACCACTGGGCATTTTCTACTTTACGTTATTTATTACCTTAATCGCGGCATCATTATCTCTGATAGTCAGTCCAATCCTGGAGCTGGTCTTTAATCTTCCATTATTCACCAGTTGGAATACACTATATTATCTCCAGGGATGGGTATTTCCATTCGCCGTAATTGTCGGAGTTTTGCTCTTCTTTATCACCCTGCATCTGGCGAAATTAGCCGGCAGTCTGCAGGGCAAACTGGCTAAAGCAATGCTGGTGAGAGAGTAAAGGGAAAAAGGAGAAAAATGAAAAAACTATTGATTATATGTTTAGCTTTATTAGCATTGAGCACCATGCTGCTGCTCACCAGTTGCTCAGCGATCTTTAATACCACTAAACTCGGTGATGTTGTTAATAAAACTTATAATTTTAAGGATTTTACCAATGTCCAGATATCCAATTCATTTCATTATGATCTGGAACAATCTGATACTTTTTCGGTCAGTGCTGCCACCTACAGCAGTCTGCTGGATCTACTGGATATTCATCAATCCGGTAACACCCTGTATGTGAGCATGAAGAACAATACATTGTTCGGACTTAATTCTAGTAATGGGGATTACCCCAGCGTCACCATCAACTTACCGCAACTTAACAAACTGACAGCCTCCGGTTCCTGTCACGGCACCGCCGCCGGTTTTGATTCTACCGGTAATCTTGAGATTGATCTGACCGGATCAAGCGGCGCAAACCTGGATATCACCGCAGGAAAAACCAATATGAATATTTCCGGTTCTTCTAATGTTTCCGGGAATTTGACAGCCGCAGATACATCAATAACTGTATCTTCCTCAAGTAGATTGGACATGGTTTTAATTACCGGTAAAACCAACCTGACTTTTTCGGGCTCTTCAAGAGGTTCGGGGTCATTAACGGCAGCAGATACAACAATAAACGTGACCAGTTCCAGTAATATAAATATCGCGATGAAAACCGGCAATGCCACTTTCTCAGCTTTCGGCAGCAGCTATATCGACGGTGGTCTGATAGCTCTTAATTCCGATTTTACCCTGACCGATTCCAGCCACAGTAATTTACAGGGAACTACCGGTGACGCTACTATCTTTGCTTCCGGTTCCAGCTACATAAATTTCCCAGGGTTGATCTTGCATAGCGCCGATGTGACGCTACAATCCTCCAGTCACGGCAATATTTATACCGACGGAACGCTGAATATTGACATCAGTGGAGCCTCTAGTCTGGACTATTATGGGAATCCAACTATCGGGAAAACAGATGTCAGCGGCGCTTCCAAAATGAACCATCAATAGCTATAAGTTGTCGGTTCAAAGTAAATAAGCTTTTTAGAAGGACAAAATACATGGAACCGAATCAACCTGAAATCAGCTCATCTCGTTGGTGGTGCGACCCATTTTTATGGGGATTTGTTGTCATCTTTGCGGCTGCTTTTGCCGTTTTACCCAATATTTTAACGGAATGGCTGTCGACCATCCTCATTCCCACGGGAACTATTCTAGCGATTGCCGTTGTAGTGTTTTTCTCTCGGAAACAATCGCCGGCGGCCTTAAAAATAACCCGTCCGGCCGTAGAATGGTAGATCGCGGTTGGATGGCATTTCATTTTTATGGTGCTGAGC